>Ga0209253_10002247_pt1 | contig 17097 bp, 10 predicted proteins | sample FrelakmetBRP12BR_FD_187145 | JGI IMG/M metagenome (GOLD analysis project Ga0209253, IMG submission 187145) | Freshwater lake sediment microbial communities from the University of Notre Dame, USA, for methane emissions studies - BRP12 BR (SPAdes)... | ecosystem: Environmental > Aquatic >...
GCGGCGAAGTCGCTTCTCTTCCTGCTTGCGCAGGCGGTCCAGCTCCTTGCTGCGCTTGGCGCTTTTATAGGCCCGACGGCTCTTTGCCAAAATTCCTCCTTATAATTCCGGCCTCATAATAACACATCCGGAAAAAGAATCAACAGGGCGCTTTTCCTCAAACCTTGAGGGCCCGGAGGTCGATCCGGGAGAGGTCGTCGGTACCGAGGCCTCTGGCGGCACAAGCGGCCACATGAGTGGAGATCGACCGGACCGATTCGAGCCGCTGCTCCCTCCGCTTCTCTTCCAGGATGTCGAGCCCGATCCGGTCCATCGCCACGGGATCCCGGCTGAAAAAGATCCGGTTGTCATAGGCGATCTTGGCTCCGGCCACACTGACAGTCGAGATCTTGGCCGCCTCGCCGATGTGGAGCCCCATCTTGTCCTTGAGGCACGGCAGCGCCAAAATGTCCGCGATAGACCGGGTGCAATAGTCGATATGGAAGCGGACCTTGTTGGTGGTCACGCCCAGGGCGATGTTCTTGGCCGCCCAGGTCACGCCGCTGTCCTCGTTGTGCTTGAGGACGGCGATGTTGACGAGCTTGGTGATATCCTTGGTCACGATATTGGCCAGGAAGGATTTTTCCTCATCCTCGATGGTCACGTCATTGAACTCGTCGGCCACCTCCTCGGCGACGCGTTTGATGCCTTCGCGGTCTTCGTAGTCCATGTAAAGCCGGCGCATCTCCGACTCGTACTTCATAGCCTTCTCATTCCCCAGGCGGCTCAGCGCCCAGAGCCAGGTCACCGAGTTGAAGATGTCGCGGTGGGTTCCCTCCTTGGTGAACCCGCTCTTGATGAGCTCGCGGAATTTCTTGAGGGTGCCGTCTTCGTAAGAGACATAGACGTTCCGGTCGTAACCCTCGACCCAGGGCAGGATCGATTCCGATGCGGCGGAGATCCCCATGACCCGGACGCCCGTGGAGCTTTTGTTGATCGCCAGGCCGGTTTTCTGGAATTCCCGGTCGGAGCGGTCCCAGATGATGATGTTGTTCTCTTTGACTCCGGCGCTTTTCAGACCGGCTATGGTAGCGTTGATGGAAGCCGGGGAGGAAGAGATCCCTGGCGCCCCGATGCAGTTGATCTTGACGCCGACCACATCGTCGGGAGAAAAGAGGGAGGCCCAGGCGTTCGCCGACGTCTTCTGGCCCGTCAGCTCTTTCATCCCCGCCTCGAAAGCCCGGTTGACGGCGTCCGGGTTGTATTTCGTCTCGACGAGAATATCTGGGGCCGCGACGGAGACGACGCGGCTCTTTGGCCCGGGGACCAGAGCGCGATGCGGCCAGCCCGCGCGTCCCAGCACCAATGTCCCTCCGGCAAGAGCGGCCGAGTGTTTCAGGAATGCCCGTCTTGTTGTCTTCATGAGGCCAACTCCTTTTTCCGGCCATTATACCAATTCCCGGCGCCGGCAATAAACCATTAATTTCGCCGGATTCAAGGAGTCAGGCTGAGAAGCTGACAGGCCACAAAACAAGATTCCAGACTATTTAGAGTCCATCCCCGGCAGGAAGGAAACAGCGGCGCATCAACCGGAAATCTCCCGGGGCGTTCCCTAGAATAAGACTCTACTGTCCCCTGGTTATTCTTTATTTTCTTTTGTCTCGTCCCGGATGCAATCGGCGAGCTTCCGCACGAGGTCACGGGACGCCCCTTTCCCGGAGGGGCCGTTGATTTTCAGGGTGATGAGGCCCGATTCCTCCTCAAACTTGGGCTCAAGGGTGAATCCTTGGGGCAGCTCCTTCTTCACTCGGGCCACGATCCTGTCATAGGCTTCGCGGCCCTTCTCACCAGAATCAATCTGGTAAGACATCAAGAACCATCCCTTATCCTTGGCGACAACCGTTATGGGATTCTTGTGGGAGTCTTCTTCGATATCCACTCCGATATCCGGCTCGGTCTCCTCCACGGCCTCCTCGTCGCCCCTTTCCTTGACGATGGTGAAGACTTCCGGCTTTCCCGTATGGATATACGCGACTCTCGAAGTCTCCCGGCTCATCTTCTCCAGATCCTTCTCGAGATCCGCCAGCGCTTCGTCCACTTCCCGGAGCTCGAGCTTTTTCACTTCTACCTCTTTCAACTTCTCCCGGATGTCGCGGAGCTTCTCCCTGATCTCGCTCTCCTGGTCTTCAGAAACCCAGGTTATATGGGGGGTCACGTACGTATCGACCTCAATCCCCGGTTCCAAGGTGACGTGGGCCGTTACCGGCTCCGCGACCTTAACGGCTACGGGAACCTCTTCCAGGGCGACCTCGACAGCCTTGCCGATATCGATGTCCGGCTTCACAACGACATAGACCGTGGTTCCGTCCTTGCCGACCTTGACGATCCTACCCTCCTTGACGAACTCCAGTTGGTCCGCTCTGATCTCCAGGTGACCCGGTTCTCCTCCCAGGACCGTCACCTCTTCGCCGTCCGGCGTGATGAAGAGGACTTTCCCTTCGGGCCCTTCCTTGATAATGACCGGCTTATCGAGGGTGATCGTCTTGATCTTGTCGCCTTCCTTGATGGTGATCACATGCCCGTGCTTCTTCCCTTCCTGAACAGTCACGATAACGGCCGGTTTCTTTTCCGCCTTTTGTTTTTTCTCTTCCTGGGTTTGGGCCGGTTCTTGCGGCTTCTTTTCTTTGTCTTTTTTCTCTCCGGCCGGGCTCTGTTCCTGTCCCTGCCCAGCCGCTTGAGCGACTGGGCCCTCTGGGGAGGATACCTCTTCCGATATACCGGCCCCGGCGGCGCTGAGGGAACCGATGGCCGGATCAGTCTCCTCCGTCACGGACGAGGACGGACGGGCCAGCCCGATCAGCGCCACGGCCAGGATGACCGCGCAGAAAAGCAGGATCTTGGTTTTCATTTTGACCTCCTTGAATGTCCATTTTTGCCTAAGGATAGCGGTTAGCCTTTCGTTGAAGGCCGACCTCCCGAACCCGAACAACCCGAGAAGCGCCGCGAAATTCCCCAGACGGGAGCCCGCAGCGGCCTTGAAGAAAAGAAGGTTGGCGGCGTAGGTCGACGGTTTGATTCCTGTCCTGACAACCAGCTCATCGCAGGCCTCTTCCTGCTCGTTCTTCAGCCGCCGGAAGACAACCCAGCTTAAAGGATTGAACCAGAACAGCGCCAGGCTCAGCCGGACGAGCGCCATGACCAGGAAATCCGCCCGCTTGATATGAGAAAGCTCGTGGATCAGGGTTGAAGAGCGCTGTTCTTCCGTCCAGGCTTCGTGGCCGTCCGGGATCAGGACGACCGGCCGGATGAACCCGCAGGTGAGCGGGATCCGGATATCGCGATGGCTCTTGAGGCGGACCTTTCTTTGGAGACGGATGGCGGCCAGAAAGAGCTCCAAAAGAACCCGCCAGCCCGGGTCGCGGACGGTCTCTCCCTCGCGCGCCAACCGGAAGGCTCCGAAAAGCCCCGCCCCAAGCCTGAGCAGCAGCAAAATCAGCCCCGCGGACCAGATGAATGGAAGGGCCGACTTGAGAAAGAACCCGGATGCCCCGACCGGGGGCTGACCTGCGGGGCTGGAGATTGTCGGGGCGACGGATGAAAGGGAAGGCAAGAGCAGAATACCCTTGGCTTTATCCCTCACCTGCCCGTTATCGTCGGCTTTCGCGGCTGCCGGCCCGGTCAACAAGAGGAAAGGCTCGCCGGCCTCTTTTGGCAGGAGAGACGTCTCCCATCCCCTGCCAAGATGCGGAAGAACCGGGAGCAGCAGAAGCCCGGCCAGGGAGAGAGAGAGCACGAAGTGTCTGAGAGAGGCCGGCCGCTTGCGGAAAACCGCCACGAGGAGAAGGGCAAGCGTGAGCACGACCGTGCTCTTGATCAGGTACTCGACAAAAAAGGAAAACCCGCTGAATGCCGCTGCCCAGTCCATGTTCATCTCCCTTCTTTGCGGGCTTTCCTAACGAGTTCGAGCAGCCGGCGATAATCCTCTGCGGAGAGGTTGTCCTCGGAGATATCAAGAAGGGCGGCCACGGCATCTTCGGTCGAGCCGTCGAAGAACGTCTGCAGCAGGTCCTTGAGGGCGCTGCGCCTGGCTCTTTCCTTCGGCCAGGTTGGGGCATAGATGTACCGGGGACCGTCCTGCCGATGAGCGAGGTGGCCTTTCTGTTCCAGTACGCGGAGCAGCGCCCGCACCGCCGAATAGCTCGGAGGACGGGGCAACCTCTCCAGCACCTGGTTCACCGTCGCTTCCTGGAGCTCATAGATGACGTCCATGATCTGCCTTTCCCTCCGGCTCAGGTTCTTCTGTCCCTTCATGCTTGTCTCTCCATTTCAATATGCTAATTTTTTAGCATGCTAAAATATTAGCACCCAAACCCGGGTTTGTCAAGAGGGTATGCTGTTTTTTTAGCATCTTGTTTTAAACGGCCTTCCGGGGCTGCCCACTTCTATTACTCCCGGCCGCGGTAAAACGTTGCCCGGAAGGCAGACCGGCCCCCGTTGTCAGACGAGACTAACGGGCCTCCAGGTTTCTGTCAGGGCCACCGGCGGGCCCGGCCCCAGCGACTCCAGGTCAGCGGACGAGCAGGATGCGGTTGTTCACCGGGTAAAGCCACTCCACTCCCCTCTCGGTGACGATGGCGTCGTCCTCGAGCGGGATCCGGACTTTCTTCCCGCCCCACTCCGGCGCCGCCGTGTAGGCGAAAAATTCGATCGCCAGAAGGGTGGTGGGGTAGATCTCGAACTCCAGTTGGGCAGTCTGAAAAAAGGCAGCTGAAGGCCCGATGCCGTGCCCCCAATCTCCGACGGAATGGCAGCCGGTTATGACCTCAGTCTTATCCGTATCCGTGGGCTTGTTGAACTCTTTCATGACGGCGAACCCGGCCGCTTCGAGGGCCGCGTTGATCGCCGCTGCAGTCGCCGATCCGGTTCGCCCCGTCTTGATGGCCCGCCTGACCACCTCGCGCGCGGCGACCGCCCGGTCGAAGGCGTTCTGAATGCCCCGAGGCGCCTGCGTCTCGCCGTCCTTGAGGACATAGGCGATGCGCTTCATGTCCGTATAGAAGCCCATCAGGCCCACACCCCAGTCGATCATCAGCAGGTCGCCCGGCTGAATGATCCGGTTGTTGGATGTCGCCTCGATCCCTTCCGGCCCGGTGATGTAGATACTCGGGAGGCCGAAGGACGATTCGAGCCGCCGCGCCTCGAGCTGGTCCTGGAGCCACCAGGCCACATCCTCGAGGCGGGTTTGCCCGGGGATGATGACCTCATTGGAGAGGGCCCTCTCAGCCAGCTCCCGGGATATCCTGCCCGCCTCCGCGAAGACGGCGATCTCGGAGGCAACCCGGTGATACAGAAAATCGGATATCAGCTTGTCGGCCGAGACGAGCCGCGTATCGTAGGGCGGGCCAAGCGTCTTGGCCAGATAATCGTAGCCCGCCCGGGAGAGCCCGTCGGCCCGGCCCAGACGGTCGGATATATTCACTCCAATCCGGTTCGGCTTCCTCTCGGAGACGAACTTCTTGAGATCGGAGGCAGGAAGGAAAATGTCGTAAGCGCCGCAGTTCTCGATCTCGTGACCGTCGATCCCGAGGACGGCCCGCTCGATGCGCTCTTTCCCGACATCGGTAAAAATGATAAACCCCAATGAAGAAACATAGCCTTGCCCCAGCTCGAGGTAGAGCGGGTCGAAGTTCCCCTCCTTCATAAGAGTGATCCACATATCGACCTTGTTCTCCCGCATCGCCTGGGGAAGGACGAGGTCGAACTTGTCCCGCCGGATCTGGTTCCGCATCTCCCAGCGGGAGCGGGCCTCATTGGAGGAAACTCCTGCCTGAAGACAAGCGGCCAGGCTCAAAACAAGGATTAATCGCGAAGAGGCGCCTTTCATGAGGATCTCCTTTCGTCAGCGCAACTGCCGGATGTCCGCCTGGATTATAGAAGGGTTGGCCGGCCGAAGGCAACCGCTCCCTCCCTGGAACGTTGCATTCTCCAATTATGAGGCGTATTGTCCTTATCGCCTGAGATTCCTGGCAAGGAGGGCGATTATGTTGAGTCATCGCCAATGGCCTGTCTTCTTGGCCCTGATCGTCGGCCAATGCTTTTTTACCGGATGTGCGCGGGAGGAGGGTTCAGGCACCCGGCCTCTTCAGCAAAAGGAACGAACCGCTGTTCTCCGTCTCAATTCGGAATCGGCTTCTCATTTCGCCCGGCTGGCCCTGAAGTGCGTCAAGAAGGAATACCCCAACAAGCCGGACCACGTGATGAACGACGCCTCCGAGGTCCGGGGTCCGGCCGCGTTTCATCCGGCCTTTTATGGCTGCTATGATTGGCATTCCTCCGTCCACGGCCATTGGATGCTGGTTCGCCTTTTGAAAACCCGCCCAGATTTGCCTGAAGCCGCCGAGGTCCGAATCGCCTTGAGCGCGAATCTTACCGCCGAAAACATCGAAGTCGAAGTGAAGTACCTTCATCAGCCCGGCCGGAAGTCCTTCGAGCGGACCTACGGCTGGGCCTGGCTGCTCAAGCTGGTCGAGGAGCTCGGCGGATGGGAGGACGAAGACGGCCGGCGATGGTGGGGAAATCTCCAGCCCCTGGCCGAGGAGGTTGTCAAACTATATGTTGATTTCCTGCCGAAGCAGACTTATCCCATCCGCCGCGGCGTCCATCCCAACACGGCCTTCGGGATTGCCTTCGCCCTGGATTACGCCCGGCAAGCGGAAAAGGCAGAGCTTGAGAAACTGCTCCTTGAGCGCAGCCTCGCCTACTTTGGCGGGGACGCCGGCTGTCCGGCGGCTTGGGAGCCGGACGGGGATGACTTCTTCTCCCCCTGTTTGATGGAGGCGGAGTTGATGCGGCGGATCCTGCCCCCGGACGAATTCCCGGAGTGGTTCCACCGGTTTATGCCCGGCCTCGCCCAGGGAGAGCCGAAATCATTGTTCGTGCCGGCCGATGTCTCCGACCGCTCCGACCCCAGGATCGTCCACCTGGACGGACTCAACCTGAGCCGGGCGTGGTGCATGCTGGGAATCGCCCGGGCGCTTCCGGAAAACGACCCTTTGCAATCCGTGCTGGTCGGCTCAGCCGTTCGCCACGCCGAAGCGACGCTTCCCCACATCGCCAGCGGCAGCTACGAGGGCGAGCACTGGCTGGCCTCGTTTGCGGTCTATCTGCTCTCTATGTAAGCAGATTTTTCAGCCCCTCAACCAGCTCCCGGATTCGCCGGGCCGTTTGTCAAGCCCCCGGCGCTTGAACCCGGACGGGCTTTCGTTATATATTTCGATTATGGATCTTCTGGGGGCCCGGACGGGAGCGGGCGGAGCGCAGTGAAGCCCTGGGAAAAAGTAGAAAAAATCCTGCTCGGCGGGGAAAAGAACGTCCGCGACCCGCGCATCTTCCACCGGCTCTCGCTCATCGCCTTCTTCGCCTGGGTGGGCCTGGGTGCGGACGGACTGAGCTCATCGAACTACGGCCCCCAAGAGGCCTTCCTATCGCTCGGCGACCACCGCCACCTGGCCCTCTACCTGGCCATCATGACGGCCCTCACGGTCATTACCATTTCGGCCAGCTACTCCCAGATCATCGAGCTTTTCCCGACGGGGGGCGGCGGCTATGTCGTGGCCACAAAGCTCCTCGGGCCGGTCTTCGGCCTCGTCTCGGGCTGCGCTCTGGTCGTCGATTACATGCTGACGATCAGCATCTCGATCTCGAGCGGCGTCGAGGCGATCCTGAGCTTCCTGCCGCCGGCCTACTTTTCCTACAAGCTGACCTTCATCCTTCTCATCACGATGGGCCTCGTCCTGCTCAACCTCAGGGGCGTCAAGGAGTCCGTGGCCACGCTAACGCCAATCTTCGTCCTGTTCTTTATTTCTCACGCTGCTATTATTCTTTACGGGATTTTCTCCCACGTCTCAGCAACACCGACCCTGTTCGCCGACACCATCCGGGAGACGCGCCAGGGCATTCAACAGCTCGGGTTCGGGGCCATGGCCTTCATCCTCCTCCGGGGGTACAGCATGGGGGCGGGTACGTACACGGGGATTGAGGCCGTCAGCAACGGACTCCAGATTCTGCGACCTCCCCAGGTCAAGACGGGCAAGAGGACAATGTTCTATATGGCGGCTTCTTTGGCCTTTACGGCCGGAGGGCTACTGGTCTGCTATTTGCTGACCAACGTCCAGCATGTCTCCGGAAGGACCCTGAACGCGTCCCTCATTCAAACTCTCCTCGGGGCCTGGAAGATCGGCGGGTTCCCGCTGGGGGTCTGGCTCCTTGGGATCATCCTGCTCTCGGAGGGCGCGATCCTCTTCGTGGCCGCTCAGACGGGCTTCATCGACGGCCCGCGGGTCCTGGGCAACATGGCCATCGACTCCTGGGTCCCCAACCGGTTCATGCACCTCTCCGAGCGCCTTGTCGTCCAGAACGGCATCCTGTTCATGGGGATTGCGTCCATCCTGATCCTCGTGTTCACTCGGGGCTCTGTCCAGATCCTCATCATCATGTACAGCATCAATGTTTTCATCACCTTTTCGCTCTCCCAGCTGGGCATGTGCCTCCACTGGCTGAAGGTGCGGGCGCCCCACCGCGGCAAAAAGCTGACCATCAACCTCCTCGGGCTCTTGATGTCCCTGTCGATTCTGGTTGTGACGATCACTATTAAGTTTAAAGAGGGCGGCTGGATAACTCTGCTCATCACCCTGTCGTTTACCGCGGTCTGCGTCCTCGTACGGAGGCACTACAACCAGGTCAAGGGAATGATGAAGCGGTTGGACGACATCATGGCCCAGGTCCAGCAGATGACAGAGAAGCACGAAGCTCCAGTTCAGGACGATTCGGCGCCCACGGCCGTACTCTTTGTCCGGAACTTCGGCGGGCTGGGCATCCACTCGGTCCTCAACATCCATAGGATCTTCCCGAATTACTTCAAGAACTTCGTCTTTTTCTCCATCGGCGTCGTCGACTGGAAGAACTTCAAAGGGGCAAAAGAGGTCAAGAACTTGGAAAGCCATATCGCCGGGGAGCTCAAGAAGTACGTCCGCCTGTCCAACAATTTCGGCTTCTACGCCGAGTCCGTCCATTCCATCGAGATTGACACGCTCTCGGCGGTTGAGGAGCGCTGCGAGGAGATTCAGAAGAAGTACAACAAGGCCGTCTTCTTCGTCGGCAAGCTCGTCTTCGAGGAGGAGAATCTCTTCACGCGATTCCTCCACAACCAGACGGCCTACAGCATCCAGAGGATCCTCCAGTTTCGGGGCATCCCGACCATCGTCCTCCCCATCCGGGTCATGAAGACCGGCAAATGAGGGCGGGGGGGCGTCTTTTCCCCAAGCTCAAGGCGCGGCTATTTGATGCCGGCGGGGATGATCTTGACCTCTTTGATAAAAAGAAGGCGGCCGGGTTTCTGATTAAGGTCATAGAGGAAGAGGTAGATTTTCCTGGCATCCGGGGAGTCGTTATAAACGGAGGATTCAAAGGGCCGTTCCTCATCCGGCTTGAGGTCCCTGACCAGCCGCTGGTCGATCAATCTGTCTTCGAGATAAACCCTCAAGAGCACAAAGGGCAGAGGGAGCGTGCTCTGGTTCTTGACCAGGCCCTGCAGCAGGAAATAATCGCGGGGAGGCGCCTCGACCGAATCCGAGGCCACGGCGATCTCGACGTTATCGAGCTGCGTCGCTCTGGAGACCAATAGATCGGCGAGCGCCACCTCGCCCTCTTCGGCAGTCACAAAATACCGGATCGCGGGGATGGCAAATTCCACTTTCGGCTGGATGATGTTCAGCGTCACCTCGTGAACCCCGGGGATGATCGTCGGCAGGCCGGGAATTTCGCCCGAATCAAAAACCCACTCCTGGGCAAAGGCGAGGGCCTGGGAAACCAAGCTGAACGGCACCCCGTCGATCATCCACTGGGCATAAAAGTTCCCCGTCCCTTCATACTTTATTTCCGCGAACGCCTTCAGGGGGCTGAAATTCTTGGCTACCGTTTTGTAATTGTTGCCATCGTCAAAGCGGAGGAGGACATAGGAAACTGCGAACTTGGCCCGGGGGCCCTGGGCGGGATAGACAACGAGGGAGACCGAAACCGGAACGGCAACAACGCCATTGAAATCCGAAGCCGTAACCGTGAACGACCCCGTGGATTGGTAGGTGTGGGACACCTCCTTGCCGCCCTGGGCGGGCGGAGAGCCGTCGCCGAAATTCCAGTTGATGCTCTCGGAGATAAAATTCATGGCCCGGAAGTTGATGACCTCGCCGATGCTGACCTGCGGGGGTGAGTAAATGATCGCGCGCGGGGGCCAGACCTGGACAAAAAGCGTGGCCGTCGGGGCTGTCGCCCCGCCGTCGTAAGCCCGCACGGTATACGCGCCCGGGTTGGAATAGGAATGGGTGACCGAGGGCGGAGTCGTATCGTTCTCCACGGTCCCGTCCCCGAAATCCCAGCGGATGAGACTCGTCGAGAAGAAATAGACGGCGTTGAAGGTGACAGGCTGGCCGGGCCGCGGGTCGGCGGGAGAAAAGACAATAGACGGCGCCGGATAGACGACAATAGAAGCCGAGGCCGTAACGGCGGTGCCGCCGTTGTCATAAGCCCTGACGGTGTATGTCCCGGGCAGATTGTAGATGTGAGTGATGGAAGGAGGAGAGGTGTCGCTGACGACAGCCCCATCGCCGAAATCCCAGCGGATGAGAGTGGTCGAAACAAAATCAATAGCGGTGAACTCGACGGCCGTCCCGGGCCGGGGTTCCCGGGGTGAGAAGGTGAGCTGGGGGTTCATCTGCCCGACAACCACGGTTGTGGTGATGGGAACGATCGATTTCCCGTCCAGGTCGATCGCCCTGACCGTGTAGGTCCCGGCTTTCTTGTAGGAATGCTTGGCAATGACCGGCCCCGCAAAAACCGTGCCGTCTCCAAAATACCAGATAGCGGCCTTCAAGAGATAATTTCTCGCATAAAAAGTGATCGGCTCGTTCACCAGAGGGGAAAGGGGACTGAACTCGATGTATCGTCTTTCAACGATGGAAATTGTTCCCTTGTCAGTTCCTTTGACTGGCAAGTTCCAGGCCGCCGATACGGAAAATGTCCCGGGGCTGAAATAGATGTGCTGAACGGTCCGGCCGGCGATCGTCGTTTTCCCGTCGCCGAAATACCAGGTGACGTTTACCCCGGAAGGAGCCAGGGTTGAGGTAAAAAAGACGGTCTGCTCGACATTGGGGCTCGAAGGGGTGAAGGTGATGGCGGCCCTGGCCAGCGGAGCGGCCAGGATGAGGAGCCCGATAAAAAAGACAAGGGGAATCAGAGATTTCATTCTTTTATGTTTTCTCAAGTCCGTCTCTCACTTCATCTCGCGCTCTTAAAACGAAAAATCGCACTGGACCATGACCGTGAAAAAGGAATCCGAAAGGCCCATCATTTTAGTCGTCGTATAGTTCCCTTTGAAGGAAACGACCGCCGTGCCAATTTTGATCAATTTGTCCAGATACAGGTTCAGGTTGACCCCGGCGTTGGCATTGTCGGAATTCCCCAGGGCAGCGCTCTCCATTCGCATGAACGACCCGGTGAAAGAAACGCTTAAGAGCTGGGGCCAAAAGGCGACCTCGCCGCTAAGGAAAGAAGTGTAGTTGAGCATTTCTTCCTGGGTGAATTTGTTCCGCATTTTTCCGTAGCCGAAAGTCGGGCTCAGGTTGAACCAGTTTCCGGCCCGGAACGCCCCTCCCAGGTTGAACGTCAGATTCGTGTTCTCATTCTGGGGAGTGTTCTCGCTGGAAAGGTCGGAATTCGAGACCTGGAAGCTGAGGTTCGCCGCCTGGCCGAAATTCAGGTTGAAGGACCCCGAAAACTGGTTCGTCAGGCTGTCCTGCATGAACGGAGAGTCCCCCTGCTCGAAAGATGTGTTTTGCTTGTTCATGCTATAGCCCAGGGCCAAGGAGACCTTGTCGGAGAGGCTCCACATCAGGTTGGCGTTTCCGTTCTGATCTGAGGTTGTCTCGCTGGCCGGGTCATCCTCCACGTTGTCGCTCGAAGCGAGATAGGAACCCGACAGGCTTATCCTTCCCGTGTTCAGCCCGACGCTCGCCTCCACTCCTTCCCGGTCATTCGTAAAATACGGGAAGCCGACCGAGTTGAACTCTTTCCCAATGCTCCGGTACGTGGCCCCCGCTGTAATGACCCCGGAGGTCACATTTCCCCCGACCTTCCAGGCAAGATCCTTCTGGCTGCCTTCCTGGTCTTGGACATTTTCATCGAAGTCACTCTGGGCGACTTCGCCCGTAAGAATGACGCGGTTCTGGAGAAGGTAGGTTTCTTCGACTATGGAGGCAACGCTCCCCTTCCGGATTTGGACGAAGGAAGAATACCCGACGTTGGCTCCCTGGCCGGGGTCATCCTTGCCGGCCAGATAAATGGCCTTCAGGAAGACCATGTCCCTGAGGAATTTATAGCCCAACGCTCCGCCCAGCACGTTCGCCTTCGCGTTGGGTATGCCGAAGCCGTTGAATCCCTTGAGTTGCTGGGAGCTCACGTTAAAAATGTGGACATAGAACTTCTGATCGTTAAAGGCGTAGTCCAGCCCGCGCCGTCCATACCCCGAGACCGTGAACTCGGTCTCGTTGATATTGATGTCGCCGGCCTTCAGAGCATGGCTTCCTTTGGAGGCCGAAACCATCATGGTGGACAGGTCGAATTCTTTCTCGCCGGCGAGGGGCACGTTGGAGTAGTTGAAATTCGTGTCCACGCCTAGGTTGAAATTGTCCCGCGTGTAGTTTGTGAAGACCCGCAGGTTTCCCGCCGCCATGTCCTTCCGGGATTGCTCGGCATCCTCATCTTCCTTCAACATAGCCTGGATGCTGCCGGTCAGGGCGACCGGGAGCCGGAACTTCTTGGATTCCTCCGCAGGGGAAGAGACCTCGGGGGGAATTTCCGGCAGCGGTTCCAGGCTTTGTCCGACGGCGATGTACGGTTCCTTGGGACCGAGCTGGGGCGAGTATACGGGCCCCTCTTTGGTTTCCGCCTCCAAGTAGTACTCGAATCGGAGACCGGGGAGCTCGTTGGTGTCGAATTCGTACTCGTAGGTCCCGTCCTCCCTTTTCTCCAGGTTCCTGACCTGGAACTCCTGGACACCCTCGGTGCGGCAGAAGAACCTCAGCCATTCGAGCTCGGCCTGAACCCTGGCCTGGATCCGGACCCGCTCTCCATGGGTGAAGGACAGGACAGGGTTGTGTTCGACCCGGATGGAACTCGTCCCGGTCTGGGCAAAAAATAAGGTCCCCGGCAAGAAAACAAATGCCGCAAACAAAACGGCCTTTAAAGAAAACCGCAGAATTTCGGATCCCGCAAGACGCGCTCTCTTCTTTGTGCCAGGAATCCCACTCCCCATGTTCTTTTCCTTGGCTTCTTGCCTCTCTTTATATGAAAAAAGAAGCAGAATGTCAAATAAAAAAATCCTTTCGGTCTTCCCTCCGGATCGTGATGGAGGAGCTCAGAAAGACGCCTTATTGGAACGCCTCTTCAACCGGCCGCCCGGCCGGCCCTTTGACGACGATCTTGTTGATCTTAAAGGTGCAGGAACTGACATCGGAATCGACCCAGACGCGGACTCGAAAGGTAATGTCCCGGCCTCCGGGCTGCGGCATCCGCGTGATCCGATAGCCATAACCCTCACCCTCCTCGCCCTCGTATTCGAGCCGGACGAACGACCACCCCTCATTGAGCTGCCGTCCGGCAAAGAATTCGAATTCGGTCTTGGCCCCATACCGCACAAACATGTACCCCAACGATTTCACCTCGATGATCAAACCCCAATAGCAGCCCCCATGATTGTCGGCGCAGACCACTTGCGTGGGGTCGCCAACCAGGCTCGTAGGGAAGGACTGCTCGATAACGCTAAATCTTTTCCATCCGGTGGCCGGGCCATTGGGGCAGGGGCAGTCGGCGATAGCGCCCGGGCCGTATTCCAGTTCTAGATCTTTTTTCACATACCGGATAGAATCGGAGACCGCAGCCGACTCCCCATAGTTATCCTTGACTTGAAAATAGATCGTGTGCTCGCCAACCGATTCGGGGATGTTGGCTTTCGGATGGGCGTCGATATAGCGGACCCAGGGGCCCCAATCCGGCCGGGCCTCGGTCCTCCAGCGGTAGTATGTCGGGGCCCCGCGAATGACATGATCCATTGTCACGATCCCGCTTTCGGTCGTTTCCGCCCCGTTATTGAGCTTGAAATCAGTGACCAAAAGAATCACCTGAATCGAGTGAGACTGTTTCGAGGGGATGGCCGGGACAACGTCCCTCTTGCCGGCAGGGGGAGGTGGAGTCGGGCCGGCCAGCACCTGGATCGTGAAGTTCCGGTCGCTTTCGTCGAATACGGACCCGGTCGAGTTCTCCACACGGATTTTATAATCGGTTCCCGCTTGAGCCCAAGAATAATCCCCGAGGGAACTCCCGGTATTCTCCGCCGTCCAGGACCTGACAACAACCCCGCCTTTCTTCAGCCGGATAGTCACGCTCCCCGAGATCCCGCTGCTCGTCCAGAGGGCTTCATGGACAGCGTTCGTAAACCAGGTTTCCCCGCCGTTCGGGCTGGTGACGGAGAGCGATGCGGCCGGAGCCGTGCCCGAGATCGTAAACGGACGGTCGCTAGAGTCCAAAATTTCAGTCTGAGGCTTTCGAGTCCGTATCTTGTAGTTTGTCCCCGGAGCCGCTGTCCCGCCTTGATAGTTCCCCACAACCCAACTGATGGAACCCGACGCGACGGGCACATCGCTTTGGATGACGCCCACGCGCTGTTCCCCATTAAAGAGGAGGATATTCACCTTCCCGGTCATACCCGAGGATCTCCAGGTGATGTTGTGTGTGCTCCCTAGCGCCCAGTCCTCCCCGCCGTTGGGCGAGGTCACGGTAATCGACTGGGATTGGGAGAAAGCGGAGATCGCAAATAACAAAAAACATACCACGGCGAGTTTTTTCAAGTTACCTCCCCAAGATGAATATTTTTGAGAAACAGGCTTCATTTTTTATCCCTTTCAAGGCCATTGTTAGTTAAAAGCTTCGTCAACGTTTTTGTGGCAAGGGCCCCTAACGACGACTCCGTCGACGTAAAAATGGACGTTTGGGCCTCCTGCTCTCGAAAAGACGCTGACTTCAAAGCGGATGTCCCGGCCTCCAACCTGGGGCATCCTGCGGATATTATAAGTCCCTTCGGTGCCTCTGTAGTTGATTTTAACGAATGACCAGCCTTCATTGAGCTGCCGCCCGGCAAAAAATTCGAAAACTTTTTTGTTGCCGAGAGGGAGTGCGCTCACTACAATCTCAACCGTTTGATAGTTTCCATCGCTATCCGGGTTCGTACAAAGAAACGGGACTGTCTCTTTCTCCGAGACGCCCTCAACACGCCTGTAAGTCCATCCTGAAGCTACACGTATCCGGCAAGGACAGGCAATTAAGCACCCCGCCGGCATAGTTTGCTCCTGGTCAAAGGAATAGATGATGGAGTCCGCCGCGGGCTCGGACGCGCCCAAATCATTCTTGACCTGGAGGCGGACCGAAATTTCTCCACAGCTGCCGAAAAGGTCCGTTGTCGGCTCCGTGCTGTAAGGAAGCCACTCCGTCCAGTAAAGCGTCCGTGTCCTTCTTTTCTCAACCCGGTAGTGTGTTGGAGAGCCCGTCGCGGCGTTATTCAAGGTGACGGTTAAGCTATTGGTCAGCTCGGCCCCATTATTAATCTTGAACGAGGTGATCCTCGGGCCCCTAGAATAAACTAGTTTGGATTCCGCCGCCAGGAGCGTTTCTTTTTTGATCGAGAAATTCCTGTCGCTCTCGTCCGAGACGCTTTGGTCCTCGCTCTCCACCCGGATCTTATAGTCATCGCCCTCGGCAAGACCCGCATATGGAAACGTACAGCTCCCGATGTTCAAGACAATCTGGTCGCGGACCGGGTTTCCCCCCTTTTTCAGGATGATGCGAATGTCCCCGCTGATGTACTGAGCCGTCCAGGTCACGGTCGCGGTATTTGGTTGCTGGACTTTCAGTAACCAGGTTTCCCCGCCGTTCGGGCTCATGACCGTGAGCGAGGCGGTTGGCCCAGCCGCGGCCGAGATTGTAAACGACCGGTCACTGGAGTCCATAATTTCCGTCTGGGGTTTGCGAATCCGTATCTTGTAGTTTGTCCCCGGAGCCGCTGTCCCGCCTTGATAGTTCCCTACTACCCAGCTGAAGGAACCCGCCGCGACGGGCACATCGCTCTGAATGACGCCCACGCGCTGTTCCCCATTAAAGAGAAGGATATTTACCTTCCCGGTCATACCCGAGGGCCTCCAGGTGATGGCGTGGGTGCTCCCCAGCACCCAATTCTCGCCGCCGTTGGGCGAGGTCACGGTAATCGTCTGGGATTGGGAAAAAGCAGAGATCGCGAATAACAAAAAACATACCACGGCGAGTTTTTTCATGCCCCCTCCCCAAGATGAATATTTGAAAAAGAAAACTGAATTTCGGACCCGAAAAAAGACGCACTCTTTTTTGAAGCTGGACTCCCAATCCCCATTTTCTTTTCCTTGGCTTCCTGGCCCCCTTATATAAAAAAATAAGCGGAATGTCAAAAGGAAAATATTGGCATTGAAGATAAAAGCACCCGTCTGCAGATCGTCTTACTAGAGCCTGGATCTCAGCCACATTCTAAGCCGACGGGCCGGCTTCAGCTTTCCTCTGACCCGGGCCAGCTTGAGGTAGTTTTTCATCGACGTCTCCGGCACGTTCGGCTGCTCAGAGGCCGGCTTGCGCATAAGGCTCAATGCGTTCGTAGGGCAGGTGGTCACGCAAAGCCCGCAGCCGATGCAGCGGCTCAGGTCGACTTCAACCCGGCCGTCGTTCATCTGCAGCGCCTCCATCTGGCAGCGCTCGGGACAGATGCCGCAGCCGTTGCATAATTCGGCCCGCAAAGACACCCGGAAGGCGGACGAAATGATCTTGGCCGGCTCAGGATAGCTCTTGATCGTCCTCAGAACCCCGCAACAGCAGCCGCAGCAACAGCAGATGCTGCCGGCTTTCTGAGAATTGCCCGGCTGCAAGACAAGGCCCGCCCTGTCCGCCTCCTTGAGGATGCGGAGCGCTTCCTCCTGGTCGATCAGCCTTCCG
>Ga0209253_10002248_pt1 | contig 17093 bp, 16 predicted proteins | sample FrelakmetBRP12BR_FD_187145 | JGI IMG/M metagenome (GOLD analysis project Ga0209253, IMG submission 187145) | Freshwater lake sediment microbial communities from the University of Notre Dame, USA, for methane emissions studies - BRP12 BR (SPAdes)... | ecosystem: Environmental > Aquatic >...
CGAGCCGACGCACCGTGCCGAGACCAGCGAGATTTTGCCGTCGGGAGTTGTCTCGCCGAATCTGGTTTTGCAGCACTGCTCCACGGCATGCTGGATCTTCGCCGCGCCCTTGACATAGCATGCGGTGCCCGTGCACAGGACGAAGACGTGCTTCCCCTTGGGCTTGAGAGTAAAAAAATGATAGAAGGTGGCGACGCCGTACACTCTGCTGAGGGGCAGTTTCAATGCGCGGGCGATGTAAATCAGGAGGTCGTTTTCGAGATATCCGAAAATCCCCTGCGCGGCGTGCAACACTTCAATGAGTGCATCACCCCGCGACTGATGTTTGGTGATGGCGCGGTCCAGCAGCTTGAACCGGTTATCACCGCTCGGGTGCGGTTTCTGGGTCGTTGAAGGGGGCATGAAGGCTGGTCGTTGATCGTTGCTCTTGATGTCCAGGGGGCCGGCCCTTGCCGGACACCTCTGTTAGGACACCCGGTCGCAACTGTCATGCCACGGAGAAAGGGGCAAAACGGGGACAAAACAGCGGTAACTTACAGAAATGCCAGGATCTTTTTGTCAGATTTGAGAAGTGGCTTTCGCGGAAATCCGCTCATGAAGCGGGTTTTCTACGCGCATTTTCCACAAGCCAGTCACACCAGGCCCGGACCCCGGCACCCGATGTACAGGAGGTTTCAAACACGGTCAGGGAGGGGTTGATCTTCAGCGCATTATCCCGCAGGGCCGTCAGCGAACAGTTGATATAGGGAAGGAGATCGATCTTGTTGATGATCAGCACCGAGGCGTTCCGGAACATGGCCGGGTACTTCAGCGGTTTGTCTTCTCCTTCGGTGGTGCTGGCGACCACCACCTTCATCTCTTCGCCCAGGTCATAGTTCGAGGGGCAGACAAGATTCCCGACATTCTCAATGATCAACAGCTCCACGCCACGGAGGTCGAGGTTGGTGACCGCTTCGCGCACAAGGTTTGCTTCGAGGTGGCATCCCCCGCGCGTGAGAATCTGCACGGCGGGAATGTTGTATTTCGCCACACGGCGGGCGTCAAGATCCGTTTGCACATCGCCTTCGATCACGGCGATCTTCAGGGTATCTCTCAGCATTTCGATCGTGCGCTCGAGGAGCGTCGTCTTGCCCGCCCCCGGCGAGCTCACAAGGTTCAGCACGAACAGATCGTGGTTTGCAAAGAGTTCGCGGTTCTGGCGTGCAACCTCGTCGTTCTTTTCGAGGATTTTCCGCTCGATGGTGATGACGCTCATCGTTGCTCCGGGGTAACGCTGTTCAATTCAATATCCACCACCTGCAGTTCGGTGCCGGAGAGAACCGCGGTCTCCGCCGAACCACAGTGCGGGCAGAGTGCGAGCCCCGGCTCGGCACGTGAGGTGGTGCGGCATGCGGCGCAGGACACCCGGTACGGGATAAAATCCACGGCCAGGGTCGCATGAGCGAGCGGGGTTCCGGCGGTGATTGCCGTGAAACAAAATGTCAGCGAATCCGGCACAACACCGGCCAGCGCGCCAATGCGGACATTCACGGTGCAGACTTCCCCGGCCTGCTCGGGAGCAACGTACTGGCCCACGATGTCCACGATGCTCTGAGCGATGGAGAGTTCGTGCATGCCCTACTTCTGCATTTGCGTCGAGTACCAGTAAACGTACGCATCCCCGAGACTGTCCTCGTCATACGACACATGCGTGGTGTGGCTCAGCCATGTCCGGGCGCGGGGATGGGTGCTACGTCCTTCACCGTATTCCTGTGCAATCAACGACAGTAGCCGCCGGGAGTTTTCCAGACCGCGCGTGGTGACAATGACGCCCGCCAGGCGCCCACCGAGAAACTCCACGTCGCACAGATCGACGGGGATGTCGCCGATCGCGGAAACCGCTGTCCGGTACAAGATCGTTTCGCCCTCTGCCCGTCCGGTTTTCAAACCGACGGTCAGCGCCAGCGTAGCCACCGTGGTTCCCCACGGATGTCCCATAAATCCATCCCGCGTCTGGCAGAAGCCGATGTCCGGCAGCGCCCGGAGGCACAGCAGTATCGTCAGAGCATGTCGGGGGAGAGGTTCCATCTACCCTAAAATAACGAAATTACCGGAAGAGTTCAATCCTGGTACAGGCGGTTGGTCATCCCGGCACTGGCCAGGCGGGTCAGGTGGTCGAGGAGCGTGCTCCGCATGCGGTGGGCGGGCCGGCGGCATCGTCGCCGATGAGTCCGTTCGCGAGGGCGGGAAGGAGGGGAGGCTTCAGAGGTTTGGAAAGGCTGCAGGGCGGCGAGGTTCGTCGCCCTGCAACATTGCGTGCAAGATGCATCACTCCATGTTGGTACCGACGAGACTGAGGAAGGCACCCATGAAAAGCACAAAGATGATGATAGCAAGGGCGATGCCGACCACCATCCAGAGCAACGAGGCTTTGGCGAAGTTCTTTTTGTTCAGGTTGGTGTTGCTGTCAAAGGCCCAGACGAACAACATCACCAGTCCCACGAGGGGGATATAGGTGATAAGCAGTGTCAGAAACCAGTCCTTGACAGACATTGATTCCGCTGTGGGCTGGGAGGGGTGTTGAACCTGTTGTTCCATGGTAACCTCGTTATGGTGGGTGGGGTGTGTGTGGTTTGGGGTTCACACTCTGCTGCTGCATCGATGCCGGAAGGGCATACAGGTGAAACGTGCCCCCGGGATCGGGAAAGATGTCGCCAACGGTATCAACAAAGAGAATGCCGCCATGGTCTGTAGGGAAAGGGTCGTGCACGAACTGGGTTAATATAGAGAATCGTCCATACAAGCGCAATTCTGAGCAGTGTGTGCCGGGGTGGTTGAATCTCCCTCACTCAATCTGTATATTCGGCCATGACTACTCGTGCGCGTCCGATCCGTTCCCTGCAGAATGAGGGATTTCAAGAGGTTCTGTCCCGCCATCGTGATGGCGCGGGAGGGTGGGAAACCTGCTGCGGATTGACGGAAGTGATGGACCGGAGCATCAGGGCCGCATTTGAACGGGGTGTCCCTGCCCCGTTGCAGTCCCGTTGTGCGATCCTGGCGACGGGGGGATACGGCCGCGGCGAACTCTGTCCACATTCGGATGTTGACGTCATGGTGCTGATCGCTCCCGAGGGTGAGCGGAGGGATCTGGAAGACGCCGCGAGGAGCTTTCTGCACATTCTCTGGGATACCGGCATGGATGTCGGACACAGTGTGCGCACCGTTGACGAGGCCATGGGGCTGCACGGGCTTTCGCTGGACGCTTGGACGTCAATGCTTGAAGGCCGGTTCGTCTGTGGCGATGATCGGGTGTTCGGCCGATTGACAGAGAGATTCCGGGACCGTATTGCCGCCGGCCCGGATTCATGGTTCCTCCGCGGGGTGTTCTCCGACATGCGGACCCGGCACGAGCGGTTCGGGACGTCGGTCAAGTTGCTGGAGCCGAATATCAAGAAGAGCGCGGGCGGGCTGCGAGACATGCACATGCCGTTCTGGCTCCACCGCGCTTCCGACGGAGCTTTCTTCGTTCCGCTCTCCGGGACCCGGCCCGCAACGCTGCAATTTCTGGATATCCTGGTCCGGCGCGGAGAACTGACCGGTGAAGAGGCTGCCGCATTAGGCGAGGCAGTGGGCTTTCTCCTGCGCGTGCGTCATGAAATGCATTATCGCCGTGCCGCGGCGGACGACACACTGGAATACGCGCTTCAACATGATGTGGCGGAGGGGCTGGGGTTCGGCGGGGGTTCGGAATTGCGGTCGGTTGAAGTTTTTATGGCTGCATACTATCGTCATGCACGCGCGGTGCACCGTCACCATCGCCGGCTGAGCCAGCGGTTCCGGGATATCCTCGAACCGTCACGCGCCGCCCAGCAGGGCCGGGGACGATGGCTGGGGGATCTGCACGTGGACGAAGGGGTCCTTTCCCTCCGCCCGGGGGTCGCCCGTCTCGGCAGCGCCCGGGAGGTGTTTGAGGCGTTTGTTCTTGCTGCGGACGAACAGCTGGATATGGATTTCCGGTTGAGCGGAGCCATCGAGCGCAGCCTGGATGTTCTCACCGGAGCCGAACAGGAGTCGCCGGAGCTGGCGGGGCTGTTCCGGCGCGTGCTTCGTTCTCACCAGGTGGGATCGACCCTCTATACCATGAACGAACTGGGTGTGCTCGGACGGTACCTTCCCGAATTCGAAGCCCTGATTGCCTTCTTTCAACACAACGTCTATCATTATTACACAGCCGACGAGCACACACTGATTGCGGTGGCCAACGCGGAACGGCTGCAGGAGCATGCCGGTCCGCTCGGAAATGTCTTCAGGAGTCTGCCGGACGTGGAAGTACTCTACTGGGCGATCCTGTTGCACGACATCGCCAAACCGCTCGGTGTTGGAGACCACGAAATCACCGGCGTGGAAATGGCACGCACGCTGCTCACGCGTCTGGGAGCCGGATCCTTGTTTCCCGCTGTGGCATTTCTGGTGCGAAACCATCTCGTTATGGAGCAGACGGCATTCCGCCGGAATGTGCATGATCCGGCCACCATCGGTGACTTTGCGGCCCGGTGCGGGACGCCGGAGCTGCTGGACTACCTCTACCTGCTGACCTACGCCGACCTTTCCGCGCTCAACACCAATGTCTGGACCGAATGGAAGGCGGCGATGTTGCACGATCTCTACCGGCGGACGAGGGAGGTCTTGCGGAAGAACCTGCGGGGTGCTGCGGTCGGCCGGTTTCACGAGGAACAGTATGCCGAAGCGGTTGCCAGGGTGATGGAGACACTCCGGGACGACGGGCACGGCGGCGATGTCGAACGGCATCTCCGCGGCATGAACAGCGACGCGTATCTTTCTGTGTTCGGTCCGGACGAGATTGCGGCGCATGTCAGGGAGAGTGCCCGCCTGCGTGCGGTGGCGACACTCTTCCGTCATCACGGGGCGCACACGGACGTGACCGTCATCGCGCGTGATGCGCCGTTCATCCTCTCGCGATTCTGTGCGGTGCTGTCGGCGAACGATGCGAATATTTTCGATGCGAACATTTTCACGCGCGACGACGGGATTATTATCGACCGTTTTCAGGTGAGCTCTGCATTCAACCGGAGACAGCTCGATCCGGCTGCGTGCGAGAAAATCGATGTGGAAATGCGGAAGATCGTGGACGGTCAGCTCGACATCGAGCAGCTGTTCCGCGAGCACCACAGGAAATGGAAACGGCGGACACGCACCTCAGCGAACCCGAACATCCGTACTGACGTGGAATTCGAGGACACGCCCCGCTACACGATCATCGATGTCTACGCCCCCGATTCGGTCGGGTTCCTGTACCGGGTGACCGAGAGCATTTCACGGCTGGGATTGAATATCTCCTTCGCGAAAATCGCCACGCGGGTGGATGGAATCGTGGATGCTTTCTACGTCCTGGATCAATCCGGCCAACCCGTACTCGATCCCGCCCGGCGGGCCGCCATCCGCGAGAGCATTCTGGGAACCATCACCAGCACAACGGAGCTTGCACCCGCATGACCGCGCCTCCCGTATCTCTGGAGTATCCCATCGGTGTCTTTGACAGTGGCATCGGGGGGCTGACCGTGGTCCGCGCCCTGGCCCGGCGCCTTCCGAGTGAAAATATCATCTACTTCGGCGATACCGCGCGCGTGCCCTACGGTCCGAAATCCCCGCGCGTCGTGCGGGAATATGCGGCCCAGGATGTGGCTTTCCTGCAGACGCGCGGCGTGAAGATGGTGGTTGTGGCCTGTAATACAGTCTCCGCCGTTGCACTGGACGTGGTCCAGAAACATGCGGGCGTTCCCGTTGTGGGGGTGATTCTCCCGGGAGCCACCGCCGCTGCGGGCGCAACCCGCACGAAGCGTGTGGGGATCATCGGTACCCAGGCCACCGTCAACAGCAGGGCGTACGTCCATGCCCTCCGCCAGCTGGCGCCGGAGGTGCACGTTGTCTCGCGTGCCTGCCCGCTGTTCGTGCCCCTGGCCGAAGAGGGATGGGTCGACCACCAGGTGACACGTCTGGTGGCGAAAGAATATCTCTTTCCCCTGATGCTGGAAAAGATCGACACGTTGATTCTCGGCTGTACGCACTATCCGGTGCTGCGCAAGGCAATCGAAGAAGCTGTCGGCCCGCATGTCACGCTCATCGACTCGGGAGAGGCAGCGGCGGGTGAGGTGGAACGCGTGCTGGATCTGCACGGTTTGCGGAATCCCAGCATGCATACACCGAATCTCCAGTTCTTCGTCAGTGATATTCCCGCTCAGTTTACTGAAGTGGGAGAGCGGTTCCTTGGGCAGAAGATGGGGAGGGTGAGAGAAGCGATGAAGGGGGAGGAGGGGGTTGCATAGCAGGGGGGAACTTCTGATATTTCACAGCACAGCAGGCCAGAGCGTGACACGTTCGTGACAACCGTTCCTTCATATATCACCCTCCACCGTTCCGGCGAGCTCGTGCGTCGTGCGGGGGCCCTTGAGTTGCTGCTGGAATCCTGCAGCGTCTGTCCGCACAACTGCGGCAACAACCGGCTCAGGAACGAAATCGCCCGCTGCTCTGCAGGGGCGCTGCCGATCGTGTCTTCGTTCACGCCACATTTCGGTGAAGAGCCCGGACTCGGGGGGACGCGGGGAGTCGGCAACATCTTTTTCGGGAACTGCACCCTTCGCTGTGTCTACTGTCAGAACCACGAGATCAGCCAGAATCACATCCGCGAACGCGCGCACGAAGTCTCGATAGAACGGCTCGCGGCGATGATGCTTGAACTGCAGGACCGTGGAGTGCATTCCATCGGGTTTGTGTCCCCTTCCCATTTTGTCCCCCAGATCGTCCGGGCGGTCGGGCTTGCCGCCGACGGAGGCCTGCGACTGCCGTTGATATACAATACCAACGCATACGACACCGTGCACGTCCTGAGGCTCCTCGAGGGGATTATCGATATCTATCTCCCCGATCTGAAGTATGCAGACGAAGATCTGGGATATGTGTACTCGAGGGTGAAGGACTATCCCCGCATCGCGCGCGAGGCCATTGCCGAAATGTTCCGTCAGGTCGGAGCAGAACTCCTCTATGACAGTGAGGGTGTCGTCCGGCGGGGACTGGTCATACGCCATCTCGTTCTTCCGAATGACCTTGCCGGGAGTGGCGAATCACTCCGCTGGATCCGCGATACTCTCGGACCGACGGTGACGGTCAGCCTCATGGCGCAGTACTATCCGGCTCACAAGGGCGCGGCAACGCCGCTGCTGGACCGGAAGATCCGGCAGAGCGAATACGAGCGTGTGCTGGCCGTCCTCGATCGCCTGGGGATGGAGCAGGGCTGGGCGCAGGAATACGACGCGCCCGAACACTACCGGCCGGAGTTCGGGGACCGGGAAGATCCGTTCGGCAATGAGAGGGAACGCGTGGTACGGTGAAGGAGAGCTGATCATGCACGGAGGAGACCATGGTTGAAGAACGCACGATGAAGCTTGCCGCTCTCCGGGATCTTCCGCGTCACCTTCGGGAGGTGGTGAGCGGTTTGCAGGATATGCAGCTGGACACGCCCTACCGCGTGGGAGGATGGACCGTCCGTCAGGTGGTGCACCACCTCGCCGATTCGCACATGCACGCCTATCTGCGCATGAGATTTATCGTTACCGAGGATCATCCGGTGATCAAGCCGTATGACCAGGATCGCTGGGCCACGCTTGCTGATGCCGCAGGGGGCCCCCTGGAACCGTCGTTGGTCATTCTCGACGGTCTGCATGATCGCTGGGTGCAGTTCCTCGAGTCTCTGCCGGAGGCGGCATGGACCCGGAGGGCGCTGCACCCGGAGCGCGGAGAAGTGACACTGCAGAGTATGCTCCGGACGTATGCCGGGCACGGGGAGAAGCACCTGGCGCATATCCGCGGGTTGAGGACAGCGAGAGGATGGTGAATGTCCGGCATATGGTGGCTGCACTGACCCTCGTTCTTGTTATCCCCTGGATCCGAGGTCAGTGCCAGACGGACGAGGAGAAAGCCGCCTTCCGGCTGGTCTATGCGCCGCGCGACAAAACCCTGGAAGTCCTGGGTGGGATCACGATCCCGCTCACCCATGACGGGATCACCGATTTCTGGACGCGCGGGCCGGGGGTGAATGTCTGCCTGATGGTCCGGATGAAGGACAATTTCAAGGTGGGCATTGGCGGTGAAGGAGCGTTGTTCAGCTTTAAGATTGGTGCGTTCAACCAGCGTTACCCCGGCGTAACGGCCGAGAGTAAAGATCTCGGCCTGCTGCACGTGTACCTTGCGTTCCGCAACTATTTCCGGCCCAGCCTGCGCTTCTCTCCCTATCTTGGAGCCCAGGTGGGGTTTGCCCGGCTCACCGGCGCAGAGCAGAAGGAGGTCATCAACGGTGTGCTCATCACCTATTATGAGATTCCGGGTACCGCACATCTGACGCTGGGCGTTTCGGGCGGGATAGACTATTATATCTCCCGCAGAATTGCAGTGCAACTCGATATCCGCGGCATGTACATGAACAATGATCCCGATCTCGGGATTGCCGCCGGTATACAGCTGGGGGCAAAGTTCAGTCTGTAGAAATCACGCGCGCAGTTTCTTTCACCTCCGACTTTCAGGGATACCAACATGAACCCGGGCCAGGTGTTGTCGATGTTCAGGGAGACCGGCGCATTGCTGGAAGGGCATTTCCAGCTCACCTCCGGCCTCCACAGCAATCAGTATTTTCAGTGCGCGAAGGTACTCCAGTATCCGGATCGCTGCGAGATCCTGTGCGGAGATATTGCCCGCCGGTTCCGCCCGCTCGTCGTTGATGTCGTGATCGCCCCGGCCCTCGGCGGAATTGTCGTGGGGCAGGAGGTAGGGCGGCAGCTCGGCGTGCGAACGCTCTTCACGGAGCGGAAAGAGGGAACCATGCAGCTCCGCAGGGGATTTGACATCCGTCCGGGCGAACGGGTGCTTGTCTGTGAGGATGTCGTGACGACCGGTGGTTCCGTTCAGGAAGTGCTGGCGATCGTTCAGTCGCTGGGGGGGGCGGTGGCCGGGGTCGCCTGCATCGTAGACCGGAGCGGCGGTACGGTGCGTTTCGCAGCCGCGCCGGAACCCCATCATGCCGTGCTGACCATGCAGGCGACGACCCATCAGCCGGCGGCCTGCCCGCTTTGTGCCGCCGGAACGCCCGTAGTGAAGCCCGGAAGCCGGGGGAATCGTTAGAGAGGGTCGTGATCATGCGGTTCACCAATATCATTTTCGATTTTGACGGGACACTCACCGATTCGCGGCGTGACATCGCCGGCGCACAGCTCTGGGCGCTCCGGCAGCTCGGTGTCGATCACTACCGGGAAGAGGATCTCTACCCGCTGATCGGGAAACCGTTGCAGGACACATTCGCTTCGCTGCTTCCGGATGATCAGCAGGGACGTATTCCGGAGGCGATCGCCCTGTATGCAGAGTACTATCCGCCCCGCGCACTAGAGACCACCGTCCTCTTTCCGGGCGTGCGCGAGACGCTGACCGTGCTGCGTCAGCGAGGGCACCGGCTGGCGATTGCGTCCACCAAGAAGGGGGCCGGCATTCTGCGTGCAACGGAGTTTTTCGGGATCACCGCCCTCTTCGATCAGCTGCAGGGGAGCGACGGCATCCCCTTCAAGCCGGCGCCGGACGTGCTTCACCTGATACTGCGTGCGCAGGGGTGGGACAGGCGGGAGACGATCATGGTCGGCGACACGGACGGCGATCTTCAGGCGGGCCGTGCCGCGGGCATGGCGACATGCGCCGTTACGTACGGATCACTGACCCGCGAGCAACTTGCGGCTCACCGGCCCGACTACCTTGTTGAACATATCACCGAACTCCCCGCAGTGGTCAGCGGTGAAACGACTGCGTTCGAACGGGGGAATCGCATGCATCAGGACCACCCATGAATCCGGTCGAACTCATCCGCAAGAAACGGAACGGCACAGCGCTCACCCGGCCAGAAATCGATTGGTTCCTTGCGGGCTATGTGCGCGGGGATATCCCCGATTACCAGATGTCGGCGCTGCTGATGGCCGTGTACTTCACCGGGATGAATGACGTTGAGACCAGCGCGCTTACGCAGGCGATGCTGCATTCCGGCGAAGTGGTGGACCTTTCGGCCGTTCCGGGGATCAAAGTGGACAAACACTCCACGGGAGGCGTCGGAGACAAGGTCTCGCTGATTCTCGCCCCCATGGTTGCGGCCTGCGGCGTTCCGGTGCCCATGATTTCGGGGCGTGGACTGGGACACACGGGAGGCACGCTGGACAAGCTGGAAGCAATTCCGGGATTCCGGACCGATCTCACGGTGGAAGAATACCGCCGGGTGATCGGAGAAACCGGACTGGTGCTCATCGGGCAGACGCGTGAGATTGCCCCGGCTGACCGGAAGATGTACGCGTTGCGTGACGTGACCGGAACGATTGAATCCATCCCGCTGATTGCCGGCAGCATCATGAGCAAGAAGCTGGCGGAAGGGATCGATGCGCTGGTCCTGGACGTCAAGACCGGGGACGGGGCCTTCATGGAGACCGAGGAGCAGGCGGTCGCCCTGGCCCGTGCACTCGTCGGGATCGGCACGACCGCGGGCAAACAGACGGTTGCGTTCATTACGGAAATGGACCAGCCGCTCGGACTCACGGTCGGCAACTGGTGCGAGGTGATGGAATCGGTGGAGTGTCTTCGCGGCAAAAACGTTCCCGACCTCATGGAGGTGACCTTTGTGCTCGGCGGCGCCATGGTGATGCTGGGAGGAAAGGCATCCGGCATCGCGGAAGGAATCCAGCTCTGCCGTGCGGCGATCTGGAAGGGATCCGCATACGAGAAATTTCTGGAGGTCGTGAAGCGTCAGGGAGGAGACATCAGTTTCCTTGAGCGTCCGGACCGGTACCCGCCGGCACGGCACGTCGTGGAGCTTTGCAGTCCGGCAAGCGGATATGTGGACCGCTTTGCCACCCGGCGTATTGGCGTGCTGGCGACGGAACTGGGGGCCGGCCGGCAGAAGGCCGACGACGTCATCGATCCGCGGGCGGGCATTGTCTTCAAGAAGAAAATCGGGGATCGGGTCGAACGGGGCGAGACACTCGCCATCCTGTACACCGAGCGTGAGGCGGTTGTCAATCGGGCCCGGCAGGAACTGGAGTCCTGCATTCATGTGGGACCGGCATCAGTGCAGCGGAAGTCATGTATTCGTGCGGTCGTGGACCGCGAAGGCGTCAAGTCGTGGACCACACCGGAATTGTATTGAGCGCACCTTCTCCTGGTCCTGCACGGACGGGAGGGAGCCAACCATAGCGGAACAATCGGAGGGTGTCCTGATGAAACGGATCAACGAGATCGTGGCGGGTCGTCCGGTGTACACGGTGCGCAAAGACGAGAGCGTTCAGGAAGCAGCGGGCCTGATGTCCCAGCACAAGATCGGGGCAATGTCCGTCATGGACGGCAATCGCTTTGTCGGGGTCTTTTCCGAGCGCGATGTGATCAATCGTGTTGTTGCCCGCAGGTTGGATCCTGCGAAAACCACGGTCGGGACGGTCATGACGAGCGATATCGTCGTGGCGAGACCGGATGACACGCTTGAATCGTGCCTGAAGAAGATGAAACTTGCCAATTGCCGGCATCTGCCGGTGGTGGATGGTGAGGTGCTCATCGGGATGGTGTCCCTGCGGGATCTGCTGCAGGTGGAGATCGGCGAGAAGGAGGACCGGCTCGAGGTGCTCCAGAACTACATGTTTCACCTTCCCCCGGGGGACGCGAAAAAATCCTAACCGGTTTTCCGCAGGATCTCCAGCATGGCGTTGTGAATCTTCCCGTTGCTGGCGAGGACCTGTTTGCCGTAGATGTTCAGCGGGGCTCCGGACATGCCCGTGATGGTCCCGCCCGCTTCCTGAATGAGCAGCGCTCCTGCCGCGATATCCCACGGATTCAGACTCACTTCCCAGAAACCGTCAAAGCGGCCGGCCGCCACATACGACAAATCCATGGCTGCCGAGCCGAGCCGGCGCACACCACGCGCCGCCATAAGGAACCTCACAAAATGCTCAACGGCATTGTCGGGGTTTGCGGTGATATTGTACGGGAATCCGGTGACCAGGAGGCTGTCGATCAGTGTTGATGCCGTGGACACGCGCAGGCGTTTTCCGTTGAGAAACGCCCCGCCTCCTTTTTCGGCCGTAAACAGTTCATCTTGGTTCGGATCGTAGACCACGCCCGCCACAAGTTCTCCCCTCCGTTCCACGCCAATACTGACACTGAAGATGGGCACTCCGTGGAGGAAGTTGGTGGTGCCGTCGAGCGGATCGATAATCCAGCGATACTCGGCGGGTGCCAGGCTGCCGCCGCTTTCTTCCGCAAGGATGGCATGTTGGGGAAAATTGCGCCGGATGATGGCGATAATCCTCTCCTCCGCACCCCGGTCGATTTCCGACACGAGATTGCGTTCGTCCCCCTGTTTTTGTTCGACGTTGCGCACTTTGCCGACGCTGAGCTTCAGGAATCGGCCGGCTTCACGGGCGGCTTCGATGGCGATATTGAGCATGGTGTTCCTGCGTGTGAGTGGATCTGGTCAACTGCGCCTGGCCATACGGTCCGCCAGGAGTTTTCGGATCCGGTACCGGATGGTGATGGTCTCTCCGTCGTACGACTTCTCGAGAATCTCTGCGGTTTCATAGAGCCGGGCGATCGTACGGTAGTCAGCCGCCTTCACCGTCAGTGTTTGCTCCACCACCTGCGCGTCCAGTTTTGCCGCGAGGTATTCCCGGAGGGCGGACATCCGGATTCCGCGCGTGGCTGATACAAAGACCGCGTCCGGATGGTTCGCGGTCAGATACCCGATCACGTTTCTGTTCACCAGCCGGTCGATCTTGTTGAAGACAATGATCATCGGTTTTCCGGCCGCACCAAGTTCTTCCAGCGTTTCGTTCACCACGCTCATCTGCTCGTCAAAAAGCGGATGGCTGACGTCGACGACATGCAGGAGAATATCCGCCTCGCGGACTTCATCCAGCGTGCTCTTAAAGGATGCCACCAGGTGGTGGGGAAGTTTGCGGATAAACCCGACAGTGTCCGAGAGCAGAATCCGGTGTGCGGGGGAGAGCGTCACCTGCCGCACCGTGGAATCGAGCGTGGCAAACAGGCGGTCTTCCACCAGGACACCGGCATCGGAGAACCAGTTCAGCAGTGTGGACTTGCCCGCGTTCGTGTAGCCGACAAGCGCCACGCGCGTAAACTGTTCGCGTCCCTTTCGCTGAACGGCACGTTCGCGCGCGATCACGTGCAGCTTCTCATTCAGATGACTGATCCGGGTGCGGATGGCGCGGCGGTCGGTTTCGATCTGTGTTTCCCCCGGACCTTTGGTGCCGATTCCTCCATACTGCTTGGAAAGGTGGGTCCACTGGCGCGTCAACCGCGGCAGCATGTACTGCAGCTGGGCGAGCTCCACCTGTGTTTTTGCTTCCCGGGTCTTTGCCCGGGAGGCGAAGATATCCAGGATGAGTCCGCTCCGGTCAAGGATCTTACACTTGACCAGACTCTCGAGGTTACGGATCTGGACGGTGGAAAGGTCGTCATCGAAGATCACCGAGACAATCTCCTTTTCCTCCACCAGGTAGGCGATTTCTTCCGCCTTCCCCTTGCCGATATAGTAGGCCGCGTTGATTGTCGGGCGTTCCTGGACGATGCGGGCGACCACCTCGGCTCCTGCGGAGTCGGCCAGCAATGCCAACTCCTCCAGATATTCGTTTACCAGTGTCCGGCCGATCGATCGTGTTGCGAGTCCGACCAACACCACCTTCTCACGTTGTTGCGTCGCGCGCGCTGCCTGTGGCAACCGTGTCCTCCATTCTGACTGGTATCGCCCGTGCGAGGAGCATTTCTCCCAGAGCACAGGCGACAGCGAATACCACAAAGAGTTTCCAGAGTTCGATGCCGTAACGTGACTCGCGCACCACCCGGTCGACGTCATCCGTAGCGCCGAGCAGTGTCACCTGGCCGGGGGTGATCCGGTGTTGCGCCCAGAATTGTTCCAGGTCCTGATTGCTGGCGCGATGGAGATCCGACTCGAACGGTGCGGGATGAACTGCGGCGGCCTGCAGCGGCTTCCGCATCCCGGACACTGTTTCCCCTGACCCGGCGAAGGCGCGATAGACCCCCGGCTCAGGCGTATCGCCGAGTGCAATGACCGCGCTCCGCTGGTCCCCCCGAGCCGTCACGGTTACCCGTTCCTCAAGACCCGATGGGTACCGCACGATGGTTGCCCGATCCATGTCGGACGGCTGCAAACGGACCGGCAGAATCAACCGTTGGCCGACGGTGGTGGTGTCCTCTCTCCGTTGCTGTCCCGCAAGGTACATCATTGACCGGTGCAACAGGGGAGCGAAGAGACCCTTAAACGGGAAATCCGACATCACGGTATCGGCGTCCACTGCAAAGGCGAGCATGTGGCCGCTGCCGATCGTATAGTCGCACAGGAAGGGGCGTCCGTCAGACATCGTGATGACGGTCAGACCCGGCCGGCCCGGGTTAAGCCCGGCTGCAGTCATCATGCGGGGTCCGTCAAGTGACGGCGGTTCGCCCTGCCGGCCCGCCTGCCTGGTAAACAGGCCGGCGAACAGGGGATGTGAAAAATCGACGGTGCCAAAGGTGAGGAATCCCCCTGTGGATTGAGGCGAAGAAGTGGCGGGGGCAGGGGCGGCCGTGAACGGCGGTATATTCGCCAGAGCGAGCAGAGAGGTGTTCAGGCTAACGGCATCCGTCAGCCGCCCCGGGAACAAGACAAGTCCGGTGCCATTCTCTACGGCTGCCGCCAGACGGCTCCCCTCCCGAGCCGGCATTGGGCCCGGGTTAGCAAGGAGAACGACGTCATACTGTCCGACGTCCGTTCGCGCCAGGCGGTCCTGCGTGATCCGTTCCACCGTAAACAGTTTCGCCAGCGTGCTGTCGCCCGCAAGGGTAAGAGCAACAAACGGGTAGCGCGTGTCTCGTGCCGATGATCCGACGAGGAGGACCCGGATGTTGGTGGGAATATTGATGACAAACGTGCGGCGATTGTCGATATCGAGGACGTCATCTTCGATCTGTACGGCGCCCGTGGCGATACCCCGGGTAGCGGGCACAGCCGTGAACTGCAGCGTTGCCGCTCCGCCTGCAGCAGCCGAGAAGGATTGTTGTGCGACACGCGTTCCATCGAGGTACAGACTCCCGACGGCATTGCTGATGGACCGTTCGCCCGTATTCCTGACAACAGCCTTCAGGGTGATCGGCACTTGAGGCGCGAGGAGGTGGCTTTCGAGTGTTACCGCCGTCACCGCCGCATTCTCCCGGCTCGGCGATGGGATCTCGACAGCGAACACACGGAGGCGCTCGTCGCCGGGGAGAACGGAGTCGATGGCAACAGGGTCCGGGGTGAACTGTGAACGTTGAGCGTCCGTGAACAGGTAGATTTCGCGGTTGGCATGCTGTGAAGAGGCTACAAGCCGCCGGGCGGCGGCGAAGATCTTTCCGTAGGGGAACGCTTTCTGGGTGACGGTCATGCCCTGCAGGGCCTTGCGGGCCGTTTCGGCGGAAAGGAAACGGTCCTGGTGTGCGGGTGCATCCGCTTCTGAAAGACGGAGGACGGACACCGCATCACCCGGCCGGGCGAGGCCGACGATACGTTCGGCCAGGGTCTTCGCCTGGTCAAAGACGATGCCCCGTTCGTTGCGTATGCCCATGCTGGGGGAATCGTCGAGCACGATCACGATGCTTGTCGACGCCTCCGTGCTGCCCAGGCCCGCGAGGGAACCTCTGATGGCCGGGCGGGAGAAAGCCAGCACGAGAAAGACGACCAGCAGCGTGCGGAGGAGCAGGAGCAGCCATTGCCGTATTTTCAGCCGCCGGATGCTGGTCCGCTGGAGTTCTTTGAGGAAACGGAGCGTGCTGAACTCGATGGTTTTGAGCTTACGCAGGTTGAGCAGGTGAAGGACGATGGGAATGGCTGCCGCGGCAAGCCCGAAAAGTACCAGTGGGTTTAGAAAGGTCATCGTGGGAATCCGGACAAAAAGTGTCGAAAATCCCCCTCAGATGCAACCCTGCTTCAACTTGACTTTCCAGCTCAAAAGGGATATTTTGAACAGACACGCACTTCATTCTCACGCAAACGGTCCATCGTTCACCAATCCCCTCCCTATGCGCCGGTTCATGTACCCTATATTGTCGATGGTCCTGGTACTGAATCCGGGATTCCGGGGGCTGGAGGGTGGTGACGACCCGGACGGGGGGGCGCAGCTTGCCAAACGGGGGGCGGACACCGAACGCAACTATACGACGATCGGAGCCATCGGGCTCACCGTAAGCAATTTTGGGACGATCGGTACACGCAATGCGTACTGGCCCGATCAGCCCTCATGCGAATATCCCCGCGGGTCGCGCATTGAACATCTCTACCAGGGCGGTCTCTGGGTCGGCGCGGTCTCGCGGCGTACCGGGCAGATCCACGTCTCAACCGGGTCGAGCGATCGCGTATCGACGACGACCGGCAAGGGATTTGAGTATTTTTCTCTTTCCGGCACTTCCGTGGTCCAGCGTTCCTCTCTTTCCGAGTCGCCGTACTTTGATCCAGGCGCCATCAGTCACCAGGACTTTCTGGCTGACTACAGCGACCTTGTTGTGCGGGACAGCACGGCACCCGACCAGACGGTTCCCCTCGGCCTGCTTGTGCATCAGGAGAGTTATGCGTGGAATTATCCCTTTGCCGATTTCTTTGTGATTCTCAACTATACCATCTACAACGCGGGTGCCGATACGCTTGACTCGGTGTACGTGGGACTCTGGACCAACAACCTTGTGCGCAATACGAACAATGTACGGCCGGGAACGCCCGGCTATTACCAACATGGTGGAAACGGCTACCTCGACACGTTGCGGGCCCAATTCCCCGACGTGCACGTCGTTCACATGCACCGCGAACCGCGTGAGACCATCGCATCCGGTGCCAGCCTCAACGCCACCCTGCACGCCATGCACTCCGATCGAGTCGACGCACACCGCGTCGGCGCCGAATGGCTGGAACGGATGGGGTGGACCAACGACCGCGCCATGGCCGTGCGGGCGTCGTGGGCCGATGAGCCGGCGCGCTGCACCGACAT
>Ga0209253_10002249_pt1 | contig 17091 bp, 14 predicted proteins | sample FrelakmetBRP12BR_FD_187145 | JGI IMG/M metagenome (GOLD analysis project Ga0209253, IMG submission 187145) | Freshwater lake sediment microbial communities from the University of Notre Dame, USA, for methane emissions studies - BRP12 BR (SPAdes)... | ecosystem: Environmental > Aquatic >...
GAAAGCACGCCCCCGACAATGCTCGCTGAAAATACGACTACATGGCTGCCAGTGGAGAGCCATTGGGGTCGAGAATGAATCCCGACCAGGCGCTCGAGTTGTACCTCAAGCCCCAACTCTTCAAAAGCTTCCCGTTTTGCAGCTTCCACCAGGGTTTCACCGCTTTCAACTTCTCCCCCCGGCAGGCACCAGACTTCAAAATCTCTACGTTTGGTAAGTAAGACCTTAGGATCCTGGATGATGGCTATATTAACACCTAATATTGGCATGGGTGTACCATAATAATCCTAGCTTCAATCTGGTAATTTAGGAGGTGTATTCGTTTCTGACCTGGAGGCGATATAGATACCCACCAGGATCAGTCCACCCCCGATGAGCTTGATCAGGCCTGGCTTTTCCTGCAAGACGACATAAGCCAGGATGGTTGAGCCAATGGGTTCGCCTAATAAAGTGATTGACACGAATGCAGCTGAGAGATAGCCCAATGCCCAATTGAAAGTCGAGTGTCCAATCAGCTGAGGGATGATGGCAAGCAAGATGAGCCATACATAGCTTTGGGGAGAGTATCCAAAGGGTTTCAACCCTGCCCCAAACATAAAGATGATCAGCACAACGGCAGCCATTCCATACACCAGTGAAATGTAACTGACCAACGACATGTTTGCTCTCAGCTTCCGGCCAATGAGAAGATACCCGGCACCTGCCATAGCCCCGCAGATAGCCAGGATATCTCCCAGAAACGCCTTTCCTTGCATGAATTCTGAAATGTTCGGACAGCTTATCCTCCCCATTGTGATAGTACAGGTATCGCTGATGGCGATAATAAACACTCCCAGAAGGGTAAATATCAACCCGATGAAAACAGTCTTTCCGATTGGCTCTTTTATGGTGATTGGGGAGAGCAGGGCGACCCAAAGTGGGATGGTGCTGACCAATACGACCGAGCTAGCGACGCTGGTATATCGTAATGAGGTAATCCAGGTGGCAAAATGGAGTGCAAGGAAAAACCCGGACAAAAGAGCCAGGACAAAGCCTTTTCGGTTGATTCCCAGGAGTTCTTTTTTATGCCTGGTTGCCGCAATTGGGACCAGGATCAATGATGCGATGGTCAAACGCCAGGCTGCGATGACCAGCGATGGAACCTCCTCCTGGGCGAAGCGGATAAAAATCGATGCAGTTGAGACAGCCAGGATACCAAATATGATGGCAAGAACGGGTGGGATAGGCGGGCGTTTGGAAGAGTTCATCAGCAAAGGTCAATTATAGGCGAGATTTTCCAAATACTGATGGGAAACCGGGAAAATCAGCTTTTTTGGACGTGCCAGAAGACTTTCCCCAAGATATTTTCCTTTTTTACAAGGCCAAATACGCGGCTATCAACACTGTCAGCATGGGAGCCGATGACGCTCACTTCCCCCTCCGGGGTAATTTGCTGAATGCGCTTGATCAACAACCCATATCCCGGCTGGTGGAACGCAATGATATCACCGGGAGAGGGTGGTACGAATAAAAAGGGGATTTTGCTGATCATGACAAAATCCCCATTTTGATATTCAGGGGTTAAGCTTTCCCCCGAGATTTTTAACAGCTTCAGCATTAAAGAGCGGGGTACACCAGTTCCAATGCGGGGGCATAGGGAGCTTTGGCACGCTTGGTGGCAATTCCTTTAGTCTCCCAGAAGATCTGGGCAAATTCGTTGATTGCTTCCACAAGCTGTGTGGCCTGCTCACGATCGGTGGTTTGGCGGACTTTTGAGCCCAACTGCATGATCTTATGGACCAGTGCATGGGCATTGGGATATTTTTCAAGATGTTGGGCTTTTAAATAATCACCCCAAATGACCCGAATTTCAGCCTTAGCACGCTCAGCATGTTCTTCTTTAACTGTGACATAGCGGGACATGCTATTCATGTAGTCTTTATTCCGGTCGGGGGTTTTTGCCTCAAATTCGGACATTAAATCCAGCATGCGTACCACCGTCAGCGCGCTGATCTGGGCAATGATCGGATCATAAATCCCACATGGGATGTCACAATGGGCTTTTACACTTTCGATATGTACTCTCTGGTCAATTTTGTTCAAAATTTGGTAAATCATAGTTCCTCCTGGATTTCTAAGGGTGTTTGTGGTTATACAACGATAATAATGAGATTGACTTATCTTGTCAAGCAATTGCGCTTTCAAGCACATTAATAATTCCGGTTGTAGATTAATCTAGATTTTCTAGCTCTATTTCGCTATAATTCAAAGGCTATTTTAAGCGATATATGTATCTTTATTAAATACGTTATATATAAAAAAACCAGGGAAGTACGAAACCAGAATTTGCTTGACAAAGGGGGTAGTGGGGAATAAAATTTTCTAGTTCGATATTCATAATTCTTCTCTACAAAGAGAAGGAAACCGATACTGATAGAATCCTAAAGGAGGATCCAATCATGACCCATATCATTACAAGTTTGTGCCTGCGTGACTCTGGATGTGCTGACGTTTGCCCTGTGGAATGCATCGTGGGTGGTAAACCAGTTGACGATTATCCAATGTTTTATATCGATCCCGATACCTGCATAGATTGCGGTGCTTGCATACCGGAATGTCCTTTTGAGGCTATCTTCCCTGAGGATGAAGTTCCGGCGGCTTACAAAGCCAAAGGTGGTGAAATGATAAACCTTGTAGGATTAACAGGTCATTTCGAGAGGGTTGATCTTCATGGTCGTCCCGTGAGCCTGAACACCGTGCGTGCCTTAACAGCTGGTGAAGTGGTTGACCTGACCAAGGATATCCAGTTAAATTATGATTTTTTCACCAAGGGTCCTGGTTATAAGGCAAATGAATAAAAAATAATATCGGGCGCCCAGTTCGAGCTGCGGGCACCCCGATAAATATGTTTTACTGAATATATTTTGTTGAAAGCTGGCGGAATGCTCCGCCAGCTTTTTGGTTATTTCGTCTTGCTGTTGCCCACCTCAAGCTTCAAACTGCCGGCTCCCATTTTTACGTGGATGGTGATCGTATTTCCATCACCGGACAACTGGTAGGTATCTCCGCTTTGTTGCCAGTCGCCTTTTGTGCTGATGGTCATCAATCCGCTATCCGTGATAACCTCGGCATTCGTCCCTCTTGGGATGATCACGGTGACTGAGCTCACGCCCGATTCGATATTCACATTCATGTTGTTGCGCAATTCACCAGAAAAATCCAAAGTGTAATTGCCAGCCCCACTGCGGAAGGTCATATCCGTGGTATTGGCATTAGCGAGTCCCTCGATAGAGACATCGGAAGCGCCAGTGGTGTATTCCAGTGAGCTCATCTGGACCTGGTTGGGAGCGGAGAACTTTAATGTTGCTTTGGCAGCACCATCCCCAATATTTAGGCGCTCAATGGATAACCCTCCTAATTCATAATCACCGAGATACGCACCAGCCTTGATGAACAGGCTCATCGGGCTGTTTCCTAAGTTCAAATTCCAATCGTTGATAATATCATTTTTGAAGTTTGGAATCCCACCCATCTCCAGGTTCCCCTGGTCAATGAGGATGTTTTCCCCATCAATGGTGACCGTGGGTTTGAAATCCGGGACATTGTAAGCGGCTGTGCCATCTACTAAAGCATCTTGAGCACCGGGTTTTAAGGTGAGATTACCCGCCCCGAAATTGATTGAGACATCCGCAATTGCCTGTGTATCCGCAGGTAGGGGCACATAGATCGTATCTGTCTCGGTTGGTCCGGTTTTTGCTTGCAGGTCCGGTAGGTTAATATTTACCGTACATGCCAGGCTGGCAAGTACCAAAACGACGATAGCGATTAAGATCATATTTCTGTTCATCATATCCTCCATATTTTGATTTCTGTTTTAATATACGGATTTTTGAAGTTCAGGTTGCAGATTGATTGGACGAACTTGAGATCAGCCTTATTACCAACCCATAAAGTATGTAACTTATTGCTGTGAGGATGATGGTGAACTTGATCACTGCACAAATACCGGCAATCTCAGGGAACGGGGATTGAACCCAGCCAAATAATATGGCTGTCAGGGCAATGTTCTCAATATAATCGCATAATGCTGCCAGTACCAGCCCCCATGCAAAGGGAGCGCCTACCCGTGCAAATGGTTTGGCTCTTCTTCGTAGCACATCAGCTGTTAGGACACAACCCAAACCGAGGGCGGCACTGTACACCAATGGGAATAGGAAATCCAATCCCTGGATAAAAGCCGCTCTGAGTTGCGCCTCCATTCCCCACGAGTTGATGACCTCTTGTGCGTGGGCAGGGGAAAAGGCAAACTCAAAAGAGATGATGCCATACGGAGCGCTTGAGGTTGTTAATGGCGAGCCAATGATATTCATGCTGGCCATGATCACGATGGCCATGATGATCAGGAAGATGAAATATTTTTTCTCATACTTTGGATTAAGCTGCTCGAATGGATGGCTCATCGAATTTCTCCAGGAAAAGACGAATATTGGATCAGCTAACGTCCCACAATTGGAAGGAATGATGGGATGGTCAGCACGTACACGGCTGCCTGCCTTTGCCAGTTGTGACCAGCTCCATCAGCGATCGTTGCAGTATTATGGATCACCGTTGGGAAGATTATTCCAGCATCGACTGTGGCATCAAAACGAATTTCAACATCAACGGACTGGCCTACAGCTCCATTCCAGCTCACAGTTCCATTAGTGTAGCTGGCAATGCCAGAGGAAGCCCACAGGTTGCCGGCGAAATCCAGCTCAGGTGGTAACGGGTCGGTCATACTGGCATTGTTTAACGTTCGACTGGGATTATGTAATGTGACGGTAAAGGTTAATAAGTCACCCGGATTTGCCTGTGAAAGGCTGGAGGTTTTGACCGAATCTCTCAATGTCGGTTGGATGGCATTGGACAGGTTTCCATCACGCTGGTAATCTCCGCGCCCGGTGCCCCATAAGATCGACACGTTGGCTGTGCCTGGTAGATCATAAGCCACAATACCCGAGCTGGCAGTCAGCAGGACTACTTCTATATCGGGGTCAGAATCAATATTTGCCAGAGTTGGAGCGGGTAATGCGCCGTTCCAGTCTTTGCCCCCGAATGCATTGGGTAGGCTGACTTCATAAACAACACTTCCGAGATAATCCAAAATGTGCAGTTTACCGGTTTGCTGGCTGCCTTTTTGCGTCCAGGAGGTAAAAATGACCTCTGCATAACCATTATCATCCAGGTCAGCGATGACCGGTTCGGAGGCAAAGCGGAAAAATCCCTCTGCTGGTTTGTATACGGAAAATGGCCAATTTCCATGCTCAGTTTTATCCAGCCAGAATGCATGTACCCGACCGTCATAGGAAGCATAGATAATTTCCATCCGTCCATCCCCATCCAGGTCAGCCACCACAGGGTTGGGCTGGGCGTTCTCGATGACATCATAGTCTTCGCTGAGTGGGGGTCCTGTATTGATAGGTGTCGATCGCCAATCAAAACCATCATCATTGAACCGACTGCGGTCAGCGTTGAACACATAAACACCATCGTATCTACTCGCATAAGGGTCCGCACTGCAATCGTATGTGTTGCCAGTGACCACAACCTCATTTGCTCCATCCCCATTCATATCCACAATGACACTTGGCCCGTGGGCGAAGTTCGTGCGGTAGCTTTCTTCACGTTCTCCATCGCATGCCCCCCAACCGCGCAGTTCAATCTCCAGGCTTTCCCACACGCCTACTTTACCCCAGCCTTTACCTCCATACATCGGATTCGCTGGTATCTGGGTTCCATTGGCTTTATAGGCACAGATGTAGTGCACGTCGGATGGCACCACAATTTCATTCGCTTCGTCGCCATCTAAATTGCCTGCGGAAGCATTGGCATTAAAAACTCCATAGGCATACCCACTATCATTGTTTAATTGCGGCCATCCGGATCGCAGAGACCCATCATGCTCAAAAATCCAAGTATTGACTGGTCCATACACCGCACCGGTGACAATCACTTCCATCGTATCATCACCATCCAAGTCGCTGACCAACAGACCGCGCAGCTCATTGCTTGTGGGATGTTTAGGCCATCCAGGCTCGAAGTATCCTTGGGCATTGTATACCGAAACCCAGCCACCGCTGTGAGCGGTCACAATTTCCACTGCCTCATCTGCATCGATATCTGCAATGATAATGCCCGGCCAGGTACGTCCAACGCTTGAAGCGCCTGGTTCGCTTCGATCGTGCCCAGAAGACATTTTCCACTCCAACCCTCCGGTTGACCCATTCAGCACGAAGATGGAGTAAGCAGACGCGATGACCTCGACCTGGCCATCGTTATCCAAATCTGCAGTGGCAGGGGAGGAGTACCACCCTGTCTCACACCAGGAGGAATAACAACCACCCCGTTGCCACTTAAGCACGGGTGGGCCGAAAGCAGGGGTAGCCTGGACCCTTGTTTGCATTCCACTATTGGAGAGCAGAGAGGTTATCATGATTGGAATTAAGAATAAAAGGGATATTCGCCATTTCAGATAATGTTTATTCACAGTTGTCCACCTTTGGTTGTATATTGGATTATAGACGATTCTGAGTAGCTGGTTTAATAATTCCTCTCGGGTTGATCTACCTATTGATGAGAAATGATGGCAATAATTATGATAACATCCCGGTGTTTGATCACCCCTATTAATGGTGTTTATCTTAATGGATCCCTCTCTGGTGCTGCGAACCCGATTTTTATAAATACATGGTTCTTGAAAAAGGCGATCGTCCGGAATCCTGGTTTATTACTTTTTTCAAGGCAACTATGATTTGATATTCTCTCTCACTTGTTGGATGAATTTTTCCCATAAGGGGTAATTACTTCCCATCCAAATCGGCATTCGGAACTGCTCCGCTTGTGATTCTGTCCATCCCAGGTTTTTCATCGCATATAGGCCGTAAAAGGCAGTCACCCGGAAATTTGCCGCGCAGTGGATTAATATTTTGGTGCTGCCCACTTCATGCATAACACGCTCAAATGCATCAAAGTCGGACAGTTGTGGATTTTCCCATTCCACCGGGATATAGTGATAATTCATACCCAATGAACGGACAAACTTGGCTTCGTTTTCAAGTGATTCTCCTGCCTTATATGTGGCTAGATTGATAACCGTCTGAAAACCCTCCACGGCTGCAGCTTGAAGTTGCTCTGCTGTGGGTTGTCCGCCGGTGCTAACCTGCTCGTTTACTTTACGGAAATTATAGATATCCTGGGTGCTCATCGCTTCTGTCTCTAAGTATTTTCATTATTTTACCTCGACACCAAGGCACTGTTTCTGAAAATGAGGCTTCGCATACGAAATCCTTGTATAATTTATTATAAGGTTCTCTCCATGGAAACCATACCATATTCCTTGCTTGCCACAAAGCTATACCTCCCGGTGCAACCCTCCCGCTATGTGCCACGCCAGCATCTCTTGCAGCGCCTTCAGCACGGGTTAAGCCAGAAACAGCGGATCACATTGATCTCGGCACCCGCCGGTTATGGCAAGACTTTGCTCGTAGTAGAATGGATCCGTGAGGGTAACATACCTGCATCCTGGATTTCTCTGGATGGGGGAGATAATGATTTTGTCCGTTTTGCCCGTTATCTGATCACCGCTCTTCGCACACTGCACCCTGAACTGGGCGAATCCTGCTTACAACAGCTGAACAATGCCCAATTACCCAGCGTGGAAGGGTTACTTACACCCTTGGTTAACGAACTCACCGAATTACCTGAAGAGAAGCCATTTTTATTGGTCCTAGACGATTACCATCTCATAAATGCCCAGGCAATTCACGATGCGATTACCTTCCTGGTTGAACACCAGCCTCCGCACAGACATCTCGTGCTCATCACCCGTGCTGATCCACCACTTCCACTTGCCCGTTGGCGTGGTCGCGGGCAGTTGAATGAGCTGCGTCTTGTGGATCTGCGCTTCGATGTTGCTGAGACTGAAGCATATCTCGATATGACACTCAAGATGCATCTGTCACCCGTTGAGTTGGAAGCTTTGATCACCCGTTCGGAGGGATGGATCGCTGGGTTGCAGATGGCTGCCGCTTCTTTGCGTGAGCAGGATAACATTTCATCTCTTATGCAGGCACTTTCTGGTTCTCAACGCAATATCCTGGATTATCTGCTTGAGGAGGTCCTGCAACATCTGCCTGAAGATACCCAGGATTTTCTTATCTGCACTTCCTTCCTGGAACGCCTGTGTGGATCATTATGCGATGCCGTGCTCGATCTTCCGGGCAAGAGCCAGGCATTGTTGGAAGGTTTTGAGCGGGAAAACTTATTCACCATCCCATTGGATGACCATCGTTGCTGGTACCGCTATCACCATCTATTCGCCGATTTGCTACAAACCCGCCTCTATCAGCGGCTGGATGCTGATAAGGTGTCTCAGTTAGGGAAGCGTGCCTGCCAATGGTATGAATCGCATGCCTTGCTGCCAGACGCGGTGGAGCTTGCTTTACGTGGGCAGGATTATCCACTTGCTGCTGTGCTGATCGAGCAAACCGCTGAAGAGATGCTGAGGCGCGGTGAATTGGTCACCTTCAAACGCTGGATTGAGAAACTACCGATAGAATATCTCCGTGAGCAACCCACCCTGTGCCTCTACCAGGCTTGGGCGTTATTATGGAGTGGTTCACCGTTTGAACTGATCAACGCCAGCCTCCTGCCGTTAAAAAATATTGAACTCCCCACAGATGGCCTATTTACAGCAAGATTGCTTCCGTTACAGGCATTCTTGAGTCTGTTCCAGGGAGATATCACAACCGCCGTCCAAAAGGCTCAGTTGGCATTGAAGGAACTCCCTGCCCACGATACTTTTTTACGTTCGATGGCAACCATCGTGCTCGCCTCTGCTGCTCAGATTCAAAACCAGGATGATCGTGGTCAACAACTCCACGATCAGGCGATCCAGGAAGGATTATCATCGGGTAACCTGCTGCTCAGCATTAGTATGCTTTCCAGCCTGGCGAATCTGATGCAAAAAGAAGGCCGCCTGAGTCAGGCTGAAGGAAAGTATCAGCAAGCTCTTGATTTGGCTATTGACATGCAGGGACATACCCTTCCTATCGCCACCCGACCGCTGGTAGGACTGGCAAGCATTGCCCTTGAACGCAACCAGCTTACCAACGTTGAAGCCCAGCTTCAGCAAGCGGTGCATTATTCGCAAGGCTGGGGCGCTAATGCATTGGTGAACGCCTATTTGTTATTGGCACGCGCCCAGGAATGTCTCGGAAAACTGCGTGAAGCACAGGAAACCCTGGACAAAGCCCGCCGGCAGGCACGCCAGTTCGACCTGACCGATATGGATGACTTTTCGGTCGAAATATTCCAGCAACGCCTGAACTTGATGCAAAACGACTTACAAGCCGTCCAGACCTGGACGGAACACCGTGGTCTGTGGGGGATTGATCCGCAGGAAGGCCTCAATGCCAGTGACTTCACCAATGCCCATATCCGCAAGTATGAATATCCCGTCCTGGCGCGGCTCTATCTTCGCCTTGATTATCCACAAAAAGCCTTGGAATACCTAAATGCCTTATTGCCACACGTCCGAACTGCTCGCAGGCTGGGATTGGTAATTGAAACTCTACTTTTATCTGCTCTGGCTTTACAGTCACTCAAAAGGCAGAGTGAAGCGTTTAATATGCTCAAGGATGCCGCTCAACTGGCAGAACCTGAAATGCATACACGCCTTTTTGTCGATGATGGACCAGACCTCCTGCCATTAATGATTGCACTTGTTCCACGGCTGACTGACCACAGATTGGTTGATTTTATTGAAGGCATACTACTCTCGATCCCAACTTATGAAGCAAACAGGCATAAATCATCGCCATTGATCGAGCCTCTCTCCGATCGTGAATTGGAAATTTTGCGCCTACTTGTAGATACCAGCCTATCTGCCGCGCAGATCGCTGATCAGCTTTGCATATCGGTAAGTACCGTCCGCACGCATATCAAGTCAATCTACAGCAAGCTGGACGTGCATGGGCGCGTGGAGGCTGCCATCCGATCCCGGGAATTAAAGCTGATCTGATCCCCCACAAAATCACCCATGATATCCCCAATATTAGGGATGACAGCCTGCCCCACTCGGGTGTAAACTGATGACAAACCAGGAGGCAGGAACATGGCAATTAATTCTCCAACTCAATATCACTATTTTATAAAACTTGAGGGGTGTATCAATCCTGACTGGTCTGCATGGTTAAATGGATTGGCGATCAACCTGGAATGCGAACAACCCCCAGTGACCGAGCTCAGTGGTGTGATTGTTGACCAGGCACGCCTGCGCGGCATCCTCAATAAACTTTGGGATTTAAACCTGGCACTTATTCGATTGGAACGTTTCCCAACCCCAGGAGGTACTGCATGACAACCCAATTTACTCTTCCATTAGACGATCCACAAGCCACCCTCGAGACCGTGGGTGGAAAGGGTGCATCACTGGCGCGTTTATTACGTGCCGGATTACCCGTTCCGGGAGGCTTTCACGTCACCACTGCAGCTTACCGATTATTCGTGACTGAAAATAACCTACAGCCATCTTTGCTCGATATCCTGGCGGGGGTTGATCCAGCTCAGACTTCTACGTTGGAAGAAGCTTCTCAGAAGACTAATGATTTATTTTCAGCCTGCCCGATCCCCTATACAGTGAGCGAAGCGATCGAACAAGCTTATGCTGGACTGCCTGGCTATATGCCTGCGGTAGCAGTACGCTCATCTGCTACTGCAGAGGACTTACCGGAGCTATCCTTTGCTGGTCAGCAAGAAACTTATCTTAACATCTCCGGCCACCAAGCATTACAGGAAGTTGTTAAGCGTTGTTGGGCATCGCTATGGACTGCCCGTGCCATTGCATATCGTATGCAGCACAACATTGATCAAAAAACCGTAGCCTTGGCAGTAGTTGTTCAGCTGCTTATCAAAGCTGAATCAGCCGGTATACTTTTTACTGCCAATCCACTCAACGGTCGTCGTGATGAGTTGCTCATCAATGCAGCCTGGGGTTTGGGTGAGGCTATTGTAGCTGGGAAGGTTACGCCAGATACATATACGGTTGATAAGGGGACAGGCAAGCCCAAACAGGTACAAATATCTGACAAGCTGGTCATGACTGTTCGAAATAAGGAGGGTGATGGTCTAGGTGTTGTTGGTACCACAGAACAACCGGTTCCGATTGAACGTCGCAAGCTTGCCACGCTGCGCGAAGCACAGGTGACTGGATTGGTCGGCTTGGCGAAGCAAATTGAGACTTTATATGGCGCGCCTCAGGACATTGAATGGTGCCAGGCGGATGGAAAGCAGTATATCCTTCAATCTCGTCCCATCACCAGCCTGCCTCCTGCCCCGTTGGATTGGCCTCGGCGCAATCCGAAGGGAATCTATATGCGTGGAAGTCTGGTAGACCTTTTACCCGACCCACTCAGCCCGTTGTTCGAGTCGTTGGGTATCCCGGCAGTGGTGCAGGGTGCACTTAGGGTTGCCAGTGTCATCACACGCTCTGAAGCGATATTATCTGACGATTATTTCACCAGCATTAACCATTATGCATATATGAATTCCGGGTTTTCGCCTCGCGCCTGGCGCTGGATCCTATTCCATATGCTCCCTGCGTATCCACGCATGCTGCGCCAGCTAATTCCCTTCTGGCGGAATGAAGTGCGCCCAGGTTATCAGAATGCTATCGAACAGCTTGGAGAAATTCCCCTGAAAGAACGATCAACCAGCCAGTTGTGGCAGGATACCCAGGAATTAATCGATGCTGCCATGTATTATATGGCTTCACTGTTGTTTGCTACCATGGGTGCCTCAGCTGGGGCAGAGATGCTCAGTACGCGTGTCTACCAGAAGTTGGTTCAAAAACCGGGCGACCCACCGGCAGATGTTTTATTGATGGGCTATGACAGCCTGCCTATATTGGCTGAAAAATCATTGTATGATATTTCTCAATTCTGCCGTCAACACCCTCACCTGGTGGATGTCTTACTCGCCATGCCTGGGCGAGAGATAGTTGAATATTTTCAAGCCGGCAATCCTCCCCAAGGGGTCAGCAGCGAGAGCTGGCAAGCTTTTTCCGATCAATTCAATCTCCATCTCAATCGTTTTGGATATATGATCTATCAGCTCGATTTTGCTCACCCATTACCCTTGAACGAACCCGCACCTTTATTTGAAACGTTGAAAATGTACCTGCGTGGTGGCGGTACAAATCCACATGAACGTCAGCGACACAGCGCTGAACTGCGCGAGCAGGTTGCCCTGAAAATGCTGACGCGGCTAAAGGGACTCAAGCGATGGGCGTTTAAAACTTCGTTGCGCATTGGACAGACAATGAGCCAGGTGCGCGAGGATGCACTGGCCGATATCGGCCTGGGTTACCCGTTGTTACGCCGCATGTTAGGGGATTTAGGTCATCGCTTCAAAATCGCCGGTGCAATCAACGCAGAGGATGATATATATTGGCTGGAAAAACCTGAGATTGATGCTGTCGTTGCTAACCTGGAAGGGCAAATCCCACTTGTGAGCCATACAGAAACCATTTCGCAACGAAAGGTTGAAAGGCAGATGCTTAAGAAACTTACTCCACCATCGATGATCCCAATGAAAAAGAAGTATATGGGATTCAATATGGACATATATATAGCAACCTCTGAATCGGAACAAACCGCTAGCTTATTGAAGGGCGTTCCGGCCAGTGCTGGTAAGGTTACCGCACCCGCGCGAGTGCTGCATGGAGCGCAGGATTTTGACCAGATGCAACCCGGCGAGGTCCTGGTAGCTGGCGCAACCACACCTGCCTGGACACCCCTCTTTGCTATGGCATCCGCCGTGGTCACCGATATTGGTGGACCACTAACCCATGGCTCGATCGTTGCCCGTGAGTATGGTATTCCCGCCGTGATGGGCACTGGCGTAGCTACCCGCCGCATCCACACCGGTCAGCTGATTACCGTGGATGGCGACTTGGGCACGGTCATGTTACCAGGGACGGACTGAGATGCAGAAGCGCAGCCTGTGGATCTTGAGTTTCACCCTGTTAGTGGTGATGGTTGGCTACGGGCTGGTTTTACCCATCATGCCTTTTTATATCCAAAACATGGGTGTGGGTGGGCGCGAGCTGGGTTTGCTGATGTCCACCTACTCGCTGATGCAACTTGTCTTTGCACCTGTCTGGGGTATGCTCTCAGATCGCCTGGGGCGTAAGCCGGTTCTCAGTATCGGAATCTTCGGGTATGCTGCTACACTGTTGTTTTTTGGATTAGCCACCCAGTTCTGGATGTTGTTCCTTGCTCGAACGCTATCGGGGATCTTGTCCTCCGCCACCATGCCCACCGCCATGGCTTACATCGGCGATAATACAGCTGACAAAGAGCGTAGTGCGGGTATGGGTAAGCTGGGTGCCGCCATGGGAGTAGGCGTGGTGTTCGGGCCACTTCTGGGTGGATGGTTGTCTGAGTATTCGCTCCAGCTGCCCTTTTTCATCGGTGCAGCGGCAGCTTTTTGTGCATTGTTGCTCGTTTTGCTCATCCTGCCTGAATCGCATCAACGAAAAACCACGTCAACAACCAGTCGCTGGAACTGGCACGCTATACGTGCTATCATCCTGAGTTCTGCTGGTATTCTGCTCCTGCTCATCTTTCTTATTGCATTTGGACTGGCAAGCTTCCAGGGCATCATTGGCTTGTATGTGATCCAACGCCTGGGCTTCGTCACCACCCAGGTCGGTGCATTGTGGATGGTGATGGGCGTAGTCATGATCGTTGTCCAGGGTGCGCTGATTGGACCACTCACCAAACTCATGGGCGAGGTGTGCTTGATCCGTTTAGGGATGCTGGGCAGCACCATCGGATATGGATTGATTCTGCTGGCAGGTGGCTTTATCAGCCTACTGGTGGCGGTTGGTTTTTTAACGCTGTCCCTTGCGTTGGTCGGTCCTTCTTTAAATGCACGAATCTCCCTGTATGCCGGTGATCATATGGGTGGCTTGATGGGTTTAAATAGCACCGCCGCCAGCCTCGGGCGAGTGCTGGGACCATTGTGGGCGGGTCCGTTGTTCGATCTCGAGATGACCTATCCTTTCCTTGGTGGGATGGGTGTGCTCTTTATTGGATTCATCGTCAGCCTGGTCGGATTGCGTAGAAAACAAGTTGAACCGATCAAGGCGTGAAAGCTAATCGATTTCGATGGAAGAAAAAATCAGCGGTCAGGTGATATCCTTGACCGCTGATTTTTTTAGGATTATCTGCCTGCCATTACCGGCTCTCTGGCAAGGATACTTTGACTCTCACGATTTGAAGGATCATTTGCACGATCTTTACTGCAGATACAATGATTGAGATGCCGAGGGCGATGATTAAAAACTGGTTAAGCAGGGATTTCAGGATGCCGATTGCACCCCAATAACCCATTGCGCCTTCGAGCGTGTACAGGAATGAGATGTTTCTCATCAGGCTGGCAGCAATGCCGATGTTCAGGGCGCTCACCAGGATGGAGAACCAACGTGTACCCGTCTGCCAGGCTCCATGACGAAGCACAAGGACGTCCAGCAGGATGGTCAAGACCCATAAAAGACTCAGCCAGGGGATATAGGTTTTAAAGGCATCGGTGAGAATGGGAATGAAAGTCCATTGTCCATTCAAATTGTTATAAATACCAACCCGGTCAAAGTAGAAATTAAAGATGATCAATGCAATGAAAGTGAAAACAATCTCTGTGATCAGCTCACCGCGTTTGATCTTGTCGGGTTGACTGATCGCCTTCAGGCTATGCGGATCCCATTCTTTATCCTTCGGTATAGCCTTAAACTCCGGAATTGCCCACTGCAGGATGGCGAAGATCAAGACAATATTCCCGAATGCCTGGACCACAACTGAGAGTGTATTTGCCAGCGATTTGATCAGGTCAGTGAAGAATTCACTGGTAGTCATGCCTGCTGCGGGATTTACTCCGATCCAGGTAACCACCAGCATTAAAACTGCAATGATGGGTAGGGCGATCTTCAATACCAGGATGAAGGTGGGGTACAGGCGTGGACCGATCAGGTATTTCTCAGGCAGGTAGGGGGCGACGATTTTTTCTGGCGAGCCAAACTCTTTTAGCACGGCTGCCATCATATCTTCGTCAGGTGCACGACCTTCAACCTTACTGCGATCATCCAGTGCATCCTGGATCAGCGAGTGTATTTCAGTGACGGTATCCTTGCGTAGCCTGGCTGGAAGGAGATCGCTGACTGCGGCGAGGTAGCGATCGACGATTGTTTCTTTGTTGATTGTGTTCATTTGCATTCTCCTTATTATTATTCCAACATATTTTCCATCATTTTGACCATGGTTTCCCATTCCTGTACCAGCTTCGGCAGGATCTGTTGCCCTTCGGAGCTGATCAGATAATAGCGGCGTGGTCGGGCATCTTCCAGGCGCCAGTTTGAGCTTAGCAATCCTTGCGTTTCCAGCCGCCGCAGTAGGGGGTAGAGTGTGCCCTGGTCGATTTCCAGGCCTTTCTCCGATAAGGACTTCATCAATGAGTAGCCATACTGTTCCTGGTTGCACTGGCTTAACACTGCCAGGGTGATCACCCCACGCCGCATTTCCAATATCAGATTTTCGATTGATTGGTTTTCCATACTTATTATCCTCGATTGCATTATACTGTATGATATATAGTATGTCAAGGATATTAATACTACCTGATACCAAGTAGCAATTTCCAGCCCAGGTTAGGGTTTCATGGCTGCCTGGAGTAAAGCCTGCCCCATCTCCAACACTCGCTGTGGATCTTCTTCTTCGAGAAGGACCGCGACCGCCAGAGGCACCCCAGGCCATTCAGGCAGTGTCCCCCCGATGAACCATGAATATCCAGGTTTTTCTTCCCAGGAATTCCCAACCCCCTCATCTCCAGTTGATACCATCTGCCAGATAGGTAGCTCATCATTCGCCAGGGCATTGGCAGTGTTATTGGCGTCTGAACCTGCTAGCATCCTTTCGGGTTCGGAGGTCTCGGGCAGGATCACCCAGCCAGATTGGGGTGTATTCACTGCAGTAACCAGGCGAGCAGCAGGTCTTATACCACCATTGCTCAGGCCAGAGGCTGCAAGAGCCATCTGCAGAGGGCTGACCTTCAAGATTGCCCCGGTACCAGGGTCTTGCATGCCCAATAGATAGCTGGTTGTATCCGTCAGTGAATCAGGCTTGGATGAGCTGAGTGTTTCTATGGGTAATATCGGGGCAGTGAACAGTCCGAGCTTCTCTAGCAGAGTGATGAGCTCATCTAAATCGATTTTTTGTGTCAGCTGCCCGATGGGTCCAGCGCAGCCGGCAGATACCACTGCCTGCCATGTTGGTCCAGCTGGAATCAATGCGCATTCCTGGAGATCTGTGCCATCGAATTGCTCGAGACCAGCCTGTTGGCTGGCAGCCAGCAGGAATGCCCCCATGGTATTCCCGGGTGGGTACAATCCCATGCCTGCCCGGTCATACAGGGGTGAAGTGGGATCATTCACCAGGCTTTCCCAGTTAGCATCCAGAGCATTGGCGTCGAAGCTGGGGCTGGACGCCATGGCAAGAATTTCTCCACTGTCAGCATTCAGCAAAACTGCCGCACCAGGGTCGCCCGCCAACAGCTCATCCGCTCTGGTTTGTATGTCCTGGTCTATGCTCAGGCGAACATCCAAGCCCGGCGGGGGTTGGCCATAAAGCAGGTGTTCCCACCATAAGGTGAGCCCAGGATACCCCTTTAGCCCTCTTAGATAATCGTCCAAGCCGGCTTCCAAACCTGCCTGCCCATATACCGGGTGGGTGTACCCGAGTATTGGGCCAAGGGCTGGGTAGGGATACTGGCGTGAGAAATCTCCAGGCTGACCGGTGGATTCAGCCAATGGGCGTTCGTTGCGGTCAAGGATCGACCCACGCTTCACGTAACGATCTGAAATGGTCCGGCGCGGGTTATCAGTGCGGTTGAGCAGGTCCGGTCCACGCGCGAAACCCCACCATCCGGCAACCGCTGTGAGAGCTGCCAATCCCAATAACAATCCGCCCGAGAGCAGGAAGTTGATGCGGGTCTGGATTTTTACTTTTTCAGGTTGGAGTG
>Ga0209253_10002250_pt1 | contig 17091 bp, 14 predicted proteins | sample FrelakmetBRP12BR_FD_187145 | JGI IMG/M metagenome (GOLD analysis project Ga0209253, IMG submission 187145) | Freshwater lake sediment microbial communities from the University of Notre Dame, USA, for methane emissions studies - BRP12 BR (SPAdes)... | ecosystem: Environmental > Aquatic >...
AATCAAGCCCGTCAATTGACTGAACGGTTGAAGCACGAACTCAAGGCAGTGTCCCCCGCCACCGTCAGCGTCTCCCTGCTGGATGAGGCGGTGGCACAATTCCTGGAAGATTTCGATGAGCGCCATGGTGGATTCGGCAGTGCGCCCAAATTTCCCCCGTCTGCAGGGCTCACATTGCTTCTCCGATGTTATCGGCGCACTGAAGAACCGCGCACCTTACAGATGGTCGCCCGCACGCTCGATGCGATGGCGGACGGAGGAATCTACGATCATATCGGCGGCGGGTTCTCGCGGTACTCCACCGATGATCGCTGGCTGGTTCCCCATTTCGAGAAGATGCTCTACGACAATGCCCTGTTGGCTAAGACCTACCTGGAAGCCTATCAAGTCACGAAGCAGGCCTCCTACCGTCAGGTCACGACGGACGTGTTGGATTACATTCTTCGGGAGATGACCGATCCAACTGGAGGATTTTATTCCGCGACGGATGCAGACTCGGAAGGGGTCGAAGGAAAGTTTTTCGTTTGGACGCCGGCGGAGATCCAGTCCGTGCTTCAGAACGCCGAAGATACCCGTCAATTCTGTGCTTGTTACGACATTACCGATGAAGGCAATTGGGAACATCGAAGTATCCCGAATCGGCTTCGTCCCATCGAGGCTGTGGCCAAGGAGTTGAACCTCACCATCGATGAGCTGCACGAAACGATCCATCGCGTGCGTCCCCTCCTCTATCGTGCCCGCCAAGAGCGAGTGCCGCCAGGACTCGACGACAAGATCATTACGGCATGGAACGGCATGATGATTTCGGCGATGGCCGAGGCAGGCCGTGTGTTAGGGGGCAGCCGTTACATCGATGGGGCCATGAAGGCGGCAGATTTTCTTTTACTGGTCCATCGGCCTTCCGAAGGGACCTTGCTCCGCACGTCTCGGCAGGGCCGAGCCCATCTCGATGGAGTGCTGGAGGACTATGCCTATCTGGCGGAAGGATTGATCGACCTCTATGAAGCCTGCGGGCAGGAACGATATCTCATAGCCGCGCTTCAATTGGGAGAGAAGATGGTGGACTCGTTTCGGGATGAGGACCAGGGGGGATTCTACACGACCGCGAAGACACATGAACCGCTGATCATCCGGGCCCGTGAGGGAGCGGATGGTGCGACGCCCAGCGGAAACGCCGTGGCGGTCTCAGTCCTCGCCAGACTTTCATTCCATTACGATCGCCAGGACCTTCGCGAGGCGGCGGTTGGCGGGATTCGCGCCTTTGGCCGCCAGATGGCCCGGTATCCCAGAGCGTTTGCCAAGACCCTTGCCGTGGTGGATCTCTTGGCCGAAGGGCCGATTGAACTGGCTCTTGTCGGAGCGCCCAACGATCCCGGGTTCGAAACACTGCAGCGCGCTATACGCGAGGTATTCCTGCCGCATCGTGTGATTGCCTCCAGCGATGGAACCGGCACGCCGTCTAGTCATCCCCTGCTCGCCGGAAAAGGATTGGTCGAAGGGAAGGCTGCACTCTATATCTGTCGAAACTTTTCCTGTCAGCGTCCCCTCACCGATCCGCGTGAGGTCACCGAGGCGCTGCTGGCGGCGTCGCAACGAACCGATCAGCCACCCCAACTAACACTCCTGCAAGGTGCGACATTCCCCGGGTCAGCTAGTCCAGAGGGGACAGCCAGGTACGCCGCGCGCATCGTGAGTCAGTCACGCCATGACGGCCACATGGAACATGGATATGGCCAGTTCGGTAAAACGGGCTTGACGATGTCTCGATTGGGGTTTGGGACCTATCGGGTCGATACGAGGGAGCCTGAGCAACGAGAAGCATTGAAGAAGGCGCTGCGAGAAGGCGTGAACCTGATCGATACGTCGACGAATTATATGGATGGCGACAGTGAGCGCCTGGTCGGTTCTGTCCTAAGCGAGTTGATCAAGAGCGGCGAACTCACGCGTGAAGAAGTGATCGTCGTCTCGAAGATCGGGTATGTGCAAGCACAGAACCTGAAACAGGCGGAGGCCCGAGAACAGGCCGGGCGTCCCTACCCTGATATGATCAAATATGCCGAGGGCATGTGGCACTGCATCCACCCGGAATTTCTGGCCGATCAGCTGAAAATGTCACTGGATCGGCTTGGCTTGGCCACGCTCGACGTCTGTTTGCTCCACAATCCGGAATACTTTCTGTCCGAGGCCGCGCGTCATACGGGTGGAGATCTCGCAGTGGTGCGGGATGCCTTGTATCGCCGGATGGAACAGGCCTTCACATTTTTCGAGTCGCAAGTGGCGGCGGGACGGATCAGCTACTACGGCGTGTCATCAAATACGGTCACGGCAGATCCCTCGGATGCCGAGGCGACGTCGCTCTCTCGCATGTGTGATGCGGCGAAAGCTGCCGCTACATCACAGGGTATGGACCGCCACCATTTCGCGGTGCTGCAATGCCCCATGAATCTCTACGAGGCAGGCGCGCTAGTCACGCCCAATACCGGGACGGATCAGCGAGAGACGGTGTTGGAAGTGGCGCAACGAGAAGGAATTGCCGTCTTAGTCAATCGCCCGCTTAATGCCATGCCGACAAAAAAGAGTGGCGTGCTCCGACTGGCGGACTTTCCGATCGAAGGCGAGCCGATGGACTTTGAGCGACAATGCCAAACGGTTGCGGAGCTTGAAGATGAATATCGCACGACCATTGCTCCACTTCTTCAACCTAGCGATCAAGGAATGGCTCCTGCCGACTTCTTCACCTGGGCTATTGAATTGACGCGTGTGCGACCTCAGATCCAGGGGCTGGAGCATTGGGAACAGATCGAGCATCAAATGATTGCGCCTCATTTCAATCAAGTGATGAAGGTATTGTCACGGCATCTGACCGGAACGGACGCCTTACAGTGGGAGGCTTGGCGCGATCGCTATGTGCCGCAATTACTCACCTTGTTGGGCGGGCTCCGCAGAGAGGCCACCGAGCGCAGTCGTGCGAGAACCGCTTCTATATCGGCGGCCCTAGACCCCCTGTTACCCGAAGCCAGGCACAAGGAATCGCTGTCTCGAAAGGCGTTGTGGGTGCTAGCGAGCACCACGGGGGTCACGTCGGTGTTGAATGGGATGAGATCGCGAGACTATGTCGAAGATTCTCTGGCTATCCTGAAGTGGGAATCGATACCGTCCACAAGACCGCTCTACGAAGTGGTGAGTTCGCGATAAGCATGGTGGTCTCCTCGGCGATGCCTCGGCCCCGTGTATCAGCAGCGTTCAGTGAGTCGATGACTGGCTCAGTCATCTCAAATTCGTCGCGGTTCTGTGATCAGGTCAATCGGCTGCACTGTCCGGCCTCAATCAGCCCTCGCATAGAGACTGCCCTCAGTGCTTAGCGGGTGGTGGTGTGCATTCGTCTTGTGCTCAACGACTCGATTCGTGTGGCGACATCTCGATAGTGGGGAGCTTCACGCCGGAGCCATCGATAGGTCTCCAACGTTTCAGGAATGCGCCCAAGTGACTCTAGCGTTCTCCCTAAGAGGTAGAGAATCTGCACTTGTTCCTTCGATGATGTCGAGGGTACTTGCAGGGCTCGGCGAAAGACTGCGACGGCCTCGTTCAATTTTCCGCTTTTTTTGAGGCACAGACCCATTTGAGCAAAGCCCCTCAGTGCATAAATTGGGTCCTGCGCGGCTTTCTCAAAATGCTCCGCTGCTTGCTTGAACAGGCCCACATTCTTGAGCGCCGTTCCTCGTTCGTATGATTCGCGTCCATCAGGTGCCCCCGATCTCGTGGTCGTATCCTCATCCGCCGACGTGGTTTGGGGTGAAACTAGTAGGTGTTCTTGGGTGAGGGGTGATGCAGGGGTTTCGTTCACGTTCATGTTTCCTGTTGGATCTGAGTGCAAATGGCATTAAGTTCGCAAGTCTTGGACCACTCGCAAGGCTTTTAAACTCGTTATCTTTCAACATCTTTGAGCCTTTATCTCTGGGCGAGGCGCGGGAGATAGGTGCATGCAGGGGCATGTTCGTTCAAATGTGCTCACGGTGGGCAAGTACACGAGAAGGGGGCGATAGGTAAAACACTGGCAGATCTCGAATTCGGTTGCTAGTGCCCGTCTTGCTAGACTCAGGTGGCCAACCAGAATCACGTATCACGAGGCCGCGAAAAAGGTCAGAAGGTGACTTGTCGTAAATTCTGGCGATTGGCAGCAAACCACTGCATCGTCTTCTTGAGTCCTTCCCGGAGCGTATGTTTTGCCTGAAAGCCAAAAAATTGTTTGGCCCGACTGACATCCAGACATCGTCGGGGCTGCCCGTTTGGCTTGGAGGTATCCCATTGGATCTGCCCTGTAAAACCTGCTTCCTCAGCAATCATCGTGGCAAGATTGCGAATGGTGACTTCCTCCCCTGTCCCCAGGTTAACAGGTAGACTTCCCTCGTAGTGTTCAGCTGCGAGCAGGATGCCTTCTGCGGCGTCCTCGACATACAAAAACTCTCGAGTCGGAGATCCATCTCCCCACAACGTGAGCGTGGCATGGCCGGCTTCTTGTGCGTTCACGCATTTGCGTATTAATGCTGGGATGACGTGAGACGTTTCCAGATCAAAGTTATCGCGAGGGCCGTAAAGGTTCACCGGAAATAGCACGATGGAATTGAACCCATACTGCTCACGATACGCCTGCGACTGGACCAGCATCATCTTTTTGGCGAGACCGTAGGGGGCATTGGTCTCTTCGGGGTATCCGTTCCAGATATCGTCCTCTTTAAATGGGATGGGGGCAAATTTCGGGTAGGCGCAGATGGTACCCAGCGCGACGAATTTCTTCAGTCCCCGCTGGCGCCCGACCTCTATGAGCTGGGTGCCCATCATCAGGTTGTCGTAGAAGAACTTTCCTGGATTGGCTTGATTCGCGCCGATCCCTCCAACCCGTGCGGCCAGATGAATCACCATATCGGGAGTTCGATCGGTATAGAGTTGTTTGACGGCGTCCATCTGCACAAGATCGTAGTCTTTACTGCGAGGCGCAAAGATGTCCTGGCAGCCTTTCGCACGCAACTGTTCTGTGACGAACGATCCCAGAAAGCCGGCTCCGCCGGTGATGACGACTCGTTTATTAGACCAGAATGACATCGCTACCTTTTTCCATTAGTGCCTTCGAGGCGCTCTTGCTCTAGGACAAGATCCGCATCGACCATCATATGTGCGAGTTCTTTGAATCGGATATTCGGCTCCCATCCCAAATCCCGTTTGGCTTTGCTCGCGTCGCCGATCAGGAGGTCCACCTCCGTGGGACGATAATATGCTGGATCGATCTTCACATGTTTCTGCCAATCCAGTTGCAGGTGACCAAACGCCAGCTCTAAGAACTCACGGACTGTATGTGTCTCTCCAGTCGCGATGACATAGTCCTCCGCCTTGGGGACTTGGAGCATCATCCACATGGCCTGCACATAATCTCCGGCAAATCCCCAGTCACGTTTCGCATCCAAGTTACCCAAAAAGAGGTCCTTCTGAATGCCAAGCTTGATCCGTGCCGCCGCTTTCGTGATCTTGCGTGTTACGAACGTCTCGCCGCGGCGGGGCGATTCATGGTTGAATAAAATGCCGTTACAGGCAAAGAGGTCGTAGGCTTCTCGGTAATTGACCGTAATCCAGTAGGCATAGACCTTGGCTGCCCCATAGGGACTCCGAGGATAGAAGGGGGTGGTTTCGCGCTGTGGCACATCCTGCACTTTGCCGAACATCTCGCTGGATGAAGCTTGATAAAACTTCGGCTTCAACCCCGCTTCCCGAATGGCTTCCAGGAGGCGGATCGTGCCGAGCCCTGTAATCTCGCCGGTATATTCGGGAATATCGAAACTGACCCGCACGTGACTTTGAGCGCCCAGGTTGTAAATTTCATCAGGCTGGACCGTTCGGATGATGCGGTTCAGTGAGCTCGCGTCGTTGAGGTCGCCATACATGAGATGGAGTCGTCGATGGGGAACATGCGGGTCTTCATAGATGGGGTCGATCCGTCCCGTATTGAATGAACTCGATCGTCGAATAATGCCGTAGACTTCATAGCCCTTCCCGAGGAGAAACTCTGCCAAGTACGATCCATCCTGGCCCGTAATACCGCTGATTAGTGCTTTTTTCACAAGGCGACTCCTTCGATTGCGTGGGACGTGGCTGAATTATGTCTCGATTGCACTAGGTTGTCTAGGTGCAACAGCGGTTTGATCGTTGCACGAATCTATTGGTTGTTCTTGCACGGGACCTTCGCTCCACACTAGAATGAGACATTGAATGGAACGATTGCTCGAAAGCCGGTTTCGAAGACTATGACTATGCGTAGGGGCATCATATTCGTCTTTGTCATGTGTGGCACTTTTTTGGTGGCACACATCATTAACGCAGTGATTGCGGAGGCGTTGTCTGTTCCTATAGCGCAGGTGCGACCATCACCGGCTTCCGATCGAGGGACAGAAGTGAGGGTTTCTGTGCCCGCGATGGTTGAGCAAATTCGGATGAGCGGACTCTTTCCCCTCCCGCCCGATCCCCTCGGAATGAGCATCGCTGGGTCTGGTGCGCCGCCTTCTCGTGCTCCGTTGAATCTGGCGTCGAAGCTTAAGCTGCTGGGAGTGGTGCTTGGCGATCATGGGGGGGTCTCGGCTATCGTGGAAGAACTATCCAGCAAACGCCAACTGTTTTTCCGGTTGCACGACCAGATACCAGATGTGGGTGAGATCAGCGAAATTCGTCGGGACGGGATGGTCGTTCGTCAGGGTGATCAACAGGAGCTTCTTGAGCTCGCCGCCTCCCAGATCGATAAGCCACTGGCTGCCCCAGTGACAGCGGGATCAGCCGTCGCTTCGGCAGCGGGAAGTCCTGTGCGTACCGTGCTCGATCGGAGAGATGTTGAGCAAGCGATGGGCGACTTGCCTAAGTTATTATCCCAGGCGAGAGCCGTGCCCTACCTGGTCAATGGCGCGATGAATGGATTCCGTCTGGATTACGTCGCGCCGTCGAGTTTTTACGAGAAAATCGGTTTGAAGTACGGAGATGTCCTCCAGCAGGTCAATGGCGTGAATATTCGTGATCCAGGTACGATGCTCACGCTCTTCCAGCAGCTTCGCAACGAGAAGACGGTGAAACTTGACGTTCTGCGTAACAATCAGCGAACCGCGATGACGTTCGACATTCGCTGAGCCCGCTGTATCCTCATGTGTTGCCGTTCCTTTCTGAATTTGACAGCTGGCTGACATTCTGGATCCTCTGGTGTGGGCAGAGGGCATGAGGTCACCGCTCCAATTGAAAGGCGAGATTGGATGGCCGTTGTGACGTTGTTAGGGATAGCAGGCAAAGCACATTCGTTGTAAGTCCCGCGGGCATGTCGTCTTATCTCGAAGCCGATGGCTTTTCCCGGGGATGCTCAATCTAATATTGGATTTTCTGTAATGAACGACGAACAGGGTAATCGGCCACTGTTGGGCACGATCCTCGAGGAGCAATTCGGCGTGCTCGAAGCCAAATTGCTTGAGGCGGTCAACCTCCAACAGACTAAGGGGGGGCGTCTCGGCGAAATCTTGATCCGACTCAGGGTGATTACGGAAGATGTCCTTCTGCAAGCGCTCGCGGTACAGTTCGAACTGCCCTGGCTCCCGCACCTTGACGTGAGCCAGGTTGACCACGAATGGGTCAAAAAAGTTCCGATCCATTTCGCGCGCCGCTATCACGTACTCCCGCTCAAAACTGAGGATGGCGCGGTGCTGGTAGCGACGACCGATCCCATGGAGACGGCGGCATTGGACGACCTGCGTCTGTTGCTCGGACTTCCTATCAAGCCGATACTGACGACCAGCCTTTCTCTTCTAGCCTGCCTGAATCGTGTCTACGACGACGCAGCGAGTCCTGCCGGCGCGGAGCAGGTGATGGAAGATATCGCGGCCAGTGAGAGCCTGGATCAAATTGCTCACGAGTTGGATGAGCCGACTGACCTTCTTGACGCGACGGACGAGGCCCCCATCATCCGCTTAGTCAATTCCGTTCTCTTCCAAGCGGTCAGGCAGCGAGCGAGCGATATTCATTTCGAATCGTTCGAACGGGGGCTGGTCGTCCGGTATCGCATAGACGGGGTGCTCTATCCCGTGTTAACCCCTCCCAAGCATCTGCAGGCGAGTATCATCGCGCGATTGAAAATTATGGCGGGCCTGAACATCGCGGAGAAACGATTGCCGCAAGATGGACGCTTCCGGATTCGGACGGCGGGGAAGGATGTCGATCTGCGTGTGTCGGTGCTGCCGACCTCCCATGGCGAACGGGTGGTCCTGCGTTTGCTGGAGAAAGAGAACCGTCTTCTGAATCTGTCGGAGATGGGGTTTTCGCAGGATCGGCTGGGGATCATCCAACAATTGATCCACTTGTCACATGGCATCATTCTCGTAACCGGCCCGACCGGAAGCGGGAAGACGACGACGTTGTATGCGGCGTTGACTCAGATCAATGCACCGGACAAGAACATCATTACCGTTGAGGATCCGGTGGAGTATCAGCTGCTCGGCGTGGGCCAGATGCAAGTGAACCCCAAGATCAACCTGACATTTGCCGCGGGGCTGCGATCGATTCTCAGACAAGATCCCGATGTCATCATGATCGGCGAAATCCGCGATCGTGAAACCGCTGAGATCGCCATTCATGCCTCACTCACGGGGCATTTGGTCTTCTCCACGCTCCATACCAACGATGCGGCGAGTGCGGCCACACGATTGATCGACATGGGCATTGAGCCGTTTCTCGTCGCCTCCTCGGTGGTCGCCGTCTTAGCACAACGGTTGTTGCGGCAGGTCTGTTCGGACTGTAAGCAGCCCTATCATCCCGCAGATGAAGAACTGATCAGGCTCGGTATCGTTCCTCCAAGGGTACGGCCCACCTTCTATCGCGGGGCCGGATGCCCGGCCTGTTCCCAGACTGGCTATCGAGGGCGAACAGGTATTTTTGAACTCCTCGTGCTGGACGATGAGATCCGTCGCCTCATCGGTAACAAAGCGGATTCGGCGTTGATTCGACAAGCGGCGGTGGCGAAGGGCATGGTGACATTGAAAGATGAAGGCGCAGAGAAAGTGTTTCACGGGTTGACGACGACCGAGGAGTTAATGCGGATTACCCAACAGGAAGTCGAGATCTAGCCGGATGCCTGTCTACCACTATAAAGGCTATAAAAACGACGGAGAGTCCGCAACCGGTATTATCGATGCCGAGAGCCCGAAGGTTGCGCGCGTGAAATTGCGGAAGGTCGGCGTGTTCCCCACCGACATGGTGGAACAGGGCTCGACTACGACCGGCTCGACCACGGGTATTCCAGGCAAATCCTCGGTTGGGATCGGTCGCTCCCCTGCCCTCAGCACGACCGATGTGGCGATGATGACCCGACAGTTGGCGACATTGTTGGTGGCGGGTCTGCCGCTGGTTGAGGCGCTCGGGGTGATGGTGGATCAAACCGAGAAGAAAGCCGTGAAGAGCCTCATGGCTGATATCCGCGAAGCCATCCGTGGAGGATCGTCCTATAGTGCAGTGCTGGAGCGGTATCCGCGCGAGTTTTCCCAGATCTACGTGCATATGGTACGAGCCGGTGAAGCCAGCGGAGCGTTGGATCAGATCTTATTCCGCCTCGCAGAGTTTCTGGAAAAGCAGTTGGCGCTCAAGCATAAAGTGACGAATGCCATTCTCTATCCAGCCCTGATGTTAATCGTCGGTGTCTCGGTGCTCTTTTTCCTCATGACCTTTGTCGTGCCGAAAATTACTGCCGTCTTTACGAGTTTGAAGCAGGCCCTCCCCTGGCCTACAGTCGTCTTGATGAGCATCAGCCATTTTCTTGCCGACTATTGGTTGTTGATTCTTGGTGGGGTGGCTCTCATTGTATGGTCGGTGCGTCGGGCCATGAAGACGGAAGCGGGGCAGCTCAAGGCCGATCGATGGCTACTCAAGATTCCACTCATCGGCGAGGTCGCTCGTCTGGTAGCTATCTCGAGGCTGACCAGTACGCTGGCCACCATGCTGGCGAGCGGTGTGCAGCTGTTGGATGCCATGGATGTCGCAAAGCGTGTCATGAATAATCGAGTGTTGGAGCATGCGGTTGAGGGGGCCAGGCAGAACATTCGCGAAGGGGAAACGATTGCCGAACCGCTGAAGCGGAGCGGAGAATTTCCTGCTTTGGTCACCCACATGATAGCGGTCGGTGAACGAAGCGGTGAAATGGAAGAAATGCTGCGTCGAATCGGACAAATTTACGATGGGGAAGTGGATCGGGTCATTACGCGGTTCACGTCGCTGCTGGAACCCATCATGATCCTCGTCATGGGTGTGTTGGTGTTTTTTATCGTGGTGGCGATCTTGTTGCCCATCTTTGAGATGGGACAGATGGTTCGCTAGAGGCTGTGATCAGTGAAGGGTGATGCGTGATGAGTCAAATGGGAGGTGTTCGATGAGAGGCAATGAACGGTTCGAGCGCGCGCGGATGACGTGGAACAACAGGCACCAGCTGCCGGGTCATCACCCAACACCCAACACCCATCACGCATCAGGCCCTATTCTCCGCAGCGAACGTGGCTTCACATTTATCGAGATCATGGTCGTGGTGGCCATTCTCGCGATTCTCGCGGCCTTGGTCGTTCCTCGAATTATGGGCCGAACCGATGATGCCAAGCGTACGGCGACAAAGGTTCAAATTCGGAATATCGAAGGGGCCTTACAGCTCTATAAGCTCGACAACGGTGTCTATCCCTCAACAGAACAAGGCTTGAAGGCCTTAGTCGAAAAACCTTCGGTCGGGGTGATTCCGAAGAAGTGGAAGCTCGGAGGCTATCTCCCGAAACTTCCGGAAGATTCCTGGCAAAATCCTTATAAGTATATGAGCCCCAGCCCGAAAGGCGATTACGAGATCATCTCCCTTGCCACAGATGGTGAAGTGGGCGGCGACGGGATCAATGCGGATATTACTAATTGGAATCTTGATAAGGACTAGAGGATGTGGCAAGAGGCGAGGGGCATGGGGCGAGGGATGTGGGAGAGGCATCTGTTGGCTCCCTTCGCCTCACGCCGCGTGCCTCATGCCTGTCTGGCTACGGCAGGCTTTACGATCCTGGAAATCCTCCTTGTGCTCTTTTTACTGGTCGGGTTGTTGGGCATCGTGCTGCCTCGAATTTCGTTAGAGGAAACCCTCGGCACTGTTGGTAGGCGGATGGTTGGTACCGTACGATCGCTTCAGGGGTTGTCGATGGCGACTCAAAAAACTGTGCGTCTTTATATCGATATGGACCGAGGGGTCTACTGGCCGGTGCTCCTTGATGGAAACCAAGAAAAGGTTCCGACTGATGCCACCTGGGCCACGCCGTTGAACCTCCCGGAAGCCATTCGTTTTTCAGATATTTTGGTGAGTCAGGGAAAGAAAGAATCCGGCCGGGTCGATCTGTTTTTTTATCCCACCGGAAGGATTGATCCGGCGACGATGCATATAGTGGATAAGAACAACAACATTCTGGCCATTGCCATTGAGCCGGTTACAGGAGCGATCCGCATGAGCGATGAGCGGATCGAGCCCCCCAAGCCACTCACCATTCCCGATCGTGTGAGACCGTTGCTGCAAACCGCGGAGGCAGTCAGATAACCGGACGACAGTGAGAGCGTCATGTCACGCGTAGGTATTCTTCTATGGGGAGCGAACGGGGTTTTACATTACTGGAAGTGCTGATTGCGCTCGGCATACTCGCGCTGGCGCTGCCGATCTTGCTGGGGCTTCGCAATTGGGATCTCGACCTTCATGCGAGAGCGAATGAGCTCACGACCGCTACGATTCTCGCGCAGGAAAAGCTGATCGAAACAGAGCTAGGGATGCTTGTGCCACTCGGTGAAACGGGTGGAGAGTTTCAGTCCACCCCTCTGGGATCGCAAGCCACGGCTGAGGTCACGAATCGCCCGGCCAATTATCGGTGGAAGCGAATTGTCTCACCCACGCCATTGCCGATCGTGCAGGAAGTGAAGATCCAGGTGTTGTGGCCACGTGGCACCACGGAAGAAATGGTCGAGGTCAGTACCTATGTCTTTTCGACAAACTCCCCTCCGCAGTGAGGGCGGTTTTACCCTGATTGAAGTTCTGCTGGCAGTGTCTCTGGTCGCCATGATGGCCACCTTGGTCTTTGGGTCGCTCTATGTCACGACCAGTGCCATTGACTCGGCGCGAGCGAACTCAGTCAGCGAACAAGTTGTTCGAAGCACGTTACGCGTGATGACCGATGAGCTGTCGGTCGGTGTGGCCCGCGCGTCCGGTCCTTGGATGGGAGTCAACGGCCAGCAGGACGGTCAGCCGGCCGACTCGGTTGCCTTTCTCACAATGGGCCAGTTTCGAGGAACGGAGTCAAATACAGATACGGAGCTGGTTCGTATCGTCTATGCCAGAGAGGGTGATCGACTGCTTCGATTCGTGCGAAGGAATTTGTACGGGCTAACAGACGAATCCATCGAGCAGGTGGAGTTGGCTCGCAAGGTTACAGGGTTCAACGTGCGCTATTACGACGGCAAGAACAATCTTTGGGTGGATGAATGGGATGGTCGTGGGCGTTCAGGGACTCCAAAGGCGGTCTTACTTGAATTAACCATGGTTCAGGAGAACGCCGAACCTCAGACCATTCGCCAATGGGTCGCAGTGGGGGCATCATAATGTCATGGTCATTGGCCTGGCCTGAAGCCCTAAAGTTGAAAGGCCCGTTAGGCTGGGGGCTGGCTTCCCTAGCCAGCTTCATCGTGTTTCTGTTCCTGACCTTTCCCTATGGTCTCCTCCAGAACCGCTTGCTGGCCGAACTCAATCGGGCAAGTGGATGGGAGGTCCGTGCCGCGGATTGGTCTGTAGGTTTTCCGGCGGCCATAGAATGGCGTGATGTCGTCCTCGCTGCACCCACGATCGGGGCAATTCCAGTTGATGTCGTGAGGACAACAATCGGGGTCTTTCAGGCTTTTTTTGGCCGACTAGTGATAGACTATGCCGTTCAATTACCAGGACCAACACAAGCCGGCGCTGGACGAGCCACCGGATCTCTGACTGCGGACTCGTGGTCCTTACGTGGTCCTGTTTCCATCAAAGGCCACCTCCAGCAGATGGATCTGGCAACGGTCCTGAAACCCTACGTGAGTCGAGGGATTGCCCAAGGGGATTTTATGCATCGATGGGACAGCGCACAAGGCGCCACGGCTGCCCTCAAAGGGGAAGGGACCGTGAAGGTTGACATCAAGGACCTTGTCGTCGAACGAATCGCTGCCGGCACCTCCTCGATGCCCTCGATCACGTTCGGCCGCATACAGGTTGCCATCACCTGCCACGATGGCACGTGTGATGTGACGGAATTGAAGGGAGACGGTGTCGATGGATCGTTTACGGCCCAGGGGCATGTGACGTTGCGGCAGCCGGTGCAGCAGAGCCTGCTGGATCTCACGGTCACCGTGATTCCCGGCGCCGGGTTTGCCCAAAAAGCGGCAAGTCTTTCGTTGCCGCCGTTCCAGCCTGGAAACCCCGTCACGTTTAAGCTCGCAGGGCCGATCATGAACGCAAGAGTGGCTCTCTAACAGACTGCAAGACGTGCGCGAAAGGCGGGACATGCGAGACGGGCAAGATGGACAGGATGAACGAGAGCAGACGGATATCCACGCTTCCTACGTCTCGCGTGTCTCGCCAGTCGCGCTCGTCTCGCGGAAATTTCAGCCGAGAATGAGGATGAGGAGCGAACAGAGTTGTCGATGATTGCTGAATGTGTCGGACTTGATGTAGGACAGACGGCCTTCAAGGCCGTACGGTTTCGCCGCCGTCTGAGCGGGCGTGAATCGGTGGAGTATTTCCACCTGCCCGTTCCCTATGGACGTCGGGAACAGATGGAGCCTGCACATCGCGCGGGCATGCTCAGAGATTTCCTCTGGCAGCATGGTTTGTATGGGAGCGGGGAAATTGTGACCGCGCTCCCCTGCCAGGATGTGTTTGTCAGAACCCTCTCGTTCCCCTTTCGTGATGCCGCCAAGCTGGCGCAGGTTGTTCCCTTCGAAATGGAAAATCTGATTCCCATGTCCTTGGAGGACGTCACGGTCGGCAGTCTATTGTTGCCGGCGCGAGAATCCCAGGAAGGGACCGCGAAAGCCAAAGGATCCGATGTCCTCGTCACCGCCGCGCCCAAAGAAAAACTTGCTGAGCATCTTCGGTTTATGGCCTCTGCCGATCTGAACCCCTCTGCGATCACGATTGACGGAATGGCCTTGTTTTCTGTCAGTCAATTCTTGAAAGAAGAAGGGGCCCAGGTTCCCGGCGATATGGCGATTATCGATGTCGGAGCCTCGAAAACGACCCTGTGTTTGGTGCATGAAGGCCGTCCAGTCCTGTTGCGGACCGTGCAGTGGGGCGGAAATCATCTCACTCATGCGCTCGCCGTGCGGTATGCCTGCAGTTTCGCCGAAGCGGAACGACGAAAGCGGGCCATGGCCGTCAAAGAGGTTGATGCCTGGCTCGAACCAGTCCTGAAGGAGTTGCGCGTCTCCCTCCATGCCTACGAAGGAAGCGTCCATCAACGGTTGACCCATTGTTGGGTCTCAGGCGGTGGTTCTAAATTGAGAGAGCTCAGTGGGCATATGGCGCATCAATTGGGCTTGCAGCCGGTTGGTCCTCGACAAGGATTTGGAACGAGCTGTCCCCGCGCGTTTTCCATTGCGTTCGGATTGGCGATCCATCCGAATATCGTTCGTCCACGCTGGAAGTCGAGATTGGCGGGATCAGGTCTCGTCCTGGACTTGAAGGCCGACAGTCAAGACGCATCGGCCACAGGAGATGTCTCGAAGCAGGATCGCCGGTTGGCTTTGTGGGGCGGACTCATTCTGGCCATTCTGGGTCTGACGGATCTCTCCGCGCGCGTGATGCTGAAAGATTCGACGGTCAAGGACCTCAAGCGAGGGCTTCAGACTCAATACGAGCAAACATTTGGTCCAGGCGCCAGCCCCGGTGAGGAGTTGGATCAGGCCCGCTATCGAGTGTCGCAGATAGAAAAAGGGCTCTCGGTGGTCGACGGCACGCGCTACAACGTTCTTGCCAGCCTTGCAGAGCTGGTGAAGCATGTCCCGCCAGGCGTACCGTTGAAAGTACGCGACCTGACGATCGACGGGACCAGTATCCATCTAGAGGGGGAAACCACAACTTTTGATGCGGTCGAGAAGATCAAGCAGGCCTTCGCGGCGGTCGAGACATTTCATGACGTGTCTATTAGTGATACCCGCGTCGGGGCTGTGCCGAACCAAGTCGTATTTCGGCTGACTTATGCGGTGCAACGGCCATGATGCAGATGCTGAAAGAACGGTGGCAGCATTTTTCACAACGCGAGCGCATCATCGTGTCCGCCGGCGGAGCGGTCATCGCAGCCGTCCTCGTGTTCCTGCTGATCATCGATCCGCTGATGGCGTCGATCGACAAACTTGATCGACAAGCCAGACGGAAAGCGAAAGACAGCCAGGAACTGGCGTTGGTGGCACAGGAATATGTGGTCAAGCAGGCGCGTATCGCCAAGCTCGAGCAGCGCATGCCGAGCCCTCCGGCCCAGTTTTCCCTGCTGGCGTTCATGGAAGAAGCCACGACAACGGCGCAGATTCGCGATCGTATCACCGGTATGCAGCCACAGGCCCCCATTGTCGTCCAGGGCTATCAGGAAACCTCGGTCGACCTTCGGCTCGACGGCGTATCGCTTCCCCAGATCCTCGCGCTGCTGGTGGCCATTGAGCAAGCCCCCTACGACGTGCAGGTGCATCATCTCCAGATGAAACCGAAATACGATAATCCGGTCAATCTCGATGCGACGCTGAGAATCGTGACCTATGCCAAGGTCTGATGAGCGTGGCATTGCCCTTCTTCTGACCCTCCTGGTTCTCACCCTCCTGGTTGCCCTGATTCTCGAATTCGATGTCGAAGCGAGGCGGGAATACCGCGACGCCGCGGCCTTCCGCGATAACTTCAAAGCGACCGTTCTGGCGCGCGCGGCGGTGCAGGCAGCCCGTGGCGTCTTGCAGCAAGACTTCTTGAAGGACAAGCTATCGGGACAGTTCTTCGATGCCCCCACCGACATCTGGGCGTTCCCCATCTCGAACTATGTCATTGGTGATGGACTGTTGAGCGCGCAGATCGAGGATGAGCGGGGCAAGCTCAACCTGAACGACCTGGCTGCTGGCGGAGATCCCCTCGCCAAGAAGCCGAAGGTCCTGCGGGTCAAGCGGCTCTTCGAACTCGTGCAAGTCAATCCTGATCTGGTCGATGCCATCGTCGATTGGGTGGATCAAGACGAGGCGCCGGAACCCTCCGGCGCAGAAAGCTCCTATTATCAAACGTTGCGCCCTTCCTATCGGGCAGCCAATGCGCCGCTGCAAACGCTCCTAGAGTTACGGTTGATCAAGGGAATCACGCCCGAGATCATCCAGAAGCTCTCGAAGGTGGTGACCGTCTATCCGCAAGAAGGAGAAAGCCGGGTGAATGTGAACACGGCTGACCCCCTAGTACTTCAGGCGCTCGATCCTCGGATCACGCAAAGCATGGCGGCGGAAATTATCCAGGCGCGTCCCTTCAAGACCATTCAGGAGCTGGATCGCGTTGGCAGCTTTGAAGCCGTAGGCAAGGAGCTCCGTCTCCAAAACCTGTACGACATCAAGAGCGATCTGTTTCTGGCTCGTATGATCGTCGGCGTCAACGAGGTGACCAGAAATGCAACCGTGGTGCTCCTTCGCGATCCGAGCACCGGAATGAGCGCGGTGCTGTATTATCGCGTGTTATGATGTGTTGACTGTGCCTCAACGTGCGAACCGCCTCTCTCGTGCCCTCCCAAAATCCTCCTGATAATGCCGACATAAACCTGATCCCCATCGAAAGTTAACAATTCTGTAACACCGCTGTCACGGATTCTTCATCTGAGTCCTGGATACTACCCTATGTCAACACTGTGTTCTCACTGACGAGCATCAGGTAATACAACAAGGGAGGATGAAGCGTGCAGATCCGGCAACTTCCGCAAGAATCGGAAAACAGAAGTGCGGTGTATTCATGTGCAATCTTGCGACGTGTCTCCGTTGCGTGCTTGG
>Ga0209253_10002251_pt1 | contig 17089 bp, 17 predicted proteins | sample FrelakmetBRP12BR_FD_187145 | JGI IMG/M metagenome (GOLD analysis project Ga0209253, IMG submission 187145) | Freshwater lake sediment microbial communities from the University of Notre Dame, USA, for methane emissions studies - BRP12 BR (SPAdes)... | ecosystem: Environmental > Aquatic >...
ACAAAGATACTGCTCATCGAAAAAATGGCAGAATGGGCCATGTCCGATGTCATGAAGAAGTCCAGCCAACCGAAGGAGCTCCTGCACATAGGGGAACGAAGGAAGTTCTGTTTTGAAGACCTTGAAGAGAGAGGGATAAATCTGCTCGGAGAAAGTCCCTGCGACGTGCATGGTTCCAAGGGAGTGTTGAAAACGAGTATGCTCGGCTGTGGGAAATACCCAACGAGCGCTCTGCAATTGGAAGATGCGACGAAGACGTTGAACCCAGGGCGTATCGATCACAACCCTTTCTGTTGCCTCCCCTTCGATCCGGTCCGTCATCACAATGTAATGATAAATGGGGTCTGCGATCAATCCGGTTCCCTGGGTGACCTCTACTTCTTCCATGGCCTTGAGACCCTTTTTCATGTTTCATTGTCAGAAGGTTCGCTCCCTTTTTCTTTGTCCTCGGGATGTATAAACCTCACCTTTGCGGCAGCGACCTCCCTCAGGGCTGTGACAATTGGCCGGTTATCCGCATCGACCAACGGCTTGGCACCTTTCATGATCATCTTAGCTCTTCTTGCCGCCAGGATCACCAGTTCAAACCGGCTCTCCACTTTTCTCAGACAATCCTCTACCGTGATTCTAGCCATCCTTTTCCTCCCATTGTTTCATAGTTGCTTCGAGGATCATCGTCTTCGCCCTTCGACATCTTTCTGCAACGATGATCGATTCTAATTTCTCAAGGGCATCCTCGATGCGATCGTTGACGATGACGTACTGGTACCCATAAGCCTCTTCCATATCCCTTCTGGCACTTGACAATCGAAACTTAACCCTCTCCAGAGAGTCCATCCCTCGATTGATCAATCGTTCCCTTAGCACCCTTAAGGAAGGGGGCAGGAGATAAATCAAAACGGGTTGGGAGATCTCCTTCGCCACCTTCTTCGCTCCCTGCGTGTCGATGTCGAGGATGAGGTCGACCCCTTCCAGTTCCATCTTCTTCAAATCGGGTCGAGGCGTCCCGTAACGGTTCCCCAATACCTCTGCCCACTCCAAAAATTCATTCTTATCCACCATCTTCTGGAAGGCGGAGTGGGAAACGAAATGGTAATCCCCTCCCTCTTTTTCATCCGGCCGGGGTAAACGGGTCGTAAAGGAAACCGAGAATCGAAGTCCCGGCACCTGCTGGATCACCTCTCTGACCAACGTGGTCTTCCCAGTCCCCGAGGGCGCAGAGATGATAAAAATCAACCCGACCCCTTTTTCGTTCGTCTCGCACTCAAACCCAAAGCTCTTTTCATAAATGAAACTCATTCGACGTTCTGCACCTGTTCCCGAATCTTTTCCAGCTCAGACTTGATCTCTACCACTCTCTGCGAGATTTCCGCATCATTCGCCTTGGCGCTCACGGTATTCACCTCTCGATGAATCTCCTGGAGTAAGAAATCCATCTTCCGACCCACGGGTTCATTCCCTTCTAACAGACTCTTGAATTGAACCAGGTGGCTTTCGCCCCGCACAATCTCTTCGGTGATGTCCGACCGTTCTGCCAAGAAAGCGACTTCCTGTTGAAAACGCAAGGGGTCGGTCTCCATCCCTTCCAAGAGAGATCGAAGCCTATCCTGGAGTCGCGTGAAAAAGGCCTTGAGGCGCAAAGGAAATTGTTCTTTGATCATTTGCAGCTGCTCCGTGATGTGTTTCAATCGTTGCTGCAGATCTTTGGTAAGGGATTCTCCCTCGATTCGTTTCATGTCGTCCATATTCTTAAGAGACTGCTTCAGGACAGGAAGGATCTCCTGCCAGTAGGGCTCGATATCCCCCAATTCCTCTTTGGCCGTAATCAAGTCCTTCGCCCCAGCCATTACACTCAGCGTAATCTCATCTTTCAGCTGAAGCCTCTCCTTCAAATCATGAAGGGCGCGGTAATACTGCTCGGCCAGTTCGAGATCCACCGTGAGATGAACTTTTTCCTCCCCCAGATTGTCCAGCCTGAGGGTGACGTCGATCCTTCCTCTTGACACCTGCGCTCGGATGACCTCCTTCAGACGATTCTCGAATAGGCTTAAACGCTTGGGGAGCTTGATGTTGATATCGCTGTATCGATGATTCACAGAGCGAGACTCCACAACCATTTTTCCTAAGGTCGTATCCCCTTCTCCCCTTCCAAACCCTGTCATCGATTTCAGCATGGGCGGTGTTCTCCCCCTCTTACGTTTTCCAAATATTCCTTACGGAATTGGTTAAAGAGCGCGATGACCCCCTCTTGGCGATAATCCGGATAGGTCCACTCTAACGGTTGAAAGGACTTGTGGCGATAGATCAATGCCAAATCGGCATAAATGCCATCCCGGAGATAGGGACGATGGGTATAGCCCTTGGTCGTCGCGAGGATCACATGTTCCAAGCACATATATCCCGGGTCAATATTGATTCGCCGTTTACCATCAAGCGCCGCATATTTCTCTTCGAGACGGTTCGTGGCCTGCTTGATATCGGGAAGGATGGGAATGGGAATGAGGCGTTCGAAGGCGATGAAATGGCGGAAAAGGGGCTTTCCCATTTCCAGGGTGTAATAATCAGTAAGATCGAAGGGCAACCTTTCGCTGATCCTGTCGGCTTCGCCAAAGGCTAAGCGGAGGTCTTTGACTCCCTGATGAAAGATGTCATCTTCCATAGCAATCAGACTCATAAAGAGCTTAGCTGGTTCCGGCTCCTTCGGTTTGCCCATGTGTTTCGCTCTCTTTTTTCAGGTAGATGAAAAACTCCTTGTTCCCTTTGGGGCCAAGCAGCGGAGATTCCGTGACACCCAGAACCGTCAACCCCAGTCCTCGGCTGACATTTGAAATCCTATCGATCACTTTTTCATGGAGCGCCTTGTCCCTCACCACCCCTCCTTTCCCGACTTCTCCCTTTCCCACTTCAAACTGGGGTTTGATGAGGCTGAGAATCGCGCCTCCCTTTTTAAGAAACCCAAGAAGGCGAGGAAGAAATTTTTCAACGGAGATGAAGGAGGTATCGATGACAATCAAATCCGTTTCTTCTTTTACCTCCTCCCTGGGTAGATACCTTATGTTTCTTCTCTCCAGGTTGACCACCCTGGGGTCTTTCTGAAGCCTCCATGCCAGCTGTCCATATCCAACATCGACAGCGTAAACTTTCTTCGCCCCTTTTTGAAGAAGACAATCTGTAAACCCTCCCGTGGAGGCCCCCACGTCCAGGACAATCATTCCTTTGGGATCAATGCCAAATGCTTTGAGGGCCCCTTCTATCTTCTCTCCCCCCCGACTCACATATGGAGAATCCCTTTCTTGAAGAAGGACCTGGGCGTCTACGTTTATCTGAACCCCGGGCTTGGTCATCTTCTTTCCCTCGACGATGACTTTCCCCGCCATAATCAATGCCCTGGCTCTCTCACGGCTCGGCACCATCCCTCTTTCCACTAAAACGATATCAACACGGTCTTTTCTCAGCATCTTACGGGGACGAATTCGATCCGTCGCCTTTTCCGGGCCAGAGGCGGTGGATGGGCTCAAATTACTTGGGGTTAGGAAAGGCTCTCTTCACAGAGGTTTTATCCTGGTTTGAATAAATCGAGTCTGACCGTCCTTCTTTAAACATCTCCTGTACCCCTTTGATGATTCCATTCTCGTCGATCCCATATTTTTCCCTGAGCAAAGCTTGTGGTCCATGTTCCACAAAGGTGTCGGGAATCCCCAGACGTCTCACTTGAACTCGGAAAAGGCCTCTCTCTTGAAAAAGTTCGAGCACCGCACTTCCAAAACCTCCCTGAAGAACATTCTCTTCAACGGTGAGAACCTTCCCCGTCTTCTTGGCCCAATCGCAAAGGAGGTTCGCATCCAGAGGTTTTAAAAATCTACTATTGATGACCGTGGCCTGAATCCCAGTCTCCGCCAGCCTCTCCGCCGCACGGAGGGAAGGGTAAACCGTAGTACCGATGGCGATGATGAGAATATCCGATCCTTCTCTTAGAATTTCCCCTTTCCCGATGTCGATCACCTGGAGAGACTCGTCTCTTCGAATCCCAATCCCTTTTCCCCTTGGGTATCGGAAAGCGACCGGCGCAGGGCACTCTATCGCCGTCTTGATCATATGCTGAAATTCGTTTTCATCTTTGGGAACCATGGCGATGAGGTTGGGAATATGGCGGAGATAAGAGAAATCAAAGACGCCGTGATGGGTCGGGCCATCTTCTCCCACAATTCCTCCGCGGTCTAATGCAAGGACGACCGGAAGTTTTTGCAAACAAACATCCTGGAGGACTTGATCATAAGCCCTTTGCAGAAAAGTGGAGTAGATCGCGACGACAGGTTTCATCCCTTCGAGAGCAAGTCCCGCAGCAAAGGTAACGGCATGCTGTTCCGCAATGCCAATATCATAAAATCGATCGGGGAACCGGCTCGCAAATTCCTCGAGGCCTGTTCCGCTCTGCATGGCAGCCGTGATGGCGATTAACCGCTGATTCTCCTTCGCCAACCGGCAGAGCGTTTCTCCAAAAACCTCCGTATAGCTGGGAGGGCTCTTTTGGCTACTCTTGAATTCACCCGTCTCAACGGCAAAGGGCGGGACGCCGTGAAAACGCGATGGATTTATTTCAGCAGGGGGATACCCCTTTCCCTTCTTGGTGATCACATGGACGAGGATCGGCCCCCCTAGTTTCTTGATGTTCTGAAAGGTCTCGATCAAGTAATCCAGGCGATGACCATCGATCGGTCCGATATACTTCAAACCTAATTCTTCGAAAAGGAGACCCGGCGTGACGAGACCTTTCAGGGATTCCTCTGCCTGTCTAGCAAAACGAACAACCGACTTTCCGATCCGAGGCAGGGTTTCCAAAAAGCCCTCCATATCGCGACGAAAGCGGCTCACGAATTCACCGGTCATCAACCGGTTGAGGTAGGAGGAGAGAGCGCCTACATTCGGGGAGATGGACATCTCGTTGTCGTTTAGAATGACGATGAGATCTTGGTCAATATGCCCTGTCTGATTGAGGCCTTCAAACGCTAGACCCGCGGTCATGGACCCGTCCCCGATGACGGCGATGACCTTTCCTTCCTCGCCTTTGAGCCTTCGAGCCTCTGCCATTCCAAGGGCTGCAGAGATGGAATTACCGCTATGACCGGCGTCAAAGGTATCATAAGGGCTTTCATCTCTTTTCGGGAACCCGCTGATCCCTCCGTACTGCCTTAACGTGTGGAAGAGGCCTCTTCTCCCGGTCAGAAGCTTGTGGACATAGCTCTGATGCCCAACATCCCAGACGAGTTTGTCCCTTGGAAAGTCGAAAACATAGTGCAGGGCAGCCGTCAGCTCAACCACACCCAGATTGGAAGCTAAATGTCCTCCCGTTTTTGAAACGGTTGAAATGATCTCTTCCCTTAGATCACGGCAGAGTTGCCCCAATTCCTCATAGTCTAACTTCTTAACATCATGAGAAGTCTCTATCTGATCTAACATTTTTTCCATGCTTCGCAATGCCTCTTTACTCATCACCCTCTTCAGAAATTGCCTCCTCTAAGCTCCCTGAGCTGCCCGAAGGAGTCTGCCTCGACTTGATCGACCGGTCGAAAGGCTGTGCTTTGAGCAATCCATCCTTACCTTTCAAAAGAATTTCCACTTTCTTCTCAGCCTCATCCAGTTTCTGGTTACAAAACCGCGATAATCGGATTCCTTCTTCAAAGAGTTTCAACGACTCTTCCAGTGGAATATCTCCTTCCTCTAATTTGGAAACAATCTTTTCCAGCTTATTGAGCGCGTCTTCAAACTTTTCCTTCGGCATTGCCGTTCCTCTCCCTGGCCGCCTCATGCCTTCCTGATCTTAATCGAGGAAAAGGTCCCCTATTGAAGATTCATTGTAAATTTTAAACCCCATGATCGTCAAGCGATTTCCGTTTTTTCGACGCCGCAGACCAGAGTTCCCTGGCAGAGCTTTATCTCCACCCTGTCTCCTTCCTTGACTTGGGTCGCCTCTCTTAAAATCTGGAGCGAAGGAAGCCTTCGCGTAATGCTGTATCCCCTTTGAAGGATAGAAAGGGGGCTTAAGGAATCCAGCTTCCCCAAAATGCCCTCGACCCGATGACGGCGAATCTCCATCGCGTGATTGACGTTTTGCGCCATTCGTTTCTGGACCTCGGATAGGAACGATCCAATGGTTTTCAACCTCTCCATGGGACTTCGGAGCAGGAGGTTTTGACTGAGATGCAACTGTTTCTCCCTCTTTCTTTTAAGAATCCACGAGGCGAAGAGGCGAAGCCGGTTCACGAGGTCATCCATCCTCAAAAAATACTCCTCAATCTTCTTCTCAGGCTCCCTAAAGATCCCTGCGAGATGGGACAAATGAGTTCGATGTCCCTGACAAATTTGAACCACTTCATTTTCCAAACGTCCTCGTAAATAGTGCAGGACATTCTTGATCTCTTTTTTGTCCCGGACGACCAATTCTGCGGCTGCAGACGGTGTCGGCGCTCTCAAATCCGCCACAAAGTCTGAAATGGTGTAATCCGTCTCATGCCCCACTGCGGAAATGACAGGAATCCTCGAGTGGTAAATCGCCCTGGCCACGGCCTCCTCGTTAAATGCCCATAGGTCTTCCAGCGACCCCCCTCCTCTGCCCACGATGATCACGTCAACGTCCGTCCATTGATTGAAATATTTTACCGCCTCAACGATTTCGCCGGACGCACCTTCCCCTTGGACACGAACAGGATAAAGAAGGATATGGAGATTTTCGAACCGCCTTTTGAGGACATGGAGCATATCTCGAATCACGGCGCCTGTCGGAGACGTGACGATCCCAATTGTTTGCGGGACCATGGGAATCGGCTTTTTACGGGACGGCTCAAAGAAACCCTCCTTTTCGAGTTTCTCTTTCAATTGGACAAAGGCCAGTTGGAGCGCTCCGATCCCTTTGGGCTCCAAGGATCCTAGAATCAACTGATAATCCCCCCGCTTCTCGTAAAGACTCACTCTCCCCCGACAAATAACTTGGAGACCATCTTCAGCAACAAAGCGAAGGGTCCGAGCCTGCATTTTGAAAAGAACCGCACGGATCTGACTGGCATCATCCTTCAGGGTAAAGTAGATGTGCCCGGAGGGGGGAGTCCGAACGTTTGAGATCTCCCCTTCCACCCAGATATCCGGGAACCGGTCTTCAAGGATCTCCTTGATATCCCGGGTAAGTTCTGAAACGGTTAGGATCGTTCGAAAGGGTAGCTCCATGATTTGATTGGGAGTCCGGAGTATTGCGTAATGTGTCGGGGACGCCTCGTCTAGTATAACACAAGATCTTAAACTGTTCAGCCTCCCTGTCGGCGTTCCGCACCAAGGCCGGCATTTCTGCACCAAGGTAGTTATTCTGATATTGTCCTACCCCGGGGCGAGCGATTTCCCAAAAATCGGAGGGTTGACTAAAATCGGGGATAGGGTTATAAATTTCAAGTAGTTAAACTGGAGGGTTTGCCTTGGAATCTTTTCCCTTGGATGAGATGAAGAGAATGGCGAAGTCTATTTTTTTGAAAGCCGTCTCTGCGGTGGATCCATCTAAAATCCTGAAAGATAAAATTCGAGTCGAACGAGATCGTTTATTGATCAAAACAGACGGGGAATCAGAAAAACTTTTTGATTTAGGTGGTGTTCATAGAATATTTCTTGTCGGCACTGGGAAGGCCTCCAATTCCATGGCCCAGGCGATTGAGGAAATCTTTGGGGATCGAATCACAAAGGGAGTGATCACCACAAAATATGGACATCAGCTCCCTCTCCGGAAGACTGAGATTATTGAAGCCGGTCACCCTCTTCCTGACCGGAAAGGTTACGAGGGAGCAAAAAAAATCCAGCGTCTGCTAAAAGAATCTGGACCGGATGATTTAGTGATTTTTCTCCTTTCGGGAGGCGGTTCGGCACTCCTCCCGTATCCAGCCAACCAGATCGATCTGAAAGAGAAACAGGAGGTCACCCAACTCCTTCTGGATTGCGGGGCCGACATTAAGGAAATCAACACCATCCGGAAACATATCTCCAGGATAAAAGGAGGATGGCTTGCCAAGTGGGCTTATCCTTCCACGGTTGTCGGGCTCATCCTCTCCGATGTTGTAGGGGATCCGCTGGACGCAATCGGCTCCGGTCCTACGGTTCCCGATCCCTCTACCTTTGAAGAAGCCTGGGAGATTTTAAAGAAATACGGTTTGCTTAACGAGATGGCCTCTTCTATTCGGCGATACCTCCAATCAGGCAAAGAAGGGAAGGTCGAAGAAACCCCGAAGCCTCAAGACGTTATCTTCGAGAGGGTCCACAACAATCTCATCGGATCGAACACCCTCGCACTCCAGGCAGCAAAAAAAGAAGCAGCTTCCCTGGGTTTCAATACCCTTATCCTCTCTTCTTCGATCGAAGGCGAGACACGGGAGGCGGCTCGATTTCATACCGCCCTTGCAAAAGAAGTGATTTCCAGCGGGAATCCGATCCAAAGGCCTGCGTGCATCCTTTCTGGAGGCGAGACCACGGTGACCATTAGAGGAAAAGGCCTTGGAGGAAGAAACCAAGAATTTGTCCTGGCAAGTGCCTTAGAGATCGACGGAATCGCAAAAATCGTCCTCTTGAGTGGGGGAACGGATGGGACGGATGGGCCCACGGATGCTACCGGAGCCGTGGCTGATCACACGACCGTTCAGAGGGGGAAATCCTTGGGGTTGGATCCGAAAGCCTTCCTTGACAACAACGATGCCTACCCATTTTTTCAAAAACTCGGGGACCTTTTGATCACCGGACCCACCTATACCAACGTCATGGATGTGAGGCTAATATTAGTCGATTAATCAATCTGGCAAATTTTAAACCTCAACGCTTGGATAGTTGACACCTGACATTTTTCTTAAAGGGAGAAGCCTATGTTTGAAATCACCGTCCATTCCCACTTCTCCGCTGCCCATCGACTACGTTATCTTCACGGAAAATGCGAAGAATTACACGGTCACAACTGGAAGGTGGAGGTCTCCGTCGTGTCCAGTCGACAGGGTAAAGAAGGGGTGGTCATCGATTTCGGAATCTTGAAGCGAAAAGTGGAAAAAATATTGAAGCCTCTGGATCACACCTACCTCAACGATCTCCCCTATTTTTCGGAGATCGGGCCCTCTTCTGAGAATATTGCAAAATATATTTTTGACGGGCTGAAACGTGAGTTGAAAGGGCATCCCGGGATCCTCAAAAAAGTAACGGCATGGGAGTCGGAGACATCGAATGCCGCCTATTTCGGGAGATGACCATGGATGACATCCAGAATCAAACGGATCATCGAAAAATTGAGATCAATAAAGTCGGAGTAAAAAATATACGCTACCCGATCACCGTGTTGGATAAGGCGAAAGGGTTTCAACACACCGTGGCCAGCGTCAATATGTATGTGGACCTTCCTCATCGTTTCAAGGGGACCCACATGAGTCGATTTGTCGAGATCCTCAATAAATACAAAGGGGATATCGCCATCAAAAACTTCTCGAAAATTCTAACGGAAGTGAAAAGCAAGCTCAAAGCCAAAACCGCCCACCTGGAAGTAGAATTCCCTTACTTCATCGAAAAGGAGGCGCCGGTCACGAAGTCCAAGAGTCTGATGGAATATATCTGTCGAATCTGCGGTTCAAGCAATGAAAAAGAAGATTTCTACATGGAGATCGTCGTCCCAATCACAACCGTTTGCCCTTGCTCAAAAGAGATTAGCCAGTTCGGAGCCCATAATCAAAGATCTCTGGTTACGGTTAACCTCCGGTTTAGGAGGTTCATCTGGATTGAAGACATCATCCAATTGGTCGAGGAATGTGCTTCCTGTGATCTTTATTCTATTTTGAAAAGACCGGATGAAAAATATGTGACAGAAAAAGGGTACGAAAATCCTATGTTTGTTGAGGATGTGGTGAGAGAGATCGCCAAACGGCTGAAAAAGGATAAAAACATCAAATGGTTTACAGTGGAATCGGAGAACTTCGAGTCCATTCACAACCACAGCGCTTATGCCTTTGTGGAAAGGGGCACGAACGATCAGTAACCCTGCGAGGGGATGATGCTTCCGGGTTCCGGCACTCTTCGGGCGACGTCGGGTCTCTGAATCTTTCGCGTCGCTTCCAGAAGGTCGTCACACGTTACTTCGTGCCAGGAGTGGGGGGCCCGCTATTCATTCAACAACGTGTCCCCTCAGGGAGTTGAACCTTACAGTCATTATCAAAGAGAGTGGAGAAAACCTACTTTCTTCCGGCTCTTGTCTTCGCCAGATCCCAGCAGTAGTCGTAAATATGGAGTCCCTTGCTCGAAGCGATGATTTCTCCGTCCTCGACCCCGATCTCCTTGGCCATATATTCTTTCAGGAGTTGAAGACCGGCAAGGTTGGATGGGAATCCAGCCCACAAATCCCACGAGCGGAAGTAGAGCATAAAATGGAGTTTTCCGTAACGAATACGTGTATCAATCCCCCGAAGACATTGGGGGTCCTCCAGTAAAATCGAACTGGCGTCGCCCACTGCCATGTAAGCCTGATTGGTATTCAGTCCTTCTTCCCGATACATCCGGATGACTTCGTCAATCTGTTTTTCAAGATCCTCTCCGTAGGTGTAAGTCTCGTGGACATCCTTCCTCGAGGTGATCAATTTCTCAAGATACTGCTCCACGTATTCCATGGAAGTGGGGGGAGGAACATTGCAGCCCGGGGGGATATCCGGGATCAGCGGTCTCGTGCCGGGATGGGTAATATGGACGACCACATAGTCATATTCTATCCTTTTCTGGCCCTTGAAGCTCCCCCGGTCGATGGTATACTCAAAGCCCTTGTCAAAAAGGTTATAAACACATTGAAACCACGCATCTGCCAAATCTCTCGCCTGAATGAACTCGATCTTCATCGTCCCTCTCCACTTCAGCAGATTCTGTTTAACGGTTTTCTATTAACCCACCCCTCCGGAAGTTGTCAACCTGTTGCGCCTGTCCTGTTCAGATCTTACTTCATGATGATTACGACACAGTCTCAGAAGGGAGAGGATAGTGGAATGACGCTTCAATAACTATGTTGCCCTACGGATGGCGCCAGAACTGGTAAAGATAGAGCTGCGCATAGCCTGCATAAGGGCCGAAATGATTGGATACAAATTTTTCCATCGCCTTCTCTCCAATCTTCTTCCCGTGAAAATAAGACGCTCGCAGTCCCTTTTTAATCCAAGTATCTATCGGAAAGGCTTCAAGGAAATCCAAGGAGTAAAGGAGCGTGCAATCCGCCACTTTTTTCCCAACCCCTGAAAGGCTTATCAATCGTTTCCTCGCCTCTTTGTAAGACAAATCTCTAAGCGAGACGAGATCGTTCCGATCGATGCATTGGCTCGCCATGACCAGATACTTCGTCCTGAAACCCGCCTTGACCGGCTCCAACTGAAGGGGAGTTTCCATGCAACGAGGCTCTGGAAACCCGTAACCCACGTAGTTCTTCCAGGCGATTTTGTTTCCAGAGGATTTACAGAGGACCTCGATCATGGAACGTATTTGGGTGATGGCTTTGGCAGAGGAACACAAGAAAGAAACCAGACATTCCCATGGATCCTGCCGAATTATTCTCATCCCCCGATATTTTTCGATGGCTAGGTGAATGACTGGATCGCGGTCGATCTCTTTGTAAATTGCGTCCAAGCTTTCTTCCAGCCTGAAAAATTGGATTATGAACGCCTCCTCGACCCCCTCATAGAAAAGGATTTCTCCGCTCTGCCGGACGGAAAAAATCCTGTTCGAAGATTGAATAATATAGTGATCGAGAACTTTGGTAAATCGAAAGAATTGGCCGCATTCCAGGGTATGCTGAAGTGAAAAACAGGGGATTCGGAGCCGGGAGGTCATTCTTTTCATCCAGCGAAGGTCGAATCATAGCGATGAGAGCGATGGTATTGGCTTTAAATTCAAATACTTCTCAGCCACTCACTTAACATCGTCCTGAACTCAATTCAATCACCGTAGGGGCGCTTGACGGGGTGGGCGGGGAGCTTTATTTCTCCTGGCAGCGATCTTATCCTATTTCTCAAGATTGGATATTTTTCTCAAAACGATATTCGCCATTTGAGACTTTGGAGAGACACTTATAAAACTCCTATAGTGTTCGAGGGCCTCTCTCGTTTTCCCCATTTTTTCATAACAGCGACCCATCCCGAAATGAGCGTTTGCTAATTGAAAACTCTCACCCAGATCGATGAGCTTTTGATAGGCATCGACTGCCTTTTCATAGTCCCTTTTGCCCTCGTAGGAATAGCCGAGACCCTCCATGGCGAATGCCCGGTAGAGCTTCTCCTTGCCGGCTTTTGCGAGATAGCTCTCAAAGGCTTTGATGGCTTCGTCAAACTCACCCAGCCGAAGATGAATGTTCCCTTTGTATAAAACCGCGAGTTTCCCGGACGAAGTCCCTGGAAATTTCGCGACCATCTCATTAAATCGCTCTAAGACATTCTTGTATTCTTGCGGAGAACCCTCTCGGTACGGAGAGCTGATCATCTGGTAGGTCTCGATGATGGATGTCAACATTTGGTAAGCCTTTCCTTCATTTCTCTTGTCCCATTTTTGAAAGAGAAAGATTGCTAATAGAAGGACCAAAACAATGCCCGTCCCCATGGCGATGGACCTTCCATGATGGGTGACAAAAAGATAGGCTCTTTCAGTAAGCGTAATAAATTCATCTGGCTCTTTCAGCTTCTTTTTTATGATCTTTTTTGTACTGGTCATTGCCGACACCTTTCATTTATTATTTTTTCTCCGAATTTTGAGAAGTGCCCCTCAGCACTCTCTTCTCCCCAAGGCGAAGCGTCAGTTTGATCTGATCAAAGTATTCAATCAACGGAATAACGTATTTTCTCGAAACCTTGGTCATCTCCTTAAATTGAGGGGTCGTGATCTCCCGGTGACTTTTTAAGTAAGCGACCAACTCCTCTCTCAGGCTTTCGAAAGGGGCCCGGTGGAAATAGATGTCATTCTTGACCTTGATCAATACTCCTTCGTGGACAAGATGCTCAAAGATCGCCCGAACCTCTCCCTCCGTTTCAGACCACGCTTCCGACAATTCCTTGGAGGATGGCGGCTGGAGCCCTCCCTTCAGCACAGCCGCCTCGACGCGCTTCGCCAATCCCTTCGCGTCGACTGACGAGACATGGTGGCTGGAAAGCCTCAATTTGTCTTTTTCCAATACAACTTCTTTCGACTGGATAAGCTCACTGATAAGAATTTGGAAAAGCTTGACATCGACCTCAGGAGGAAGTTTTGTCCTCAACTCCTCCTTGGATAGCCCAGATTTCATCGGAAACCGCTGATGGAATTCTCCCAGTTGCGCCAACGCCCTTTCTTTTAACATTTCATACGACCCGCCTGCAATAACCTTTAATTTCTCCGGGTCGATCATGAGGAGGTCCCCTTTTCCCACCATGTGCCGTATGATCGACTGGACATCATCGGACGACATTTCAACCCGGTTCAACAGTTCTTCCAGAGCGATGCCTCCCGCTTCTGAATGATCAATATGCTGCCGCAGGGCCTGTTCCCTCGTCCCGTCCTTGAGGAGACTCAGGTCAGCGATCACTGATGAAGAAAACCTTTTATGTTTGTCCGGATGACCGTCCAGAACAACGCCACCCCCTATCGTCTGGATCGCCGAAGACCCCCGGATTACGAAGCGATCCTGAGGGAGCACCACCACGGGTCGTTCCAATCTCAGCTGGATAAAACCAGCTTCTCCTGGAGCCAATTCATCCCGATCAAGGAGAAAGATGGACGCATTCGTCAGGGTGGTTCCGACATGAAACCTCTGCTTGGTGCGATGCTTTAGGGCACGCGAGGCATCTGGCAAATATTCAAGATAAGCATCGATCAGTCGAGTCGGACTAAGGGTATTCGGTCGTACGAGCACGCCTCCTCTATCGATCGATGAAGTTTCAACCCCCTGAAGGTTGACCGCCGCCCTCTCCCCGGCGACAGCTTTTTCGACCCCTCGACCATAGACTTGGAGGCTCCTGACCTTCCCCTCGAGGCCAGAAGGGAGAACTTGAACCGTCTCTCCCAAAGAAAGGCTCCCGGAAATCATCGTCCCCGTCACTACCGTTCCAAAGCCTTTCATCGTAAAGACACGGTCGATCGGCAGGCGGAATAGACCCCCTGAAGATCTTTCCTGGACCCCTTGAGAAAGAAGGTCGAGTGCGGAAAGGAGTTGTGGAATTCCCTCTCCTGTCACGGAAGAAACAGCAAGGATTGGAGCATCTTTCAGAAATGTATCCTCGACAATTTCAGTCACTTCCTCTTTAACCAGCTCTAACAATTCACGGTCAAGCACATCGACTTTGGTCAGGACAACCAACCCTTTTTTTACTCTCAAAAGCCTGCAGATATCCAGGTGCTCCCTGGTCTGTGGCATGACCCCTTCATCTGCGGCAATGACGAGGGCAACCAGGTCGATTCCCCATACTCCCGCCACCATATGCTTAACGAACTTCTCGTGCCCCGGCACATCGATAATCCCCAATCGGATCCCGCTGGGAAGGTCCAGGAAAGTAAACCCCAGTTCAATCGTGATGCCTCTTTCCTTTTCCTCTTTCAACCTATCCGTATCCACCCCCGTGAGCGCTTTAACGAGGGAGGTTTTTCCATGGTCGATGTGCCCGGCTGTCCCGAGAATCACATGTTTCATCAGCCTACTCCAAGATGAATCCCTTCCGCTATTGCCTAAAGATAACAAAAAGCGCTCTGTCTTTCAATTCCATTCCTTCTTCATTCCCTAAATTCCGCTCTATTTCGGCCTAAGGGAAGTGATCGATCCTCCCACTCAAGAAGGATAAGCCTCCAAGAGAGATAAACCAAAAACAAAGCCGGATACACGGCTCAGGAACAATATATCTTTCTCGGACGGTGGATCTTCCTGTCATTGCGAGGGTGGACTCATTCTTTTGCCGGTTCCGTCCTGATCTCCGCTGGATGCGTAGGGCAATCGATTTAGAATCAATGGTAAGAGGGCTGTCCTATCCTATAACGCAGAGAATTCAAGGCCTGGAAGAAGGGCTTCTGATGCTGTGCAAATCCTGTGGAAAAGGGTGTTCCGGAACGATGTACCCCTTCAATTCCTTTAGATAATTGAATTGATAGAAAAACCGTGCTGGAAAAATCAATGTTGTTTCAATGGGTTAGGTGTTTGTGGCTACAAGCTAAACAAACACAACATCTTGTGGTTTATAAGGTAACCTTCAAAAGCCCGATGTTCACAACCTGTTTATATGCCATTTTTCAAGTACCGACTTCCTGGCCCCTTTTGATGACAAAAGAGGGGAGAATTTAAGCTTTCTCCCCTCTTCATTAGAACTTACAAGGCAGGAATGGTCCGTTAATAATTATTTAACTGCACTCTTTAACAAGTTACCTGCTTTGAATTTTGCCACTCGGGTGGCAGGAATTTTGATCTCCCTTCCGGTTTGGGGATTTCTCCCTGTTCTAGCCCTCCTCTTCGCCACAGAGAACGTCCCGAATCCAGTCAAGGCCAGTTTATCTCCCTTTTTCAACGCCTTCATCACCGTATTAGCGAATGCATTAACGGCTTTTTCGGCTGACGCTTTCGAGATCTTGGCCTCCTTGCCTATGTTGGCGATCAACTCCGCCTTTGTCATTTAAATCACCTCCCTTTCTAAGGATAAAATTGTTCGGGGTTGAATGGGTATCTGGTTGCTTAAAATGATGCCCATCATAAACCATCGGCATTTTAAAAGTCAAGCCTTTTATTTCAAAAAAAAAAATTTAAACCCTCCGTCCGCCGTCATAATAGACGCTGAATCTCATTGGGGTTGATCTGCAAAATAAAAAAGATCTTCCTCTCGATTCCGTAGATTTCTCTCTGCAATCGCTCCAAGTAATCCATGGCCCTCTGATTTAGACCATATCTTGCCTTAAGATCGCTAAACCTCTCCTCTAAGGGAACGATCCGATCGTGCATCACTCGTTTATCCGCATAATTGACGACTTCTTCTTCAGAGACGCGCAAAGGGTCTCCATCCTTCGCTAACCAAATATGCTGTGCCACCACCTCTCCCACTCTTTCATATCCCATCCTCTTTAATTGTTGAGAGCCTGTCTGTGCATGGTCATCCCTTGTCTTGAGGCACTCTGTCTTGGCAAGATCGTGTAATAAAGAGGCGGCTTCCACCAAACCAAGATCAATGGTCCGGCCCTTTTTATTTAACTCGACTCCAATGAAAAGGGCAACTTTGGCTACTTCAAAGCTGTGGGAGACGATGTTTTCCAACATTCCATACCGACTCATGAGACTCAAACATTCTTCCCTGCTCGGGATCATTTCTTTTGGGCTCCGGATGACTCGGCAGAAAAACGCTAAGTGATTTCTTCTCCTCGCTTTTCTTTCAAGGGTAAGGCAGGTTGGCTTTCGATCTGTTCCAATCGAAAGGTGAATTTATCCAATCGTCTTCTGGCTTCCTCAAACTTATTCATCGCATTGCTGATATGTCTTCCTACCAATTGAAAGTCCTCCTGAAAACCTCCGATGTCTTTTTTCAGGCCGGACAGCAAGGCCTGTATCTTCTGAGCCTCTTTCTCGATCTGCAATCCCTTCAACCCCAAAACGATCACCTGGAGATAGGCATAGAAAGAATTCGGCGAGACAGGGATCACTCTTTTGGCCAAGGAATAATTTAGAACCCCTTTCTCCTCGCCAAATGATTCATCTTTCGTAATCGTTTCATAATAGACATTCTCTGCAGGAATATAGAGCAAGGCGAAATCATAGGTTCCCTCTTGGGGGAGAATATACTTACCGGCAATGTCGTCAATGTGCTTCCTGACGTCTCGATAAAAAACCTTTTGAAACCCTTTTTTCTCTTCTTCCGTCTTGCACTCAATGATTCGCCTAAAATTATCAAGGGGAAACTTCGAATCGATGGGAACAAGCTTTCCTCCCAGCCTGACCACGGCATCGACTCGTTCTCCACTCGAAAAAGGGTATTGAAGGCTATAGAATTCAGGGGGCAGAATCTGGGATAACAATTCTCCAAGGAATTGCTCCCCCAACCCTCCCCTCAACTTGGGAGGACGAAGG
>Ga0209253_10002252_pt1 | contig 17081 bp, 13 predicted proteins | sample FrelakmetBRP12BR_FD_187145 | JGI IMG/M metagenome (GOLD analysis project Ga0209253, IMG submission 187145) | Freshwater lake sediment microbial communities from the University of Notre Dame, USA, for methane emissions studies - BRP12 BR (SPAdes)... | ecosystem: Environmental > Aquatic >...
AAAGATCATGATGCCCGCGGCCTGAGACAGGGCGAACAGGCCGATGATGGCGATGGCGCTGCATCCGGATTGATCACGGCCTCGACCGTGCCGTTCCCCAGGGCGAGGACGAAGGTTCCCCAATACAGCATCTGGTAGCCCGTGGCAAAGATTGTGATGACGGCGGATGCGACATGGCAGACAAGCCCAAAAACGAGCGCCCTTCCGTAGCCGATCCGGTCAATGATCAGGCTGAACAAGATGATGCTGAGAGCAAAAGGCCACAGGCCCACTCCCAGGATCTCGCCTTTTTGCGTCTCGCTCAGGTTGAAGTGAACGCCGAGGTCGCCGATGATGTTGGCCCGGATGATGAACCCGAACGAGGTCGCCACCAGCGCGATGAAACATGTCCAGAAAAGTTTCTTGGAAACTTCTCCGGTCGTGCCCGCGACATTAGCTTTGACAGCTGTCTCCTCCATTCTTTACCTCCTTTCAAATTGCGAAGCGGATGATTACCGCCGGGTCACACCCAGGCCAATCTCTCCCCCAGCTTCGAACAGACCTTTCCTGATCATGGAGTTGCTGAGTCTGAGGTTGTGCGTGTGGAACCGGTCTCTGGCTTAATTCCCGCCCGCATCTTGAGTCATTTTATACCACACAGGAAAGAATTTGGTCAAATGGCACGACCGATCAGCCTGAATAATTATGGATCTTTGAAAAACGCGGCTGGCCCGCTGCCGTTCACTGCGATCCGGCCTGCCGAGATTTCGCGACTTCGACGAGTCCCTCTGCCAGGATCATTTCTCCCGAAGAAAATCCTTGATTCGCGGATCTACCCTGACCTTTTCGAAATCCTTCTCCGAAGCGACCCTCCCCCAATCGCGAAAGCCCGCCGCCTTGGCTTTCTGGAAAAAGTCGAGCGTTTTCCCGACGTCACCTCTGACTGCATAAATTTTGGCATAGGCAAAATAGAGCAAGGATTGGTCTGCGCCTGACGTCCGGACATCGGCGGTGAGAGTCTTGTGCGTTTCCAAATAATCCGGGTCGAGCTCGATCCCGTGGGTCAAATAGCGAGTCCCTTCTTCCATACGACCCTGAAGGAGAAGAAGCGTTCCCAGGCCGTAGTTGGCAGGGATCGAGTCCGGGCCGACGGCCAGGGCTTTTTTAAACATTTCTTCGGCTTTTTCGAACTGCTGCCTGAGGAAGTATACTCCTCCGAGGTTGTTGTAGGCTTCAAAATATCGGGGATTCAGGCGGACGGCCTTCTGTAACTCTCTCTCGGCGGCAGTATAATTCTTAAGGTTGATGTAGGCGATTCCCAGGAGATTATGAGCCTTATCGGAATTGGGATTGAGTAAAATGGCTTTATCAAGCTGCCCGACGGCCGCCCCGTAATCACCCTGCTTAAGGCTGGACGTTCCTTGTTCAAAATAGAAAACGAAGTCCTGCCCCTTGTCCTTTGATTCAGCTTGTGGTTTTGTCTTTATCGTGGCACAAGACGTCAAGACCAGAAAAGAGGCTATCCAAGTCGCCAAAATCGTTTTTCGCATTTTCCCCCTCCTCGGGGCCGGATTTTTCTCTCCGGCGATCACAGAGAATCCGTCGAAGCCCCTGAGTTCTTCGAATTAAAAACCTTGATCTTATGTTACGCCGTCTTCTCCAAATATTCAATCCAATCGATAGTGATAAATGCTTTGACGTCTTTACCAGATCCTCGGAATCAATCTGTAGCGCACGCTACGGGCATACTCCGGATAGCCGGGCAGCTCTCGTTGCAAGGTTTTATCCTCAAGAGACGTGCGGAGGACGAAGAGGAAGGCAATCGCTGAAGCGGGAATCAGGGCGTAGAAAGATCCGAGGGAAAGCGGGACGCAGAACACCAATAGGATGATGCCGGCATACATGGGATGGCGAACGTAGCGATAAGGACCCGTCATGCAGACGCGATGGCCGCGATCCGTCTGAATCCTGACTTTTTCCGAGAGGAATGGATTTTGCGTTAGGACCCAGAACAACAAGGCCATAGCTGGAACGTAGCCGAGGAATCCGAGAGTCTTTAACGACCACGGGACGCGGGACCAGGCGAATCGAACAGCATCCAAGCCCGCGGTAACCACCATGGCGACCAGAAAAAAAGTGTAGAGGCCGAGAATTTTTTTATCCCAGCTTTTAGCGTCTTTTCTTCTTGACATTCGTTCCTTGAGAAGATCAGGGGCCTTTTTCTTCATCCAGACGATCGCCCCCGCGACAGAGGAAAAATATAGGATAAGGAAAAGCCAGGCTTCCGGCCAGCGGAGGGTCCCGGCCGGCCCAAAGAGCAAAACCAAAATGAGGAGGATTCCGACGATCATCCGAGCGATGACTTGGAATTTGGAGGGGAACTGGCTATCCATGATCTCTCTCTGGGAGAGAAATATCTTTTTTCATCAAGAAACGATATATTCCCTCGTAAGACAGGGAAATAAAATTGACCCGTGTAGGACTCGAACCTACAACCCGCGGATTAAGAGTCCGCTGCTCTACCGATTGAGCTAACGGGCCATTGAAAATCGCCAATAGTGTAGATAAGTCGGCCCCGCTTGTCAAACCCGAAGTGCCGGGATCAAACCTCAACATTCAACAATATTACATTTTAAGGGTCTGAAACGCGTCACTTCTGTTGAATGTTGAGGTTTGACCCCGGATTTCCTTGCAGGCACCGTCCTCATTCTATTATAATGACGAGCAAGAAGGCACGCCGATGAGTCTGACGCTTTTTTTCATTCTGCTCATGGCCGTCCTGGCCGTGGTCTTCGTTTTCCTGTTCCTGTCTTTGAGGAGCGCCTTGGCCAAGATCGAGGACGTCCGCCGCGGCCAGACCGAAAATCAAGCTCTGTCCCTGATGCAGCAGCAGCTCGGCCAGCTCACCCTGAACCTCAACCAGCAGCTGCAGAGCGTCAACGACCAGTTCCTCAAGACGTCCGGGGCGATCGGCCAGCAGCTGCAAAGCATGACGTCGCAGCTGCTCGACACGACGGGCCAGATCGGGGAAAGCCTGGGCCATGTCCAATCGCACCTGGGGAAAGTGGAAGTCGTCACGCGCGAAGTGCTGGAAAAATCCAAGAATATCGCGACGCTTGAAGACCTTCTCCGTGCCCCGAAATTCCGGGGCGGCCTCGGAGAGCTCTTCCTGGGCGACCTCCTGTCCCAGATCCTGCCTCCCGCGCATTATGAACTCCAGTATAAATTTAAAAGCGGGGAGAAAGTGGACGCCGTCATCAAGATCGGCAACAGCCTGGTCCCGATCGACGCTAAATTCCCGCTGGAGAATTTCAAAAAGTACGTCCAGGAAGACGACCCGAAGGAAAAAGACGGCCTCAAGAAGAAATTCATGGGTGACGTCAAGAAACACGTCGACGGGATCGCCACAAAATACATCCTTCCGGATGAAGGAACCTACGATTTTGCCCTGATGTACATCCCTGCCGAGAACATCTATTACGAGACCATCCTCAAGGATGAGAGCTTCGGGGAGGAAAAAAGCCTCCTTTCCTACACGGTCCAAAAGCGGGTCATCCCCGTCTCCCCCAATTCTTTTTATGCTTATCTCCAGGTTATCATCCTGGGGCTCAAGGGGCTCCAGATCGAAAAATCGGCGCTGTCCATTTTTCAGGCCCTGGCCCGGCTGCGGGGAGACCTCGGCCGGTTCAAGAACGATTTCCAGGTCCTGGGCACGCATCTGGCCAACGCCAAGAGCAAGTATGATGATTCGGAAAAACGCTTGGGGCGGGTCGCGGACAGATTGACGATCATCGGTGGGGAGCAGCCTGAAGAGCTTTTGGAAGAAAAAATCCCCAACGAGAATTCCGAAAAAGATCCGGACTAAAGGCCGGACGCTCCCGCTCCAGAAATTTTTTCCAGCTCCTGGATCATCTCCGGGGCGGCGATAAAGACCAGAACATCGTTCTCCTGGAGGTGGGTCTTCTTCGAAGGATTGAAGTCAAAGGCCTTCGCCCCTCCCCTTCTGAGGGCGACGAGGAGCGCGCCTGTTTTTTCTTCGAATCCGGATTCCTCGATGGTTTTCCCGACGAGGGGTGAACCGGGGAGGATCGCCACCTCGTCAAAGCGCAGGACGCGATCCCGTTCTCGGAGCATCATGTCCAGAAACGTCGTCACGGCGGGCCGAATCATCTCTGAGACCATGCGCATGCCGCCGATATAGCTCGGAGAGATCACGCCGTCGGCGCCCGCCTTGATGATCTTCTTATGGGACTGCAGGTCGAGGCCCTTGGCCACGATCCGGATTTGCGGGTTGAGGCTGCGGGCCGAGATCGTCACGAACAGATTGGCTTCGTCGGTCGCGAGCGAGCAAAGAACACCTTTGGCCCGCTCGATGCCGGCCTTGAGAAGAACGCTGTCCTCGGAGGGATCGCCCTGGACCGTGAGGATAGGCCCAAGGTCGGCCAGTTCTTCGAGTTTTTCTTTCGAGCTTTCCACGACGACGAACTTCTTTTGGGTCAGGAGCATCTCCTGGATGACCGTCTGGGCCGTTTCATCGCTGCCGCAGATGATGAAATGATTATGAAGCTTGGCGATTTCTTTTTCCATTTTCCGTCTCCCCAGGATATTTTTGAGCTCCCCTTCCACGACAAAAGCGGTAATCGAAGACACCGCGAAGGCGATCGTGCCCAGGCAGATGACGATAAAAAATATAGCAAATGTCCGGGCGGCAGGGTGGGCGGCGAGGTCATGTACCTCTCCATAGCCGATCGTGCCGATGGTGATGGCCGTCATGTAGATGCTGTCGAGGACGGACCACTCCCGGCCCCCCAAAATCTTGAACCCGGTCACGCCGATCAAAAAGACAAAAAGAAAAATGGAAAGGGAGACGATTAATCTTTTTTTGCTGTTCATAAAAGCAATCAAAAATCTGGCGCGCCTGAGAGGATTCGAACCTCCGACCTACGGATCCGGAGTCCGTCGCTCTATCCACTGAGCTACAGGCGCGCTCTGGAGGATAATATTACCCTATTCGAAGGGCTGATGTAAATTGAAAAAGATAGATCAGGATTTGGTCATAATGGCCAAAAACAGCTTTAAACGGAAGCGTGTTGTTTGTTCATAAGAAATAAATTGCGTAATCATTGGAGATTTCAAATCGACGGACAGGAAATCCGATGATCTATGAAAATTAGTCGCAGAAGATACTATTACTTCAGCCCCGCCAACCTCTTCCCGGCATCTTCGACTTCGGAGAGGCCGGGTACGCGTCATCCTGAAAAGGAGGCAAAAATTCAGAAGGGAGGCCATGAAGAGGAAGTCGAACCAGATGGCGATGCTTGAACCCTTGCCAAACAGCGTCAGCGATATTATCATGAGAGAAGGAATCCGTAGATTAAGAAATCAGCACGCGAGTCCCAAACAGCCTGACGACGAACAATCGGCAATATCTGATTTCCTTGATTCCTGGGAAAGAAAGGAGGTAGAAATGAAAAATCCATTGAGGGTCGCGTTCAGTTTTCTCATTCTCCTCTTTATGCTCTGCGGAGCTCTTTGGGCCCATCAGACCGGCGAGGTCCGGGGCAGAATTACTGAGGAAAAAGGCGAAGCGCTTCCAGGCGTCGCCGTCACGGCCAGGAGCCCACATCTCCAGGGCCTCCGGACCGCGGTGTCCGATCGAAGCGGATACTTCCGCCTTCCCCTGCTTCCTGTCGGCACCTACTCCTTGACCTTCGAGCTCCCCGGGTTTTAAAAGTTGACGATGACCGGGAACGAAGTCCGGTTAGGGCTCACGGCGAGCCTCTCCATCGTGCTGAAACCCGCCGCCGTCAAGGAGGAAGTCACCGTCACCGCGGTGAACCCGCTGATCGATAAAATCAAGGCCGATACGAGCTACCGGCTGAATCGCGGAGACCTGGCGCTTGTCCCCACTCAGGCGAGGACTATCGCGGAGATCGTCGACCTTACGCCGGGAGTCACGGGTGTGAGGGTCAATACGGTATCAGGCGGGGCGAATTCGGTACTAGGAACGGAAACGGGCCTGCCGAGTTTCCGGGGCGAGGGCGACGCCGGGAATAACTGGCTCGTGGACGGGCTTTCGACGAAGAGCGTTACTTCTAATGATCCCGGCGTCCGCCTCAACTATGACGCCTGGGAAGAGGTCTTGATCATTTCTGACGGGTTCTCACCCGAGATGAGCCAGGGCGTAGGAGGCTTCATCAACATCGTGACAAAATCGGGGAGCAACGCGTTCCACGGAGAGCTGGGAGGACTCGTCCAGGCTGCGGGCCTCCGGGCTCAAAGGCAGGAGCAGCTCTCGCTCGTCAGCATACCGAAGACCTCCCTCCAGCAGTATTTCGGGAACCTCGGCGGCCCGATCGTCAGGGACAAGCTCTGGTTCTTCCTGTCCGATAATTACTTTGGAAACAGCGACACATCAAATGAACAATCCATCGGCTGGCTGACGGTTCCCGGCGGGAAAAGGCGCATCGGCACGAACAACGTCTTCGGAAAGATCACGTTCACGCCTTATAAGAACCACGCGCTGTCCCTCAGCGGGACGCTGGACAAGTCTCTTCATCAGACAGGCGGGATCGGCGTCCCGGAAACCTATACCCAAACGACCTACACTCGCTATTCCTACAGGCTCAACTACCAGGGGATCCTCTCCCAGAACACTCTTCTGACCGCGGCTTGGGGGCAGGACCGCAACAATACCGACACAGAACCGCTCAGCCGAGATTTTGGCCCCCCATCCTATTTCTGGCAGGATATCGGCCAAACGACCAACAATACCCTCCATAGCTTTAAAGTGCTTGAGCAGCGGACCAACCTGGCGGTCGGCCTGACTCAATACCTCGACCTGGGCCGCTGGGGTAACCACGAGATCAAGGCCGGGTGGAGCTATTACAACAATAAATACAACGACGTGTGGCATTGGGCAGGCCTAGACGCCGACCCCTGGCCGGGAAACGGGTTTGACAACGGGATTTCTATCAACTGGTCGGCGCCCGGTACTCCTCAGACATTGCTGGAATATGGGTCGGGCGGGGCCAAAAACCCCACAAACGGATTCGGGCTCTACGCCGAGGATAATATCGTCCTAGGCCGCTTTTCTTTCTTGTTGGGGCTCAGGACCGATACCCAAAGGGTCTATGACGACGTTGGCAAGCGAATCTGGAGCTGGGGACCCGGGGATTTCCTGCAGCCACGCGCTTCCCTGGCCTTTGACTTGACAGGAGACAGCCGCAACGTCTTGAAATTCGGCTATGGGTCGTTTGCCATGCCCATCGCCAGTCAATGGCTGGGGTTTTTCAATTCGCATCTTTATGTTGAAGGCCGCGCGTACTCATGGGCCGGCCTCCAAAACCCAACAGAATCCCAGCTAAAGGACCCCCTCAACTGGGCCTTCCTTTTCGAACAAAGCAGAGCCTCCTCGCCGGAAACTGTGGACCCCAATCTTAAGCCCAACAAGGTGAACAAGTTCCTCCTCGAATTCGACCGGCAGATCTGGCCGAACTGGGCCCTGAAGGTCAGGGGGATCATCTCGTATTCGCGTAACCTGATGGAGGATATCGGCTTATATGATCCTTCACTGCCGTCCGAAAAGAGTGTCCTCTTTACCAATTTTGAGCTGAAAAAACGAGATTATAGGGCGCTCGAAGTCGAGCTGAACGGAAAAATCCCGGGCCGGCTCATGCTGAACGCTTCTTACACCTGGTCCCAGGCCAAAGGGACGGATCCCGGCAATTCCTTCGAATCCGGGACTTGGGATGTGAACTTCGGAGCCGGATATAATATAGGGCCGTTCGGCGACCGGCCGCTGATGCCGGAAGGGGCGGCGAACAAGGCCCTCTATGATCTGATATTCGCCGGCATGGGCGGTAGGGGGATCGGCGACGAGGGCTGGTACGGGTTCCTCCCCTACAGCGTGGACCACGTCGTCAAGGTATTTGGGACCTATCTCGCGCCTTTCGGCTTCAACGTCTCAACCGGCATTGAGTATCTGTCCGGTTATCATTGGGAAAAAAAGGGATTAGTATCGGCCACTGGAAATTATTTGGCATTTCCCGAAGGGCGCGGCGGGAGGACGACGCCGCCCCATATGTATGTGGACCTCCTGATTGAAAAAGATTTCCAGCTCAGGAGGGGGATTATCTTAGGCCTTGGCGTCAACGTTTATAACCTGACCAATAGCCAGCGGCCTGTTTCATTCGTTAAGAGTGATAATTCGCTATTCGGGCAAGTTTGGGCGCGCCAACTCCCGCGCTGGACACAAATCAAAGTTAGCCTGAAGTTCTAATTTTAGCGGACTAAGTATCGTTGTCTCGTCATTGCGACTGACCAACGGGACCACTGCGGATTGGGATCGTAGAGGAGAACAGTTGTATTCGAGATAGAGGCTACCCCAGGTTATCCCTATTTCTTTATTTCCCTCGGCTTGAGCTCCATGCCGAGCTGCATCAAACACCCTAAAGTGTCTGTGATTCTCCAGCCTTCCTTAATCTTGCCGTCAACAATCTGCAATATCGTGATTTGATAATATTTGACCCTGTTCCCTGTGGGAGGAATTCCCTCGAGCTCCCCTTTATGAGTCGCCTGAATGAGAACTCGGGCGACAACCTTGTCCCCTTCGGCAATAATATCCTCAATGCTATGAGTCAGGTCGGGGAAAGCCTGATAAAAAGGGCCTAAGAATTGAGCGGCGTTTTCAGCGGTTACGTCCTCTTGTGGTTCTGCGCCGTGAATAACGGCACCCGGCGCAAGAAGCTCAATAAGGCGATTAACGTTTTGTGAGTCCAGAGCTTCGTGTAATTGACGCGCGATGGTCTTGTTCTGTTCCACCGTTGCTGCTGTGGTTCTCATCTTTTCCAGCTCTGCTTTTTTAGCCTTGTTCTGGCAGCTAAAAGTGAAACAAAGCAGGATGACCAAAGAAACGGCAAAAAGTGGTTTTTTCATTTATCCCTCCTTGATTCTGATGAAACAATTAAGATTTAGTTTAGAGTGCCTGTTAATCTAAATGTCGGTCAGAACCTGGGGTATTCCGTTTGATCTCGAGTAAGTCATGGTCATTTCCCCGGGTCCATTTCTGGCGAAGCTTCTCCATCTCTTGTTTAACTTGCTCGGTCGTTTTTAGTTTTCCGGATATTTCATTAGTCGAAGCAGCTTTTGGAAGCGGGGGTCATCGCGCAGCGAATCCCACTCGGCTTGCACTTTTAAAAACACCATTTGGAAGTCCTGATCCTGGTAAGCCCTTTCCAACAACACCATGGCCTCATCTTTGTTTCCAAGGTGGGCATGAATTTCAGCAGCAGTATAGGGTGTATAGGGTGCGGAGCGACCTCTTAGTTTCTGTAGCCGCCACATCCAATAACCATTAGGTCCTTGCTGGCCATACACGCGGGCAAGCGCCGCAACCTCCTCAGGCGAGCTGCCCGTGAGGGTCATCTCTTTCTGGCGAGCTTTGACCGCATCCTCATACTTCCTCATCTGCTCATAGGTTTGCGCCAGAAATCCGTATCCGTCCGGGTAATTTGGCTCCATCTCAACAAGCTGTTGATATTGCGCTATTGCTTGATCGTAACGACGCGCGTAATAATACACGTCACCGACCGTCATCTTCGCGGGAACCGACAGGGGGTCGAGCTCTTGCCCCCGCTTGGCTTCGGCGAGCGCTTTTTCAAAGAGGCCCTGTGAGATCAAATACCAAGCATAGGAGAAATGAGCTGCTGAATAGCTTGGATTGAGCTCAATCGCACGCAGGTATTCCTTTTCCGCGCTCACCCAGTCCCGCTCAGTATAAAACTTGGTATGGGCTAAGACCCGGTGCGCCTCGGCAAGGGTTTCGTCAATCTCCAGAGCCCTCATAAGCAAGGAATGGCCGATATTGGCTTCTTCAGGCCGCAAGTAGCCATAAAATCCAAGGCAACCGTAGGAGTCGGCCAGCGTTGCCAAAGCCTGAGCGTGGTTGGGGTCAATCTTGATCGCGCCTTGGAAATACTCGATTGCTTTCTCCCAACCTTCCTTTGTCCATTTGTTATAGTGGTAAAGGCCCTTTAGATAGAGTTCGTGAGCCTCCGGGTTGACGGGTCGGGCGCGCTTCAAGGCCTTGTTTTCCTCGGGCGTCAGAGAGGCCTGGATCTCGCGGGCAATGGCCATCGCCGCCTCGCTCTGCATGGTCAGAATATCGCGGTATTCCCGGTCGAACTTGTCCGCCCAAATGTGTTCATCGTTTCGTCCATCGATAAGCTGGACATTAATCCTGATCATGTTTCCGGAGCGGACCGTCGAGCCCTCAACGATGGCCGCTACGCCCAGTTCCCTGGCGATTTCGCGGATCTTTTTTTTTGAGCCCCTGAAACCCATCACCGATGTCCGGGAGATCACTTTGATGGCCTTGATTCTTGACAGTTCCATAATCAGCGCCTCGTGCATGCCGTCAGAGAAGGGTTCCTGTTCAGGGTCTCGGGACAGATTCTCCAGGGGGAGCACGGCGATGGAGTTAAAGCCTCGGCCGCGCTTGGGGAAAAGAAAAAGGCCGGCGAGGACGGCAAGAATCACAATTCCCGCCGTTATTGGATATGCATAGACTTTCTTGAGGCCCAGGACCCGGCCACGGAAGATGATCGAGGCGGCCCGGATCGGCTTCAGGCCCTCGGCGACAGCTTTCAGGTCCTCAAGCAGTTCGTCCATAGTTTGATAACGGTCGGCGGGTATCTTGGATAAAGCTTTAAAAATGATATTTTCCAGCCCCGCGGGCAGGTCTTTCTGGAGCTTCGCCAGCCGCTCCGGTTCATGATGAAGGATTGAGTGGATCAGCGTCTGATCGTAATCGCCTTTGAAAGGGAGGACTCCGGCGAGCATCTCATACATAACGATTCCCAACGACCAGATATCCGTACGATGATCGACAGCCTTGCCCTGGGCTTGTTCGGGCGACATGTAGGCCACCGTCCCCATCGTCGTCTGGCTCTTGGTCAACGAACTCCCGCCTCGCAGCTTGGCCAGCCCGAAATCCATGACCTTGGCCTGGCCCTTGTCCGTTACCATGATGTTCGCGCTCTTGATGTCCCGGTGGATGATGCCCTTGCGATGGGCCTCCCCTAGCCCGGCGGCGATCTGGCTTGTGATGTCGATCGCATCCACCGTCTTCAAGGGGCCTTTCTTGATTTTGTCCCGGAGGGTTTCTCCCTCGACGTACTCCATGGCAATGAAAGACCGGTCTTCGGTCTCCCCGACTTCATGAATGACACAGATATTCGGGTGGGAAAGGGCAGCGGCCGCTTGGGCTTCGATGATGAACCGCGCCTTGAGCTCGGGGGAGTCCATTAGGTGGGGCGGAAGGAATTTTAGGGCTACTGGCCTTTTTAGCTTTATGTCTTCGGCCTCGTATACGACGCCCATCCCGCCCCGGCCGATCTCTTCGAGGATCCGGTATTTCCCGGCGACCGTCGTCCCTTTGGCCAGCCCACGGACCTGTGTTGCGAGGGTTTTCGTCACCGAGGGGCTGCCTTGGGCTTCAGCGTCTAGCAGCGCAGCGCAACACCCACAAAACCGGGAAGTATCAGGATTCTCCGCCCCGCACCTAGGGCACTTGCTGGTCACTGCTGGCCCATTCTATCAAGGATGGCTAAAGATTAACAAGGAATGGAGGCAGAGTCAACCAAGCCAGACTCAAACCGGCAGGGATCATCTATAGCGAGGAACTTAAGTCCCTTGCGTCAAGATCTTTACATTGTGACCAAATTGTGACCATCCTAGGCATACTCTCGTATACTTTGGTATACCTCCATATACCTAGAGATAATTTGTAAATTACTGATAAGATTGACTATTGCTTTATTTTCAGGAGGTTAGGAGAAACGGTTGTTTTGGATCCGGAGTCCGTCGCTCTATCCACTGAGCTACAGGCGCGCTCTGGAGGATAATATTACCTTAAGAAAGGGATTAATGTAAATTGGAAACTGGCCGAAAGACCATAATCATGAAGTTGATGCAGGCGATGCGGAGCCGTTCGATCACCTGGCCAAACGTATGACTTCCGAGACGACGGAAACTATAAGGTCAGGCTGGCTAAAGGGAATCATATGGCCGCTCTTCTCGGCGACGACCAGTGTGGCGCCTTTTATCGCGGCCGTAAATCGCTCATGGGACTCCCGCCAGGCTTTCTGTTCTTCCGGCTTTGGGAGAAAAGCGATTCCCGAGGTGATCACTCTCGCCGGGATGCCCTCAGAAATGACGGCCTGACGCATGACGGCGATCTTTTCGGCCAGGTTGCTGCCCGGTGCACCAGTCATACGCACACACGCGCGCTGAAACTTACTGAGCGTTTCCGGCCGGGAGGTGTCGAACGGCAGCTTTCCCATCATGGGATGGTTGTTGCAGTATTCGATCCCGAAGATGTCGACAAACTCGACCGTGAAGGGGTCGACGAAGACGACGCCCCGGACTGCATCCGGGTGTTCGGCGGCTTCGAAGCGGATCAGGAACCCGCCGTAGGAATGTCCGACGAGAACGAGGTTCCGGTCGAGGCCGAGAGTCCGGAGCCCCCGCCATAGCGCGGCCGTGTCCTCGCGGAGGTCGTATTTTGTCTCCGGCAGGTCGCTCTTTCCAAACCCGGCGCGGTCATAGGCGATGACGGTCGCGCCGGTTTCCCGCGCCAGCCGTGGAGCCAGAACGTTCCACTCGGTGGAATCCATGGCGCCGCCCGCCTCGAGAAGGATCGCGTGGCCGTGGCCCGGGATGATTCGGAAGTTGAGGTTGTAACCCCCGACGTCGACCAACTTTTCAACGGCTTCGGCCGCCTGATCCTGTGTCGTCGGCGGTGTCGCAACCGGCGTCATGATGGCAAGAACCAACATGGAGATAAAGCTTACAGAACAAATCGCTTTTAGAGAGGACATATGTTTCTCCTTTTTGTGACATTAGGGAAATACCTTTTAATCGAAAGAAATATTCGAGGCTATCTGCCTTGAGTCTTTAAATTTGCCGAGATTTCTATTTCCGGATATTTTCCGGCCTTTTTGACTAAATCGATCTCTCCCATCCCCTTCACGTATCTATCGAAGAAGGCCGGGACAAGGACATTCATCATTTCGATCGTCCTTTTCCCATCGATCGGCCCCAGAAGAAGGCGGACGATTGGGACAGGGTAGACGGAATAGTCCGTGAAATTATAATGGTCTGAGCCCTTGACGCTCAGCGAATAGCAATCCCTTATCGATTGACTTATAAACAATGGCCCGCATCCCAGACCCCTTTTGCTATTTAAATACATGAAGGGTATCTGATATTTCCCATGTATCGAAGCGACGGGAAATGCCCCGTCCATGTTTACCCCGGCTTTGATTCTTCTATCCGTAGAAGAGATAACGCTTGTCGCCAGGCCGCCCATAGACATTCCAAAGACGCCGATCCGATCCAGGTCCAGTTTATTTTGGAATCGATTGTCCCCACCGTTCATGATTTTTAATCGATCAATCAAGAAAGCAATGTCCTCGGCCCAATACTTTGAGCTTTCGGTTAACATCGGCAGCGTCGTGCTCATGTCCAGGAAAACCTTCATCCGTTCTTCGTCGCTAGCCGCTTTTTTCAATTTTTCATAGTGTCCCAGGGCGGCCGCGCTCATTTGTTCTTTCCACATCTTCTGAAACCGGGGATTGCCCATATCAATGTAAATGAATCGCCCATCCGGATAGGATGAGAATTTGCATTCATAATGATGGGCGATGCTGAAAACGATATAGCCGTGACTCGCCAATTCTTCCATCAATATTGTGTTTTGTGAATAATGCTCGCCCCAGCCATGAGAAAAAATCAAGACAGGGTATTTGTTATCTTTAGATGAGACAGGTAAGTCGCGGCCCCCGTTTGTTTTCAAGTCTTTGTACGTCGGAGGAAATTGAAGATACTTCATGGCAAATTCCGCTTCGGCCTTGAGCAAGTAGGGTTCGGGTTCGGATTGGCGATCCGAGGGATACCAGGCCTTGATGGTCATTTCCCGGTAGCTTCGGCCGCTGCCGTCGAATAATTCTTTCCGGCTTTCATCGACAAAATTGAGATAAGCGACCCCGGTCAGGTATTCCCCGGAGGGTTTCGGCAAGGTGTTGGTTTGGCCTTGAGCGAAATTCAACAGCCCCAAAAGAAGCAGCGAGGTTGACAGTTTTATCATTATTTTCTCCTTTGAAAAATATTACATCGTTTTATTCGGCTCATTTTTTTATCTCTTCAATGACCATCCGGTGATGTAAACGATTTTCATTGACTCCATTAGGAAATATAAAGCGCTCTTCGTCCGAAGTAAATCGATCTGGGACGGCAGGCCGGTATTTGGGACAGGGGGGCATTTTTAAGGCCTGAAATCGATGCTGATATTTCAGAGGGCCGCAAATCCGGCGGTTTTATGGATGGGCCTGATTCTTTGTTTGTCGCCCTGTTCCAACTTGGGGGAACAGGGCGTTCTTTAAATGATTCGCGGCGAGTTCCGCCCGGCTCGCGGCCGGGTTATCAGCTTAAAGAGATTTTTCGAGGTATGCCTGGAAACAGGGATCGCATATTCAATCCCTTTAAAAATCAGCTGATATCCCTGAGAATTCCCGGCGACCCTTGAAAGATTTTTGATATTGACCAGAAACGCCCTATGACATTTGAATAGGAAAGGATGGTCCTTCAGGTCCTGTTCAATCCGTTTCAAGGAGCTCCTGAGGAATATCCTTTTTATTTGATCGTTCTCGGTCCTGTAGATCTCGACGTAATTGTCGGCCGATTTGATAAACAGAAGGTCCTGGAGTCGAATTTCGATTTCCTCTTTCCCGCCCTCGGAAGAAAAGGCAACGATCTCTGGATTTTTTTCGGGCTCGGCTGTTCGACCCTCCAAGGCGAGGATGTTGTCGTTGAGGCGCCGCGTCGATTCGGCGTATTTTTTTTCGAGAATGGACTGGATGGAAAAAATGCCGATGGTGATGGGGAAAAAACCCACGGCCAGGGCCTGCAATAAATAGCCCGGGATGGCTAAAAGACGGATTTCCTTTTCACCGACGAGGGCGGCATATAGTAAATTGGCCGCTCCAATAGAAATAATATGCCAGAACTGAAAGCCGATGCCCTTGGCTACATTCCATTTTTTTTCATTAAAAAATCCGGGAAAGACAGCCGGCCAAACGAGCATATCCGCCAGTAAAATAAGGAATGTCACAAATCCATAGCCCCATAAAATCCAGGTCCGGCCTTCCAGGATATAAACGCCGGAACCAAAGGGCTTAAAAATCAATAGGAATACGGAGACAAATAAACCAGTCATAAAGCTAAAGAACAATATCCGGGTCCGGGATATATAATAAGGGAAGGGTTGCCGAAGAAAAACGCGCGTTTTAGAAAACATCTGATAATTGTCTAAAATTATATCCTATTTTTCGGCTCCGGCTCAACTGTGAAAATATTCACAGAAAAGACTTGACAAACGGATTGCGGCGGCTTATTTTAAATATGTGATAATTATCACATGTGAAAATAATTCGCGGTTACGGCCCGGCCGTGGAGAAGTCCGATGGCCAAGAAACTGAACTTCGACCAGCTCAGCAAGCGAGAGCGCCAAATCATGGACATCGTCTATCAATTGGGCCGGGCCACGGCTAACGAGATCATGGACCGCTTGCCGGAAACCCCGAAGAACGCAACCGTACGCAAGCAGCTAAGCATCCTGGCGAAAAAGGGATTCCTGATCATCGAACAACAGGACGCCAACCTGCATAATCGCTATTACTATGTGCCGGCGATTCCCCTGGAAAAGGCGCGGGACAGCGCCCTCGATCGCCTCCTCAACACTTTTTTTCAAGGATCGACGAGCCAGGCCATGATGGCCATTCTGAAAAAATCCGAAATGGACATGTCTCATAAGGAGATGGTCGTTTTCAAGGATCTGATCGAAAAAGAGCGGAACAAGGGACGATAGGAAACCATGTTCACGGCCTTGGGACTCGGCGACGCTGCGGCTCTCGGCTTGGTCCGGCATCTCGTCGATTTCGCCGTCAAAGGCTCGGCCTTGGTCATCCTGGTCTGGGGGGCGTCGTTCATTCTTCGCGGAATCTCCGCCTCGCTTCGCAATCTGCTCTGGACCTCGACTGTCATCGCCCTGATTATGCTGCCGATTCTTCCCCCGCTCGTTCCTTCCCTCGAGTTGAAGATTATTCCCGAGCTCGTCCCAGGGCAGCCGCTCGAAGGCGCTGTTATGCCGGCTCCGAAAATCGGCGGTCGCGATATCCTCGAAGCGGAGAGCTCCGGCGGCGGCGGATCTCCGGACGCTCTCAAATCCGGACATCCCTGGACGACTTGGGCGGCGGCCGCCTGGATTCTGGGAGGCCTTCTGACCTTTGTTTGGATGAGCTTTGGTAAAATAGGGTTGATCCTGATCGAACGGAAATCCCGTCTCCTCTCCGATGAATCCAAAAACGGGCTTTTGGACGAGCTCCGCCGGCATCTGGGCCTCAAGCGCCGCGTTCGGCTCTTTCAAAACCCCGCGACGGCGGCGGCGATCAACCGCGGCATCGCTAGCCCTCGCATCATCCTCCCGAGCGAAGCGGCAGGCTGGAGTCCCGAACGGCTCCGGGTCGTCTTCCTCCATGAGCTAGCGCATATCAAGCGCCTGGACGGTATCGTCGATGTTTTCATCCACATCGCCCTGGTCGTTTTTTGGTTTCATCCGCTCGTCTGGCTGGCCTGCCGCCGCCTGCGCGCCGAGCGGGAGCGGACTTGCGACGATGTCGTCCTGACTGCGGGCATCAAGGCCAGTGAATATGCCTCCCATCTGATGGACGTCGCCTCGGAATTGGGATCAAAGCCCAAACCGCTCTGGCAGGTCGTCACCATCTCCCAAGGATCGAGCCTGAAAGACAGGCTTCTCTGCATCCTCGATCCCAAGCTCAACAGGGAAGCAGCTCGGCCTCGATACGGAATCCCCTCCGTCATCCTTCTGGCGGTCATCCTGCTTCCGATCGCCTCAGCCCGGCTCTGGAACACGCCCGCCCGAGCGGCTTTCGGGTCGGAAGGCTCCATTCCGGGAAAGGCGCGGACGCCGGAGCAACCCCCTTTTAAGAAGGAATCCGCGGCGCCGATCCGGAGCGAGACGC
>Ga0209253_10002253_pt1 | contig 17072 bp, 17 predicted proteins | sample FrelakmetBRP12BR_FD_187145 | JGI IMG/M metagenome (GOLD analysis project Ga0209253, IMG submission 187145) | Freshwater lake sediment microbial communities from the University of Notre Dame, USA, for methane emissions studies - BRP12 BR (SPAdes)... | ecosystem: Environmental > Aquatic >...
CGGTCGCGCTTCTCCGGTGCGAGGAAGAAGCGCGTGTCGGGCATCCGCAGGGGAGACAGGATCCGCGTCCGGAGGAAGTCGTCGAACGACTGCCCGGACACCCGCTCAACCACGCACCCCAGGATGTCGGTGTTGTAGCCGTACACGAACCTCGTGCCCGGCTGCGCCACGAACGGGAGGCTGCCCAGCCGGTCCATCGAGGTGCAGATGGGCTCCGTCTTGTCGGCGAAGTACCAGCCGTACCCTGCCGCCGGGCCGAGACCCGCGGCCCGGTAGAGGTCCTGCACCAGCGAGTCGGTGCCGTACGAGATGCCCGCGGTGTGGGTGAGAAGGTCGCGGATCGTGATCGGCCGACGGACCGGCACGCGGTCACGTCCCGTGTCCGCCACCACCGTGGCGGTGGCGAAGCTCGGCAACCAGCGCGACACCGGATCGGCGAGCCGGAGCCTGCCCTCCTCGACCAGAGTCATCACCGCGACGCTCGTCACCGCCTTGGTCTGCGAGGCGATGCGGAAGATCGCGTCCGCGCTCATCCGCCGTCCCGCCTCCCGATCCGCCCAGCCGTAGGCGCCAATCTGCGCGACGCGTCCGTGCCGCGCGACAAGCGTCACGACGCCGGCGACGCGGCCCGAGTCCACGTACCGCTGCATCACCGAGTCGATGCGCGCGAGCCGCTCCGGAGCGAAACCGAGCTGCTCGGGGCGGCCGCGCGGCAGACCCTGGGCGAGCGCGCTCGCGGCGGTGGCAAGAGAGAGGAACGCGACCAGCAGCAGCCGACCGAGCGAAGTTGGACGCCGGTGAGGCAGGGGACGCTCCGAGAGCGACGTGTCCGTTGGGGTCATACCGCCGAATCTACCCGCGGTGGCCGGGCCTTCAAGCAGCGGGCTGCGCGGTGGCGCTCAACGAGTTGGCAATCGGGCTTGCAGGTCCCCATCCGCAGGCGGAGATTGGGCCGCGCGGACCGGTCCCGCTGCGCAGCCGTGGCGCGCGGGCGGCATTTCGACGACCACATCGACGCGGAGACCGCGATGCCATCCCTCCGGCTCCTCCTTCTCAGCAACTCCAAGAACGTCGGCCAGGGCTATCTCGAGCACGCCGAGGGGCACATCAAGGACTTCCTGGGCACCTCCGTGAAGACCGTCCTGTTCGTGCCCTACGCCGCCGTGCGCATCAGCTTCGACGAGTTCACGGCGATGGTGGGCAAGCGGCTCGGCGAGATGGGCTACGCGGTGGATCCGATCCACCTCGCCCGGTCGCCGAAGGCCGCCGTGAAGAAGGCGGAGGCGATCGTCGTCGGCGGCGGGAACACCTTCCAGCTCCTCGCGACGCTGCACGAGAAGGGGCTGATCGAGGCGATCCGCACGCGGGTGCGGGCCGGGGCGCCGTACGTCGGTTGGAGCGCAGGTGCGAACGTGGCCTGCCCGACGATGAAGACGACGAATGACATGCCCATCGTCGAGCCGCCGAGCCTCAAGGCCGCGGGCCTGGTGCGCTTCCAGATCAACCCGCACTACCTCGACGTGCACCCGCAGGGCCACGGCGGCGAGACGCGCGAGGAGCGGCTCCTGGAGTTCGTCGCAGCCAACCCCGGCATCCACGTCGTCGGCCTCAGAGAGGGGAGCATCCTGCGGGTCGAAGGCCGCGGCATACGCCTGATCGGCGAGAAGAACGCGCGCCTCTTCCTCAAGGGCCGCGCGCCGTGGGAGGTGGGGCCGAAGGACGACCTGTCGTTCGTGCTGAAGCCGGCGCCGAGAGCCTAGCCGCGGCCGCCGGGCGGCGCGCTCTTGCGGCCGACGGGGTCACGGCGCATCTTGGACATTCGCGTCTAACGCGTTGGTATGGCGACACCTGACGCAACGGCCGCCGCGTATCTGGTGGCCTTCACCACCGCGCCCACGGCGGACGCGGGCCGCGTGCTTGTCCGCAGGCTCGTGGAGTTGCGGCTCGTGGCCTGCGGGACCGTGGTTCCGGGCGGGGTGTCGATCTACCGCTGGCGCGGCGCGATCGAGGAACAGGACGAGGTGCTGGTGGTCCTCAAGACCACGGCGGAGCGATGGCCGGAGCTGGAGGAGACCCTCCCCGGCCTGCACCCCTACGAGGTGCCGGAGTTGATCGCTCTGGAGGTGGTGCGGGGCCACGCGCCGTACCTGCGGTGGTTGAGGGAAGAGACGGCAGCCGAGCCGGCAAAGGAGTAGGCCTATGGGTCGCTCGAGGAAACGGCAGCGTCGGGAAGTGCAGCAGCGCCCAGACGACGCGGCGCCCGCCGGTTCGACACCTATCCTCACGCCGACCTACCTCCCGGTGCGGCCCGATGCGGGCCGCCCCGAGCCGTGCGTTGACGCGCCGGTCCTCGAGCTCGACGGCCTCGAGCCGTGGGCCGAGATTCCTGGCCCTGCGCTCGCCCTTGAGGACGAGCCGGAAACCGACGAGTCTCTCGGCGTCACCTTCGCCAGCCCCGACCAGCTCGAGCTCGAGCCGTGGAAAGCGGGGCCCTCAGCCAACAGCGATGCCGCCGCGGAGCCACAAGCCGTCGAACCGCCGCCGCCCGCGGCCGCGGCTGGTCACCTCGCCACCACACCACCGGCCGCCGAAGAGCCGGGCCCGGAGGCGGAGCCCGCCTCGGCCGAGCCTCTCGCCGCCGCGCCGCAGCCCGATCCCTCGGATCTGCTCTACGCGAGCGCCCGGGCCGCCGCCGCCGAGGGCCATCCCGGCGCCGCGAAGGCGCTGTACCGCGAGTTGCTGTCACGCTACCCCCGGCACCTGCGCGCGCGGAACAATCTCGCGCTGCTGCTCGACGCGTCGGGCGACCACACGGGTGCGCTCGCCGAGCTGGACCGCGCGCTCGAGATGGACGCCGAGCACACGACGCTTCTCACGAACCGCGGTGCCCTGCTCGGGGCGCTCGGCCGTTACGCCGCGGCCGAGCGGGACCTGCGGCGCGTGCTGCGGGTAGAGCCGTCGAACGTCGAGGCGCTCTTCAACCTCGGCGTCGTGATGTCGAAGAAGGGGTTGTGGAGCGAAGCCGTACCGCCCCTGCGGCGGGTCACCGAGCTGGACCCCGATCGCAGCCCGGCCTTCTACTATCTGGGCGAGGCGCTGAACCACGTGGACGATCTCCAGGGAGCCCTCTCCGCGTACCAGCGCGCCACGGAGTTGCAGCCCACGAACGCGCGCGCCCTCTACGGCCTTGGCATCATCTACGACCGGCTCGCCCGGCCCGACGACGCCGCGCTGATGTACCGGAAGTCGCGGGAGGTCGCCCGCCGTTAGCTTGTTGAACCGCACGACCCTCGGAATCGCCGTCCTCCTGCTCTGGGTGGCGGGTCTCGGTCTGCTCGCCAAGCGCGAGTACTTCAAGCCGAGCGCCATCCGCCTCGCCGAGGCTGCGCAGTCGGTCGGCCCCGGTGCGAGCTTCTACGCCATCTCGATGGGTTCCGGCCCGATCGGGTACGCGTCCAGCACGGTGGACACGCTGCCGGACGAGATCCGCGTGCAGGACGGGATGACGATCGACATAGAGGCGCTGGGCACAGTGCAGCGCACCGAGCTCCTCACCGACATCCGGCTCACGCGAGACCTCCGGGTCCGGACCTTCAACGCCAGTCTCACGTCGCCGGCCGGGGCGTTCCGGGCCACCGGCACCGTCGAGGGCGACTCGGTCCTCGTGGTCGAGATCGACGCAGGCGGCAACCGGCCCCAGCGCTCCCGCGTGCGGCTCGACCGGCCGATCGTGCTCCCCGCCCTACTGCCGCTGGAGCTGGCGGTCCGTGGGCGGCTGCAGGTCGGGCGGAGCTACACGATCCGCCTCTTCGACCCGATGCTGATGCAGGACCAGGACGTCGAGGTGCGGGTGCTTGCGGAGAGCACGCTGGTGGTGCCGGACAGCGCGCGCTTCGACTCCACGGGCGGGCGCTGGGTGGCGGCGCGGCAGGACACGCTGCGGGCCTGGAAGATCGCCCAGCAGTATGGCGGCGTGGGCGTAGAGTCGTGGATCGACCAGCAGGGACGCGTCGTGAGCGCCACGTCGCCCATCGGCTTCCGGATGGAGCGGACGGCGTTCGAGATCGCGGTGGAGAACTGGCGGCGCTCGCGCGGCGCGGCCCGGTCCGCCGCGGGCCGGGGATCCGACGTCGTCGCCGCCACTGCGATCGCCGCCAACGTCCAGCTCAGCCCGGAGGACCTGAACGAGCTCCGGGTCGTGCTCGGGAACGTGACGCTCGAGGGGTTCGACCTCAGCGGCGGCCGCCAGCGCCTGGTCGGCGACACGCTCATCGTGCGGCGCGAGGTGTTCCCGTCCGGGGGGGCGCAGACGTCCCTCACGGTGCAGGGCGTGCTCGCGCGCCTGCCGGTCACCGACACGGCGCTGCGCGCGGAGCTCGCCGCCGAGCCGCTCGTGCAGGTCGACGACCCGCGGATCCAGGCGCAGGCGCGGCAGATCGCGGGGCGCGAGCGGCGCGCCGGGCGGGTGGCGGAACTGCTGACGCGCTGGGTCTACGAAACCCTCGCGAAACGCATCACGATCAGCGTGCCGAGCGCGGTTCGGGTGCTGGAGGACCGGAGCGGCGACTGCAACGAGCACACGGTGCTCTACGTGGCGCTCGCTCGCGCCCTCGGCCTGCCGGCGCGCACGGCGGCCGGTGTGGTGTACCTGCGCGGCCGGTTCTACTACCACGCGTGGCCGGAGGTGTGGCTGGGCGAGTGGGTGGCAGTGGACCCGACGTTCGGGCAGTTCCCGGCGGACGCCTCGCACCTCAGGTTCGTTGTGGGAGGGCTCGCGCGGCAGGTGGAGCTGATCAGGCTGATCGGACGGTTGCAGCTCACCGTCGTCCCGAGTGTCCCGGGCAGGTAGATGATCCAACTCTTCGATCTCACCAAGAAGTACGGCACCTTCACCGCCGTCGACCGCGTCACCCTCACGGTCCCGAAGGGGTCGCTCTACGGCTTCCTCGGCCCGAACGGCGCGGGGAAGACGACCACGCTCAGGATGATCGCCGGGATCCTCCGCCCCAGCGCAGGCCGGGTGCTCATCGGCGGCGACGACGTGGCCACGCACCCCCTCGCGGCGAAGATGCGGCTCGGCTTCATCCCCGACCGGCCGTTCGTGTACGACAAGCTCACGGGCGCCGAGTTCCTGCGCTTCGTGGCGGGCCTCTACGGGCAGGAGGGGCAGGTCGTCGAGCGGCGGATCGACGAGCTGCTCGACGTCTTCGAGCTGGCCACCTGGAAGAACGAGCTGATCGAGTCGTATTCCCACGGGATGCGGCAGAAGCTCATCATCTCCTCGGCGCTGATCCACCGGCCCGAGGTCATCGTGGTGGACGAGCCGATGGTGGGCCTCGACCCGCGCGCCGCCCGGCTCCTGAAGGACCTGTTCCGCGGCTTCGTCGGGCGCGGGGGCACCGTGCTGATGAGCACGCACACCCTCGAGATCGCCGAGGCGATCTGCGACCGGCTGGCGATCATCCAGGGCGGCCGGATCGTGGCCGCCGGCGCGATGCCCGACCTGCGCCGCCAGCACGACGCCGGGGACCTCGGCCTCGAGGACCTCTTCCTCCGGCTCACCGGCGGCACCGCGGCGATGGAGCTGAAGCAGGTGCTCGAAGGGTGAGGCAGCCCGGCCTGGTCCACGTCCTCACTCCCAAGTGGCGCACCGCGCTGACCCGCGCGCGGCAGGAGCGGGCCTCCGGGGGCCGCGGCAAGGCCATCACCCTCGCCGTCGTCGCCGTCATCTTCTGGGCCGCGGTGTTCGGCGTGCTGTTCCGCGTGCTGCGGTACTTCAAGGGCACCGAGGAGATCGGCGCGCTGCTCGCCGGCAAGCTGCTGGGCCTCCTGCTCCTCAGCTTCGCGTCCATACTGGTGCTGTCGAACGTCGTCACGGCGCTCTCGTCGTACTTCCTGGCGAAGGACCTCGACCTCCTCGTCTCCTCGCCGGTGGACGGCCTGCGGCTCTACCTCGCCAAGCTCCTCGAGACGGTCATCAACTCGTCCTGGATGGTGGCGCTGATGGCGGTGCCGGTCTTCGCGGCGTACGGCATCGTCTATAAGGGCGGCTGGCTCTTCGCCCTCTACGCGCCGGCGATCTTCCTGCCGTCACTCCTGCTGCCCGCGGTGATCGGCGTGGCGATCACGACGGTCCTCGTCAGCGTCTTCCCGGCGCGGCGCACGCGGGACCTCCTGTCCATCATCGCGCTGGGCGCCGCCGCGGGCGTCATCATCCTCTTCCGGATCATCCGTCCCGAGCAGCTGGCGCGGCCGGAGGGCTTCCGCAACCTGCTCGACTTCGTCACGGTGCTCCGCACACCCACCTCGCCCTTCCTGCCGAGCGAGTGGGTGTCGCAGGCGGTGATGACCTACCTGACGGGCCGGCTCGACTGGCTGTCGGTGTTCCTGGTGTGGAGCAGCGCCGCGGCGTTCGTCGTGCTCGGCGCGTGGCTGCACGGGCGGCTCTTCCCGACCGCGTTCACGCGCGCCCAGGAGGGCGCGGAGCGGTTCGTGCGGGGGAGCGTCTGGGACTGGTCGCTCGGCTGGCTGCTGCGGCCGCTCGGGGCGGCGCGGCGGGAGTTCATCCTCAAGGACCTGCGGCTCTTCTTCCGCGACACGACGCAGTGGAGCCAGCTCATCCTGCTGGCGGCACTGCTCTTCGTCTACCTCTTCAACATCAGGGCGCTGCCCCTCTTCCGGGGCGAGACCGTGCCGTTCTTCCTCGTCTCCACCATCTCCTTCCTGAACCTCGGGCTCGCGGGATTCGTGCTGGCATCCATCGCTGCGCGCTTCATCTTCCCCGCGGTGAGCCTCGAGGGGCGCCAGATGTGGCTCCTCCGCTCCTCGCCGCTGGACCTGCGCACTCTGCTGTGGTCGAAGTACTGGGTGGGGACGATCCCGCTGCTCGTGCTGGCCCTGCTCATCACCGTGCTCACGAACGTCCTGCTCAAGGCGACGCCGTTCATGATGGCCGTCGGGGTGGGCACGATCATCCTGCTCACGCTGGCGATCGCGGCGCTCGCGCTGGGCTTCGGCGCGCTCTACCCGCAGTTCGAGACGGAGAACGCGGCGCAGATCCCGACGAGCTTCGGCGGCCTCGTGTTCATGATGGCCACCATCGCGCTCCTCGCCGTCGTCATCGTGATCGAGTCGGTGCCCGTCTACCGGTACCTGCGGGCGGCGTTCGAGCAGCGGCCGCTCGAGGTCACGCCGCTGATGGTGGGGGCGTTCGCGCTGGCGGCGCTCGTGTGCCTGGCGGCGACCGTCATCCCGCTCCGCATCGCCCTCAGGAAGATGGAGGAGTTCGAGTTCTAGGGGGTTCCCGCGAGGGCCGGTCCGAAACCGATGCCTACCGTGATGGCGAAACGCGTCGAGCTGCCCTTGACCCCGATAGGTGCGGGCGAATGGCCGCGCCGGAACGGCACTGAGACGGACAGACGCAGCGTGAGTGCGTCGACGACGATCACGCCCACCGCAAGACCCAGGACGCCAGACGTCCCACGCAGCACCTCGGAGTTGCCGAAGCCGTCCTCGAACCTGCGGCTTGCTCGTACGGCCATCAGGCTGGCGGAGGCGGTCACTGAGAACGGTCGCAGCTTGACTAGCTTCCCGCCGACCGAAATCCCGAACGCCAAGCCTGTCTCTCGATAGCTGACGTCGCTGCCATAGAGACTGTCGGGACCAAAGACAAACGAGAAGTCCACCATCGGACAGATCTGGAAACGCGAGCGGGTATCCAGCGGGAGTTGGTAGCCCCCACCGACACTTACCGTCAGCGCCCAATCTCGGAGTTCGTCTGATTGAGTGGCTCCCGCAGCCGCGCTCCCGAAGGCTCCGCTCGACCCGACGGTGAGACCGCCGCCGAAGAACTCGACGGAGTCGCCCACAGCAGCCGCGCCGTCAACACGGAGGGGGAATCGGTGGAAGGAAGGCGCGGCCGCGCAGACTTGGGCTTCACTCGCAGACGTGGTCGCGGCTGCGAAGGCCAGGGTCAAGAACACGGCGCGAATCAGCGGGAATCTCTCACGAAACGAGGTTGAAGCCGGTATTGCGGATTCGTCATCCGTCGTGATCACCCGTACGCGAGGCATTCCTGACCCGCAGCCACGGTGCTGAAAGAAGCGGGCGGGTCCCGATGAAGCCGAGCGCCCGTCTGGTACGCCCCGTTGCCGCGTGATCCGCCCTCCGACAGAGGCTACTGGTCGTTGCACGGGAGCGCGCCGGAGGACACGGTCACGACCTGGTCGTCGAAGGTGTGCCTGCCCAGCGCGTCGTGGATCCAGACCGCGATGGTGAAGGAGCCCGTGCCCGCAGTGTAGGTCAACGCCGGGCTGTTGCTCCCAGCCGGTTGTCCATCCACCGTCCACTCGTAGACGAGAGGCTCATCCATGGGAGTGATTGTGACGCTCCAACCGCACGTGGCGTAGGGCTGAGCTTCTGACGGACCAGAGATCGTGGCAGTCGCAGGGGGAGGAGGCGGCGGCGTTGCCATGAGGGCCCAATACGCCGAGACCCTTCCGAAGCCGAACTTCTCGTCTCGGCCAGATGGCCCTCGGTCGACAGCGGTCGCGGCGAGCCGCTGGCGGACCTGGGAAGCAGTCCAATCCGGGTGTGCCGTCCACACCAAGGCGGCTACCGCCGTAACCACGGGAGCAGCCATCGACGTTCCGCACTGGCTTCCCCATTGGCCGTTGGCGGTCATGCTGGACGCCTCAAACGGAGCCGACAACTCCACCTCGGCGCCGTAGCGTGAGCCATCATTGCACACGACCCCGGAATCGGCGAACGTGTCCCATGGGCTCGTGCCGGAGACGGCAATGACCTCCGGATAGCGAGCCGGATACAGGACTCCAGTGGGATTCCCGCTGCACGACTTGCTCGTATTGCCGGCGGCCGCGACGAGCAGAATGCCAGCGGCGGCGGCCCTCTGGACCGCCGCCCGTACCTCGGTATCGTAATCGCACCCCTGAAGGCTCATGTTGACGATCTGGCGGGCCAGGGGGAGTGACGTGGCCCAGTCAAGAGCGGCGACAATGGCCCAATTTGGGCACCAGAACTGGCTGCCAAACCACCCACACACTCGAACGGACGCGAAGTTCCCTGGGTCGTATGCGATGCCAATCCAACCGACCTGGTTGTCCCTGGCACTGATGATGCCCGCAACGTGGCTGCCGTGGACTTTGAGTGGATCCTGGTAGCAGGTGTTGGCGACTCCCGATACGTACAGGCAGTCGCCGAAGACCCCTTCTCCTGCGGGGCCATCGAGGGCGGGATCCCGCCTGTGCAACGAGTCTATGCCGTAGTCCAAGATGGTAATCGCCGCGCCTCTCCCGGCGAAATGGAGATTGGACCACACCCAGTCGGCCCCGACCTTCCGCACCCCCCAGCCGGTGTCCTGGGCTTGGGCCGCCACCAGAAATTCCTGGGGTTCGACGAAGTTCACGAAGGGAAGGCGACGCAGTTCCGGAGCAAGTTCCGGCGGGATGCGCGCCACAACCGTGCTGCTGTACCGGTAGGTCTGCATGAGCACTACACCACTTCGGGCAGCAACGGCCCCTCTGGCTTCCAGGGCCGCCGCACGTGACATCCCAGGTACTACGCCCGATGCCCTCGTTTGCAGTGCCGCGGCCGGCTTGAACCCGACACTCACGACGCCACCAGCTCGTCTGACGGCCTCAACGAGCTCGGCATCAGGCAGATCACGCGGCAGATCGAGAGCGCCGCGATCAAACCGCACTTCGAGCATCGTGTCCGCAAGTTCCGGAAAGGCCGGCAACGCGTTTGGCGACTGGCCGGGCGCTCTCCATAACCGGGCCTCGGCACGATCGGGGGACGTCGGGGCGGTGTCGTCTCGACACGCCGCGAGCAACAGAACCAGCGGCGCCGCGATCAAGAGGCCCGCTCGTGCAGGAATCCCCAACATGGCTCCTCCCTTCTTCACAGCGTCGGTCACTGAAGCTGGAACGCCGAACCGACCGTCGTGCCGTCTGGTTGCAGGTACGTCAGCGTGAGCCGGTCGCCACTCCGCGCCTGCACGTGCCCGTCGCCCGGTACGGGGCTGGCGAAATCGAACGGCACCGAAGCCGAGAGCACAGACGGCGACGCCCTACCGGCGGCCGGAGTGGAGAAGCCCGCGCGATAGAGACCTCGCACCCCGGGGTGTGCGCCAATCCGGCGAATGGCGTGAACGACACGGTCAGACCGGAGCACGTGCACGGCAGCGCCTCTCCCGCCGGCCCAGACGGCGAGGAACCGTGCCGGAATCGTCTCGAGTAGAGGTGTGAGTTCGTACGCGCTGTGGCCGTCTCTCATCCCGATCATGAGGTCGTTGCACAGGATGTCCTGCCATATCCCACACTCCACAAGCTCGAGGTCCAACGCCTCAGAGTCGCCCGACGTGCTTGTTAGCTGGACGCGCACGCGCTCGTTCGCCGCTAGGCGGTAGAACGAGTCGCTTGGTACGGCGAGAACGGCGACGAAGCCAGAGTCGCGGAGAACGGAGAAGAAGTCGTTGACCTGGAGGAGAGCCAACTCCGGCTGTACATACACGTGCGGGGCTGTGGCCTCGGCGCAGCCGAGCAGGAGGCCTGCTAACACGACATGCGCCGTATGACAAGTCAGGCGCGCGCACGCCGGGCGCTCTAGGGGGGCGTAACGCATGAGACTTGGGTCCTTATTTTTCTAAGTTGCTAGCGGCACCAGGTCGGCGCAAGGGCACGAACGATGCATCGGCCGCACAACCATTGGCGCTTGATCCGCCACACCACCCTTCGCACACCCTGCCCGCGCCAACCTCGGACCGCCTCGTGGAGCCACCGAGAGCGAGGAGGCGTGGTTCCCGTGCTCGAGGCCGGGCGTCTTGCCAGCGAAGCCACCCGTCCGGGCGAGCGCGCGGGGGCCGGGCCGACGACTCCCCGCACGGGCGCAGCTCCAAACCAGCCGCTCTTGACGCGCGGAGGCGCCCGGTATATGAGTCAATGAACTCCGAAACTGGTTGACCCGATGCCCGACGCACGCACGTTCGAACTCCACGCCGACATCTGCAAGACGCTCGCCAACCCCTGGCGCCTCCGCCTCATCCACGCCCTGCGGCGCGGCGAGCGGCCTGTGGCCGAGCTGGTCCGCGAGCTGGGCGCGCCGAAGGCCAACGTGTCGCAACACCTGGCCCTGATGCGGGCCAAGGGGGTCGTCGAGAGCAGGCGCCACGGCGCATTCGTGTACTACCGACTGACGGACCCGCGCATCGTGCAGGCGTTCCGACTCATGCGCGAGGTGCTGCGCGCGCGGCTGCGCCGGACGGGAGCACTGGCCAAGCAGTTCGGCCGGAGCGCCGCGTGAACGCCCTCATCGTCGTCAACGACCCGCCCTACGACACCGAGGGTGCGCACAACGCCCTGCGGCTCGCCATCGAGTTGGCGAAGCGGCCGGACACCGCCGTGCGCGTCTTCCTGATGGGCGGCGCGGTGGCCTGCGCGAGGCGCGGTCAGCAGACGGCCAAGGGCTACTACAACGTCGAGAACATGCTGCGGGCACTCGTGATCCAGGGCGGCGAGGTGGCCCTCTGCGGCTCGTGCATGGATGCGCGGGGGCAGCCGGAGACGGAAGTCGTCAAGGGTGCGCATCGCAGCTCCATGCAGGAGCTGGCCGACTGGACGATCGCGGCCGACCGGGTCGTGACCTTCTGAAGACCGTCCTGATCCTCGGCGGCGGCGTCGGGGGCCTCGTCGCCGCCCGGAGGCTGCGGGCGCGCCTCCCGCGCGAGCACCGCGTCATCCTCGTCGAGCGGACCGGCCATCACGTCTTCTGGCCGTCGCTGCTCTGGGTGATGACGGGCGACCGATCCCGGCGGGCCGTGAGCCGCGACCTGACCTCCATCGCCCGCACGGGGATCGACGTCCGCCGCGGCGAGGTGACGGCCATCGATCCGGCGCGCCGCACGGCGCGCGTGGACGGCGAGGAGATCGCCGCCGACTACATCGTGGTGGCGCTGGGGGCGGACCTTGCCCCGGATGCCGTCCCCGGCTTCGCCGAGGGCGCCGAGCACTTCTTCTCGCTCGAAGCCGCCGAGCGGCTGCGCGATGTGCTGCGCGCCTTTCGCGGCGGGCGTGTCGCCGTGGTCGTGAGCGCCATACCCTACAAGTGCCCCGGCGCGCCGTGCGAAGCGGCGCTCCTGTTGGAGTCGTACTTCCGTCGGCGCGGCATCACGGCTGAGATCGCCATGTGGACTCCCGAGCCGGAGCCGCTCCCCGTAATCGGCGGCGCGGCGTCGCAGGCGGTGCTCGGCGTCCTCACCTCCCGGGGCATCCCGTACCACGCCAAGCATCCGCTCGAGGCTGTCGAGCCGCAGGCCCGGCAGCTCCGGTTCGCGGGAGGGCGCACCGCCGACTACGATCTCCTCGTGGCCGTTCCGCCGCTGCGCCCGCCGGCGGCGGTCAAGGCATCAGGCCTGCTCGGCGAGAGCGCCTGGGTGCCCGTGGATCGCGCGACGTTGCGAACGAAGTTCGAGGGCGTGTACGCGATCGGCGATATTGCCGGCATCACGCTCGCACACGGCAAGCCGCTGCCCAAGGCCGGTGTCTTCGCCCACTACCAGGCGGAGACCGTCGCCGCGAACATCGCGGCGGAGATCGCGGGAAGCGCTCAGCGCGCGACCTTCGACGGCTGGGGCGAGTGCTTCCTCGAGACGGGAGATGGGCGCGCGGGGTACGGCGCCGGCAACTTCTACGCCGAGCCCTCGCCCCGGATCGTGCTGCGTCCCCCTGCCCGCCGCTGGCACTGGGGCAAGATCACCTGGGAGCGCTACTGGTGGTGGAAGTGGTTGTAGGGCCATCTGGCGGGAGCGGCCAGGGCTGCCCGCCGCTCAGGCGGCGAGCAGCTTGAGGCCGTAGGGCAGGAAGGAACGATCCCGCGTGACCAGCGTGAGGCCTTCGGCGAGCGCCTGGGCCGCAAGTATCCGATCGAACGGGTCGCGGTGATGCCGCGGCAGCCGAGCCAGGACCTCGGCGTGGCGCAGCCGGACCGGCAGCTCCTCGAACCCGGACTGCGTCACCGCGTCAACGACCGAGCGCTTCGTCCGCAACCGCCCGAGCGACACCTTGATGGCCACCTCCCACCCGCTCACCGCGCTCACATAGACCTGGTCCGCGTCGCGGATCGCCCTCTCAGCCGCCCGCCGCAGCCCCACGCCCGCATCCCACCAGATGAGCGCGTGGGTGTCCAGCAACAGCCTCACGACCCGGGACCCTCGAAGTCCTCGAGCAACTCGTGAGGCAGCGGCGCTTCGAAGTCGGCACGCACGTGCCACTGCCCGCGCCCCTGTCCGGGGCGGCGCAGCGGACGCACGTCCCCGAGCGGCACGAGGAGCGCCTTCGGCTTGCCGGACTTCGCGATGACAAATTCCTCCCCCTCCGCAGCGCGCTCGACCAAGGCGGAGAGGTTGGTCTTCGCCTCGTAGAGACTCACCGTCTCGCGGACTTGGATCTTCTTGCGCGTTGCCACGATGCCTCCCGACCAACCCTACACGAATTGACCAGATTGGTCAAGGCACGTCGCGGCGGCTGGCGCCCTACTCCCCCCACACCTCGCGGAACACCGCCGGCAGCTCGACTACGAGCGGTCCCGTCGCGCCGGCGGGCTGCCACACGAGCGTCTCGTCCAGCACCTCGGGCCGCGGGTCGCCCGGCCGCCAGCGCTCGATGAGCCGGGCATCCAGATCCACGATCCAATACTCGTCCGCGTGGCGCTGGTAGAGCCGCCGCTTCTCGCGGCGGTCCCGGGACGCCGTGCTCGGAGACAGGATCTCGACCGCCAGAAGGAGATGCGTGATCTCCTTCCAGCTCGCGGGCCGGCGACCCTCGACCAACGGCGCCACGAACAGGTCCGGCTGGACGCCGTCCCGCGGACCGAAGACGATGTCAGCAGGCGCGTGGAGGGCCCAGCCCACCGGACGCCCAATGATGTAGGCGTGCAGAAGCCGGTGCAGCGCGGCCACTGCATCCTGGTGGACCAGCCGCGGCGCCGGGGTCACGTACAGCACCCCGTCGATGACCTCGTAGCGGTTCCCGTCGTCCGGCAGGCGCCAGATGTCCCCGACGGTCCACTGGCCCGGGGCGGGCGTGGTCTGTGGCATCGCCATACTATGGGCCTCCTCGGCGGCAAGGCGCAACTCGGCATGGCCGAGGATACGTGCTGGGCGGCGACGGGGTGGCACCGGTTTCGCGATGCGGCGGGGCGGAATCACGCGCGGCGGCCGGGTCGGCACCGGGGCGCTGGCGCGGCTTCATTGCCGGCGGCGGGCGCAAGCCGCGGGGGTACGCCGGGCGAGGAGCGCGCGTGTTCCTCGCGCAGCGTGGCACAGCGCGCCCGAGCCCGCCGCGCCCCCGCGGCGCAGCGCCCGCGCGCGCCGATGCCCGAGCCCGGCGTGCCCCCGCGACGCAGCGCTCCGCGGCGAACCCCTACAGCGCGCCCGGCCTGACCGGCGCACCGCCGGGAGCCGCCGGTGACTCGGGCTCCGGCGTGAAGTCCTCGCCGGGGTTGATGAACTGGTCCGATTCGAAGCGGTACTGCTTGTCGTGGAGCTGGCGGTAGCGGCCGCCGGCCGCGAGCAGTTCCGCGTGGGTCCCGCGCTCCACGATCTCCCCGCCTTCGATGACCAGGATCTGGTCCGCGCTCCGGATGGTCGAGAGCCGGTGCGCGATCACGAAGGTCGTGCGCCCCTGCCGCAACCGGCGCAGGCCGTCCTGGATCAGCGCCTCGCTCTCGCTGTCGAGGCTCGAAGTGGCCTCGTCGAGGATGAGGATGCGCGGGTCGGCGAGGATGGCCCGGGCTATCGCCACGCGCTGGCGCTGGCCGCCCGAGAGCTTGACGCCCCGCTCGCCCACGACCGTGTCGTAGCCCTTCTCCAGCTGCTTCACGAACTCGTCGCAGTGGGCGATGCGCGCCACGCGCCGGATCTCCTCCCCGGTCGCGTGCGGTCGCGAGAAGCCGATGTTCTCCCCGATCGTGCCGTCGAAGAGGAAGTTGTCCTGGAGGACGACGCCGAGGTGCGCGCGGTAGTCGCGGAGCCGGATCCCCGCGAGGTCCATCCCGTCCGCGAGGATGCGGCCGGTCTCGGGCCGGTTGAACGCCATCACCAGCGAGATGAGCGTGCTCTTCCCGGAGCCGCTCGAGCCGACGAGCGCCGTCGTCGAGCCGGCGGGCGCGTGGAACGACACGCCCTGCAGCACCGGCACGCCGGGGGTATAGGCGAACCCCACGTCCTCGAAGGTGATCGCGCCGCGGAGCTCGTCGCCGACCGCGCGTCGGCTCCGGTCCTCCACGTCTTCCGTCGTCATCTGCCGCAGCTCGCGGATGCGGTCGAGCCCGGCGAACGCCTCGCTGATCTGCGTGCCGATGGAGGCGATCTGCACCAGCGGCGCCGCCACGAGGCCGATGAAGAAGACGTACATCACGAAGTCGCCCAGCGTCATGCGGTCCGCGAGCATCGCCCGGCCGCCGACCAGGATCATCAGCACGCCGATGCCGCCGACGATGACCGTCGTCGCCGCGCCGAGCGACGAGACGCCGGTGATGGTCCTGGCGATGTTGCGGAACAGCCGGTTCACGCCGCGGGTGAAGACGAGCTGCTCGCTCCGCTCCGCCACGTACGACTTGACCACGCGGATGCCGCCCAGCGATTCCGCGAGGCGGCCCGTGACCTCGGCGTTGATCTGCCCGCGCTCGCGGAAGATGGGCCGGAGCTTCGAGAAGGCGTACGCCATCAGCCCGCCGAACACGCCGAGGATGACGATGGTGCTGGCCGTGAGGCGCCAGTTGAGGTAGAAGAGCACGCCGAGCGCGATCGTCGCCGTGAGCAGGCCGCCGGTGAGCTGCACGAGTCCCGTGCCGACCAGGTTCCGGATGCCCTCCGCGTCGGTCATGATGCGCGAGATGAGCACGCCGCTCTTGGTCGAGTCGAAGAACCGCACCGGCAGGCGCAGCACGTGCGCCTCGACCTCCCGGCGCATGTCGGTGATGGCGCGCTGCGCGGTGACGCCTAGGACCTGGGACAGGGTGAACGAGGTGAGCGCCTGGACGAGGGTGGCCCCGCCCGCGGCGAGCGCGAGCGGCACCAGGAGTCCGGCCTGGTGCTTCCCCACCACGTTGTCGATCAGGAACTTGGAGGTCGTCGGGAGGACAAGGCCGGCGAGGCGGTTGACCAGCATCACCGCGAGGCCCACCGCGAGGTAGGCGCGGTGCCGCCACATGATCTCCCGCGCTTCCTGCCACGCGGACGGCCAGTTCGGCTTGCGCTTCCCCTGCGGTTCCGGCACCCCGTCGCTCCCTCAGAGAAGGGGTGAAGTGTAACCAGGCGGCGCCCTTGGCGCGGTGCCGGCGGACCCGTATCTTCCCGCTCACTTCACCACTCTCGAAGGAGCCGTCCCCGTGACCCGTACTCCCTGGGTTGCCGCGGCGTTGCTGGTGCTCGCCGCCTGCGCGCCGAAGCCCGAAACCCCCGATCAGATGCAGGCCCGTCTGCGAGCCGAGTCCGACTCGGCGAAGACCGCCATCGAGGCCGCCAACGCCCGCCACGCCGCGTACATCGCGGCGGGTAAGGCGGACTCGGCTGCCCTCGCCTATGCGGAGGACGCCGTCATGAGCTCCGGCGGCACGCTCAACACCACCGGTCGAGCGGCGATCCTGGCGCAGTTCCAGCAGTGGCTGGGGATGGGCAGCTGGACGGTCACGCCGACCACAGGCAAGGTCGAGGCCAGCGGTCCCATCGCCGTGGAGACCGGCACCTACGTCATGACCTTCACGCCCGGCCCGCACGCTCTGCCCGGCATGGCGGCGATGTTCCCCGATACGGGGGCGTACCTCACCACCTGGCGCAAGGTGGACGGCCGATGGCTCATCACCAACGACTGGACCGTCTCGACGCGCGCTCCGGCCCCCGCGAAGAAGCGGTAGGGCGTCCTCGCCCCGCCCCAAAGCACAGGAGGCCCGGCGCGCTGCCGGGCCTCCCTATTCTCCGCCCGCTCCCGGGCTGAAGCCTAGCGCGACGCCGGCTGCACCCCTCCCGCGAGGTAGTCCAGCACCAGCGTCGTCATCGC
>Ga0209253_10002254_pt1 | contig 17070 bp, 11 predicted proteins | sample FrelakmetBRP12BR_FD_187145 | JGI IMG/M metagenome (GOLD analysis project Ga0209253, IMG submission 187145) | Freshwater lake sediment microbial communities from the University of Notre Dame, USA, for methane emissions studies - BRP12 BR (SPAdes)... | ecosystem: Environmental > Aquatic >...
CGACCGCGCACTGGCTCGAATACGCTGACTGGTGGAGTCCGGTCCTGAGCGAGCCGCTGCGTGTCGAACAGGGCATGGCGGATGTCGCCGGCGCCACGGGCACCGGCGTCGCGTGGAACGAGACCGCCGTGGAACGCTTCGCCGCCTGACCGGCGCACCCAACGTGTCCGCGACCCCGGATGAACTGCGGCAGATCGTCGACCGCACGCTCGATCACTACAACCAGCGCGCCGAGGATTTCTGGGAAGGCACGCGCGACCACGACGTCCGCCAGAACGTATCGGCGCTGGTGGAAACTATCCGCGGCGCACCGCCGTTCACGATTCTCGACCTCGGCTGCGGGCCGGGGCGCGATCTCAGGACGTTTTCGGACTTGGGGCACGTCGCGGTCGGCCTGGACGGCGCCGCGCGCTTTGTCGCCATGGCGCGCACGTTCAGCGGCTGCGAGGTCTGGCAGCAGGATCTTCTGAAGCTCCAACTGCCACCGAGCCATTTCGACGGCGTCTTTGCGAACGCCGTGCTGTTTCATGTTCCGAGCGTCGAGTTGCCGCGCGTGCTGCGCGAACTGCATGAAACGCTCAGGCCCGGGGGAGTGCTGTTCAGCTCGAACCCGCACGGCCGCGGCGAAGAAGGCTGGAACCGGGGACGCTACGGCGCGTACCACGATCCCGAAACGTGGCGCGGTTTCGGGGTCGCCGCGGGATTCGTCGAGATCGCGCATTACTACCGGCCGCCCGGCCTGCGGCGCGAGCAGCAACCGTGGCTCGCGACGGTGTGGCAAAGATCGTAATCCCGACCCGCGGCACGATTTCGCCGATGGAGTCGGCACGGCTCGTGCGGCAGCTCCTAGAGCTTCTGCCCGAGATTCACCGAATGCACTTCCACCGGCACTGCCTTGCCCCGGATCGCCACGGTACCCAGCAGCTCGACCCCGACGCGATCGCTCAGGGCCGCGCGGGTCGCGCTGTCGATCAGGATCGTGCGCCCGGCAACCTTGGTGTGCGCCTCGAGCCGTGACGCCAGGTTGACGGTGTCACCGATGCACGTGTAGGTGGCCCGCTCGTTGGTGCCTGCGTATCCGGCCACCATCTCGCCGGAAGCGATGCCGATGCCGATCTTGATCGGCGGTTTTCCTGCGGCGACCCGCTCCAGATTGAACAAGTCCATCGTCTCGATCATCTCCAGTGCCGTGCGCACCGCGTTCCCGCAAGGGTCCGGCATGGGCTGCGGCGCGCCGAAGATCGCCATCAATCCATCGCCGGCCATCAGGGTGACCACGCCGCCGTGGCTGCTGATCGCGTCGAACATCAACGTGTAATACGTATTGAGCAGCTCGATCGTCTCCTCGGGCGGCTGCGACTCCGCCAGCGGCGTGAAGCCGCGAATGTCCGAGAACATCACCGCGCCGTGCACGCGCTTTCCGCCCAGTGCAAACCCGGATTGCTGCAGGTCCTGCGCGACCTCGCGGGTGGCGAAGCGGCGCATCCATTCCTTCTGCTGGTCGCGGAGGCGCTTCTTCTCGAGGCTCGCCCCGAGCCGTGCCTTGAGCAGCACCGGGTTGACCGGCTTGGTGAGATAGTCCTCGGCGCCGAGCTCGATGCAGCGCACCACGCTGTCGATGCCTTCCAGCGACGACGTGACGATCACCGGCAGGTCGCGCAACTGGAGATCGCCGACCAGCTGCTCCAGCACCTGGAACCCGTCCATCTCCGGCATTTCCATGTCGAGCAGAAGGAGGTCGAAGCTCTCGCGGCGAAGCATCTCCAGCGCCACGCGGCCATTCTCGGCCGACGCGACGCTGTGTCCCTGCAGCTCGAGGCTGCGCGTCAGCAGCAGCCGATTGACCTTGTTGTCGTCGACCACCAGCAGGCGGGCTGCTCCGTGTCCGGCTTCACGCATCGCGCAGCTCCGTCAAGGCCGCGGTGACGCGCGCGTACTCCTGCGCCAGGGCCTCCAGCGGCTGGCCGTTGGCCCGGACGACCGGGTCGAGTCCGGCCAGCTCCAGTTCGCGGGCCATCGCGCCGAGGGTGTGCGCGCCGAAGGTGTTGCTGTTGGATTTGAGCGAATGCGCCGCACGCCTGAACACATTCGCGTCGCGCGTCGCGAACGATCGGCGCAGCTCGTCCAGCAGCAGCGGCGCCTCGGCCAGGAAGGTGTCGACCAGCTCCATGATGAAGTCGGCGCCCGCCGTCTGCTTGAGTTCGTCGAACGTGGCGAGATCGATCGTGGGTTGCGTCATGTCATCTGTCCTCGCGTGCGGACACCAGGTTGAGGGCTTCGACGAGCCGCTCGACGCGGATCGGCTTGGTGAGATAGTCGTCCATGCCCGCGGCGAGGCACATTTCGCGGTCCCCATGCATTGCGTTGGCCGTCATCGCGACGATGCGCGGCCGCGCCTGCGGCTCCCACCGGGCGCAGATCTGGCGCGCGGCCTCGAGCCCATCCATCTCGGGCATCTGGACGTCCATCAGCACCACGTCGTAGGTCTGTCGCTCCACCGATTCGACGGCTTCGATGCCGTTCGAGGCGAGATCGGCACGATAGCCCATCTGCTGCAGGATGCGCATGGCAAGCTTCTGATTGACGACATTGTCTTCGGCCAGCAGGATGCGTAACGGATGGCGCGCCGCCATCGCCGGGTCGAGCTGCGATTTCGCGGGTGCCGCCACCTTCGGCGCGGTGTCATGCACCAGCAGACCCACCAGCGTGTCGAACAGCTGCGACTGGCGGATCGGCTTCGCCAGGTAGGCGTTGAAGAGTTTATCGGTATCGCCGGCCTCGCGCCGGCCGAGCGAGCTGAACAGCACGAGCGGCAGTGCGGCGCGGCGCTCGCGAATCTGCCGCGCCAGCGCCAGGCCGTCCATCTCCGGCATGTGCATGTCGAGGATCGCGAGGTCGAAGCTTTCGCCGGCTTCGAGCCAGCGCACGGCTTCGAGGGGTGATTCGGTGTCGCGCGACTGCATGCCCCACTTGGCCGTTTGCAGGCTCAGTATCCGCCGATTCGTGGCGTTGTCGTCGACGACGAGCACTCGCTTGCCCGCGAGCTCGGGCTGCGCGCCCACGAAGTCGCGCAACCGCGCCGGCGGCAGTTGGGCGGTCGGCACCGCGATGCTGAACAGGAATGTGGAGCCCTTGCCCGGCCCCCCGCTCTCGGCCCACATGTGACCGCCCATCAGCTCGGAGAGGCGCTTGCTGATGGCGAGCCCGAGGCCCGTGCCACCGTACTTTCGCGTCGTCGACGAATCTGCCTGCGAGAACGATTGGAACAGGCGGCTCATGCCGTCGTCCGACAAACCGATGCCCGTATCGCGCACCGCAAAAGTCAGTTCCACCCGGTCCGCCGGGAGCGGCTTCGACGTCAACGTGAGAACCACCTCGCCACGTTCGGTGAATTTCACCGCATTGGAGAGCAGGTTCAGGAGGACCTGGCGCAGCCGCGTCACGTCACCGCTGATCGCGGCGGGGATGTCGCCTTCGAACACGTACGCGGTGTCGAGGTGCTTTTCCGTGGCGCGCGTGCTCACCAGGTCGAGTGCCGATTCGACGCATTCGCGCAGGTCGAACGGGTGCGACTCGATGTCCATGCGGCCGGCTTCGATCTTCGAGAAATCGAGGATGTCGTTGATGATGGTCAGGAGCGCATCGCCCGATTCGCGGATCGTGGAGACGTAGTCGCGCTGCTCCGAATCGAGCGTGGTGTCGAGCAGGAGCCCGCTCATGCCGATGACCGCGTTCATCGGCGTGCGGATCTCGTGGCTCATCGTCGCGAGGAACGCGCTCTTCGCCTCGTTGGCCGCCTCCGCCGCGGCGCGGGCTTGCTTGGTCTCGTTGAACAGCCGGACGTTCTCGATCGCGATCACGGCCTGCCGCGCGAATGTCTGCAGCAGGGCCACTTCCTTCTCGCCGAACTGCCCGACCTCGGCCCGAGTGACCGTGATCACGCCGACGATCTGCTCGTCGCGCCACATTGGCACGCTGAGAATGCTGCGGTAGCCCGCCAGCTCCGCGATCGACTTGACCTTGTACTGCGCATCGTCTTCGACGCGTACGTCGCCGATGTTGACCACCGCGCGATCGCGCACCGCGCGCGCCGCGGCCGAGCCGCCGCCCGGGCGCATCGGAAACGCCAATCGGGCCGCCTCGACGCCTTGTGCGTTGACGCCGTACGAGCTCGCCACGTGGAGCAGGGTCCCGTCGAACCGGAAGACCCAGCCATAGTCCGCGCCGGTGAGCCGCGCCGCGCGCTCTGCGATCACGTCGAATACAGGCTGGACGTCCGTCGGCGATTCGCTGATGACCTTGAGCACCTCGGCCGTCGCTGTCTGCCGCTCCAGCGTCTCCTTGGTCTCGTTGAACAGCCGCGAGTTCTGGATCGCGATCACCGCCTGGTCGGCGAAGGTCTCCAGCAGAGCGATCTCCTGCGCCGTAAACGTCGTCCATTGGCGGTCCGCGAACGTGCGGACGACGAAGAAAGCGCCAACACCACTGTCCCGCCACATCATCGGCGCAACCAGGCAGGAAAAATTGCCGATCTTGGCTGCCATCCGGCGAATCGCCTCGGGAACCCCATCCCCCGACAATGCATCGGGATAGTGCATCACGCGGCGCTCCAGCACCGCTTCCGCGATGATTGTCTGTGCGATGGGGGTCGGCTTGAATTTCTGTGCGGCCCTCTGGCCGCCCGGTCCGCGCGTCAAACCCAGGTGCACCATGGAGTCCTGGTCGACGGTCAACACGGCCAGGTCGCTGCATGCGATCAGGCGCTGGCAACTGTCGAGGATCTTCTCGAACACCGGCTGGGTATCGGCCACCGAGCCGCTGATCACCTGCAGAACCTCGGACGTGGCGGTCTGTCGCTCGAGCGCTTCCGTCGTCTCGTTGAACAGGCGTGCGTTGTGCAGCGCCACGGTGGCCTGGCGCGACAGGCCAACCAGGAATTCGAGTTCGCGCTGGTCGAACGGCTGGCCGCCGGTGCGCCAGACCGCCATCGCGCCTTCGATCGCGCCGTCGGCGAGCAGCGGCACGACCATGAGGCGCTCATCCTGCTTTCGTTCCGTGCCGGGGATCTGCACGCCGCGCGGGTCGGCCTGCGTATCGTTGATGAGCTCGGGCCGGCCGCTCTGCAGCAGGCTGCCGATGATCCCGACGCCGCCTCCGACCACGGTGGCCTTGATCGCGTCCGCGGTCTCGCCAATGGCGACGATCGCGCGGTAGGTCGTGCCGCCCGGGTCGGGCAGGAAGATCGCGCTGTTGCCGGCCTGCAGCAGATCCTTCGCATGGCGCGCGATGCTGTCCATCACCGTGGCGAGATCCAGCGACGACGAGAGTTCCCGTCCGACGTCGGCCAGCGCCGCGGCCTCGCGCGCGCGGCGCTGCGTCTCTTCCAGCAGGCGCGCGTTCTCGAGCGCGACGCCCATCGACGCCGCCACGGTGCTGAGCAGGTTCACTTCCGCGTCGCTGTAGGCGTCCTCATGCTCGAAGCTCTCGAGCACGAGCGAGCCGAGCAGGCGGTCGCCGAGGAAGATCGGCAGGAAAATGCTCGAGAGGCTGGAATCGGTTCCGGGCGCCGTCTTGATGCCGAGCACGTCCGCTTCGGCCTGGTTCCGGATGACGACCGGCGCGCCTTTCAGCAACGCCTGAACGAGCTTCGAGTCGGGGTTGTACTTCGTCGGGGGGAAGGAGAGCCGCTTGCCGTGCTCGTAAACGTAGAGGTGATGCACAAGGTCGGTCTTCTCGTCGCGCCAGCGGATACCGATGTCGCCCGTCTTGAACAGCTCGCGCAGCTTGTCGCCCACCAGGTCGACTATGGACTGGAAGTTGAGCTCCGCCGCCATGCCCTGCTGGATGCTGTTGACGACGGCGAGCTCGGACGAGCGGCGCTCGGTCTCCTTCAGCAGCCGCTGCGTCTCGTCGAAGAGCCGGGCGTTCTCCAGCGCCACGCCCATGCTGGCGGCCACAGTGGTCAGAAGGCGCACTTCGGACTCGCCGAAGGCGTTCTCCCGCTCGTAATCCTCCAAGACGATTGTGCCCAGGACGCGATTGCTCCCGACGATCGGGACTCCGACGATCGAATGGCTCTGGTCGGTGCCGGGATAGGTCGTCGCACCATGCGCAGCCTGCTCGGCGCGGTTGTTCGCGACCGCAATCCACCGTGTCTTGAGAATTCGTTCGGTGGGGCCGCCTGGCTTGAGCTTGGTTGGCGCATGGTTGTAACGCACGCCGTGCTCGTACTGATAAAGGTAGTGGATCAGGTCGGTCTTCTCGTCCCACCAGCGGATGCCGATGTCGCCCGTGCGGAAAACCTCGCGCAGCTTGTCCCCGACCAGATCGACAATCCCCTGGAAATTGAGCTCGGCGGCCATTCCCTGCTGGACACTGTTGATGATCGCGAGCTCGCTGGCGCGCTGTTCGAGCAGCGCGTTGGACGCCTGCAGCTCCCCGGTGCGCTGCACGACCTTCTGCTCGAGACCCTGCGACCACTGCGCGTTGTCGAGTGCGACGGCCGCCTGGCTGGCCAACATGCCCAGCAGGTCGCGGTCGGTGTCGTGGAAGCGGCCGAAGGCGCCATCGATGTCCGCGTAGAGGAAGCCCAGCAGCCGCTGCTGGGCGATCAGCGGCGCGACGAGGCAGGAGCGCTGGTCGAGCTCGTCGGCGCCCTCGGGCACGTAGCGCAGGCTCGCCAGGCGCGTGCGACGCGCGTCGTCGAGCGAGGATGCGACGGCGTGCATCAGCGTTGTCGCGTCTTCGCCTGTCGGCACCTGCGACGACGCGACAACGAGGCCGTCGGGTGCCTCCAGCACCAGCAGCACGCGCTCGGCGCCCGAAAGCTCGGTGGCCTCGTCGATCAGGAACTCGTGCAGTTCTTCGGCGCTGCGCAATTCGTTGAGGCGCAGGCCGGTGTCCACCAGGCGCTCGAACGGCTCGCGGAGGCTGGTCTCGCCGGCCAGGTGCGCGGCCCGCCGCCGGGCGGACAGCCGGCGCTCACGGGCATGCGCGATCCAGGCGCGCACGATCGCGCGGTGCGAATCGATCTTGTTGAGGTAGCTTCGCCGCAGGCCTTCGTCGCTGAGCGTACCGATACCTTCGAGCAGCAGGTCATACGCGGTTTCCAGCGCCGTTCGCGCCTGTCGGTGCTCGCCGTGCGCGGCCAGGGCCTGCTGATGCCACCACCAGACGTGCGCCGGCGACAAACCCCCACCCATTGCGCGGCTTTCCCGTGCCGCATACAGGTCGGTGGCTTGCCGCGAGGCCTCGAGCGCAGCTTCGGTCTGGCCGAGCAGGAGATGGGCGGCGCAAAGGTCGGTCAGGAGAAGGATCTGGAAGGTCGTCTCCGGATTGGCCTTCGTCACCGCGCACGCCTTCTCCAGAAAAGGCAGCGCCGCCGCCCCGTCGCGCTCGACGAGGGCAAGCCAGCCCGCGGTCCAGTCCAAGGTCATCGCCCAGTGGCCCGCCGCGTGCACGCCTTCCCCGGACCCTTCGGCCTCGAGCTCGGCGAGATGCTCGCGCCCGGCCGCAACGTCACCGGCGAGGACGTCGTTGCCGGCGATTATGGACAACGCGTTCGCCGCGCTGGCGAAATCGTGGAGGCGACGCCGGATCTCGATCGCCCGCCGCGCCATGCGGCTGGAGCGCCGGTACAGGCCTAGCGCGCGATAGGCGAGCGACAGGTTGTTGTAGATCGCCGACTGCCCGGACACGTTGCCGGCCGCCTGGTAGCCGGCCAGTGATTGGTGCAGCCCGCGCAGGCGCTTCGCCAGGTCAACGTTCTGGCGCCACCGGATGTTCAGCGCCGACGCCTCGCCCCACCGGTCGCCGGTCCGGCGGGCGAGCGCGAGCGCCTCGTCGGCCGCGCGCTCACTGGTCGCCTTGTGGCCGAGGTTGTCGTGGGCGCAGGCGATGACCCACAGCGCGCGGCCGCGGTGCATGTCGTCGCCCAGAGCCTCGAAAAGCTTCGCTGCCGCTGCGGCGTTGTCCACCGCGGCGGCGCTCTGCTCCGTGCGCATCTGCGCCGCCGCGAGATTGACCAGGCACAGCGCGACGAGCGCCTTCCTGCGGCTGCGACGGGCGGCCTTCACCGCGTGCTCGGCGGTCTTGACCGCGGCGTCGATGCCGCCGGAGAACGCCCGTACGCGAGCAAGGCAGTTCAGTGCCTGCGCCTGCAGGACGGCCTCCCCGCTGCGCTCGGCGATGGCGAGCATGGCCTCGGCATCCTCCCGGGTTCGGTCGATATTGCCTTGCGCAGCGAGGCTCTCGGCGCGAAGCTCGAGCAGGTCGAGCATTAGCGCCGCGTTCAGGCCGGCGGCGGCGAGTGCGGTGGTGGCCAGTTCGACGGCCTGCGTGTGCTGGCCGGCCCACGCCAGGTCACGGACCTGCTGCGCGATCGCTGCCGGCATCCCCGTCCGGGTTTCGGCGGCAAGACGCGCACGCGATTTCTTCCCCCCGGCAGACGTGTTGCGGGTCTTCTTCGGCATCCGCGAAACGGGCATGCGTTACTCCAATACACGATTCGGCCGGGCGACCTTCCGCCCGGAGGGTCCGCTTGCCGCCGTTCAGATCCTGGCGACCTCGAAGGTCGACGGGTGGAACAGCTCGTCGACCGTGACGAGGCGAGACGACAGTCCCTGGCCGTGATGGTGGTGCAGGAACGCCTCGAGCGTGTGCCGGTTCGGCGCGACGCCGTACGACCAGAAGTCCTCGCCGAGCAGGTCGCGTGCCGCGGCCAGCTGGTCTTCGACGAAGGGCAGCGTCACCTTCGGCGCTGACGTGTCGGCGAGCCGGTCGAGGGCAATGGTCTTGGCCCGCTGGAAGGCCTTCAGCAGCGCGGCGGGCAGCCACGGATGCGCTTCGGCCCGATCGCGGCGCACGCCGAGCACGTGCATGATCGGAAAGATGCGGGTGCGGCGATAGTAGTCCTTCGCAACCGCCATGGGATCGGCGAAGAGCCACCCGACATCGGGATTGCGGCCCGCGCAGCTCGGAGGGCGCGGCGAGATGAACGCGTCGATCTCGCCGCGATCGAGCATCCCGGAGAGGTGCTCGCCTTCGGGCGCGCTCTCCAGCCGGATGTTCGCTGGCAGCGCGAGTGCGATCTTCTCGGGTCGGCCGGGTTCGTCGATCCCGCCGCGAACCCAGGTGACATCGCTCGGCTTGATGCCGTAATCGTCCTGCAGCAGCGCGCGCGCCCAGACGATCGCCGTCAACTGGTACTCGGGGACGCCCACGCGCTTTCCGGCCAGATCTTCCGGCTTGCGGATGCGATCGGTGCGCACATAGATCGACGTGTGGCGAAATGCCCGCGACAGGAACACCGGCACGGCGATGTACGCATTGTCGCCGCCCGCGAGCTTGACGGTCTGGCTCGACAGCGACAGCTCGGCCACGTCGAATTCCCGGTGGCGGAACGCGCGGAAGAACATCTCCTCGGGGGCGAGTGTCATGTAGATCGGATCGACGCCGTCGATCGCGACGGTGCCGTCCGTCAGCGGCCGTGTGCGGTCGTAGTCCCCGATGGCCAGCGAGAGCTGCAGTTTCGCCATGGTCGTGGGCCGCCTACCGCGTTGCGAATTCCCGGACCGGCAGGGCGCCGACGCCGAGCGACCGCCAGTCGGTCGTCTTGGGGACGATCTGCTGATACGAGTGAACGCCGACCGGAATTCGCGTCGCTCCGGTTCCGATCGCCGGCTTGCCATCGCGGAACGCCGTCGCGGCATCGACCATCAGGCGCCGGAATTCGACGATGGCGAGGTCGCTCGCGCCCAGCAGATCGCGCTCGCGGTTGGCGATGGGGCCCATGGTGACCCACATCGAGATGTCCTGGTTCGGAATGCCGCGGATCCCCGTGAAGTTGCCGGCCTTCATCGCCTGCCGGTCCTGCCAGAAGTGGTTGTCGACGTTGCGCAGCATCCGGTACCGATCGTCGAGGTCGACGCCCGTCTGTGCGCCCAGGAATCTGCGCCAGGTCTCCACGTCGGGCACGCTGGCCGGATCGTCGCTCCACGCGATGAAGTGGAATGCCGTGTGCGTGTCGTCGATCGGCACGTTGACGTTGGCGACGTTGTACGAATCGTTGGGTGGGATCAGCACGGTGAATGGAGCGACGAAAACCGTCATCCGCACGTAATCGTTGTTCGCCGAGTCGACGATCGGCCGGCGCAGCGCGGCATAGCGGAATCCGTAGTCGGTACGCTGGATCTGCAGTCGCGGCGCCTTGTCGGTCGACGGGCGCAGCCAGTTGGTCGCCGTCGCCTTCGCGCTCGTCACCCGCGCCGGCACCATGTCGGAGGAGTGCAGGCTCGAGCTGTGCGCCGAGTCGATCGCGCCTTCGAGGATCTGGGCCCAGTTGCAGGGGATGACGATCTTCGCGATGCTGACCTTGCTCTCGGCGCCGGGCGCCCACGGCGGCGGCTGGAATTCGGGCTGCGTGTCGCGGGGGCCCATGTAGGTCCACACGACGCCGCCCCACTCCTGCGTCGGATACGCCTTGTGCTTCGCCCTGTCCTTCATCGGCGTGCTCGCCGGCTCGGACGGCATTTCCAGTATCTTCCCGTCCACGTCGACCTTCCAGCCGTGATAGAGGCAGCGCAGCCCGCATTCCTCGTTGCGTCCGAACACCAGCGACGCGCGGCGGTGGGCGCAATGGCGGTCGAGCAGGCCCACGCGGCCGTCGGTGTCGCGGAACGCCACGAGATCCTCGCCCAGCAGCCGCACCGCTACCGGTGCTCCGTCCGGCTCGGCGACCTCCTCGATCAGGCACGCGGGAAGCCAGTGCCGGCGGGCGATCTGTCCCATCGGCGCGGCGCCATCCACGCGGCACAGCAGCTCGTTTTCCTCACGGGTCAACATCTCGTAATCCTCCTTGCCGCCGCATCGCTGTCGGCGGGCACCGTTGCGCCTCGATATCTAGCCACCCGAACTCGGCAATCCGAGTTTCAGCGTATTACGCAATCGCTGGCCTGTCGAGTGGCGTTCGTCGTTGGCGAGATTGGCGATGATCGCGAGCAGGCATCGGCGCGTCGCCGCGACGTCGCGTGCCGCCACTCCGCGAACGGCGATCGCGTTGACCTCGGTCGCCAGCGGCACGAGTCGGCGCTTCAGCGCCTTGCCGCGCGGCGTCAGGAACACGTAGACGTTCTTGTGATTGTCGGCGCGCCGCCGGCGCAGGACGTAGCCCGCCGCTTCCATCTGCCGCACCGCCGCGTAGGTCGTCGGCTCCATCACGCCGGCCGCCGTGCTGAGCTCGCGTTGCGTCATGCCATCCTTCACCCAGAGTATGCGCAGGAAGGTCCAGAAGCCACGCGGGACGTCGTGTTCGGCGAGACGGGCGTCGAGCGCCCGCAAGAGCGCGCGGGTCGCGTCCTTGACGAGGTGCGCCAGCCGGTCGTTCGGCACGGCCTCGTGCCATTCCCTCAGCGCCGCGATCGATCCGGCGAGCTCGCAGGCCTTCGCGGTGCCGTTCGCCATCGTTTCCGTTCCTGGTCTACAGGCCGCGCGGCAGCGCGACCTGGTGAGAAAGCTCGACGTCGCGTCCCGTGCGCGCCGAATCGAGCAGGGCGAGGCAAATCTCCAGCGTCGCTTTCGACCACGGACCGTCGTGCAGTGGCGGCTGTCCGCCGACGACGGCGTCGTACAGCTCGTCGATGACTTCCACGCGGGGGATGCGGGGCGGCGCCAGCGCATGAACGATACGCTCACCATCGTCGTAGGTGATGATGCGGTCGGGCAGGGGACGCACGTCGCCCCGTTCGCAGCAGGCGACGATCGTCCCGAAATGCTGATGCGTGCGCGGCTGGGCTGCCACCGTAGCTGCGGCGTTGCTCCCGTAGCTCGCGGCAGCCTTGAACTCGTCTTCCGTCGTGCCCGGCGGAATGCCGGCGAGGCGGCGCCGCGCGGCGCCGTATTGCTCCGGATCCTTGGGCACACCCAGTTCGCCGACCCACCCGCAGAATTCGTCGGAGTCGAAATGCCCGTACCCGCTGTAGACGAGCGAGGCGAACGCCCCGTCCTCGAAGCGCAGCAGCGCCGAATAGGCGCCTTCCGTGGGCCGCAACCGATCCCACGAACCCGTGTGCGCACGGACGGCCACCGCGCGTGTTCCGGCGAGGTAGCGCACGATGTCGACCTGGTGCGCTGCCTGGCTGAACACCACGCCTCCGCCTGCCTCGGTCACCAGTTCTTCGGGTCGTCGCGGTCGATAGAGGAAGTCCGTGAAATTGAGTGCGGTGATCATCCGCAGGCGGCCGAGCGTGCCTTGCGCGATGAGCCGACGTGCCTCGAGGACGGGCCGGTCGAAGCTGTGGCTGTGGCCGACGATCAGGTGGACTTTCGCGGCGACGCAGGCGGCGATCATCCGGTCGCACTCGGCGAGCGAGATCGCCATCGGCTTCTCGACCAGCACGTGCTTGCCGCCGGCGGCGGCCATCTCGGTGTGTGCCGCATGCAATCCGTGGGGCGTGGCGACGTAGATCACGTCCGTTCCGGCATCGCGTGCGAGCGCCTCGACCGTATCGTAGGTACGCGCGCCGAAATCGGACGCAAAACGCTGCCGTGCATCCGGACGCGCATCGGCGGCGGCAATGAGCTCCACCCTCGGGTCGGCCGAAAACGTGGGCAGCATCAGCGTGAATGCGCGGCCCAGGCCGGCAACACCGATGCGCAGGCGTCGACCGCTCAAAGGTGCACCCTTGGCGCTGCGCGCCGTCCCTCCGAGAGGGAGCAATTCGCGCCTTGGGGCGGCCCGGCGGCACTTGCGTCCCGACCGCATGCAGGGGAGGCGCCGCGGATCACAGATCGAGCACCAGTCGTTCGGAGCGGGCTCGCGAAACGCAGACCATGATGTTGCTCGCCTGCTCGTCGGGCATCAGCACGAGATCGCGGTGCAGGGCTTCGCCTTCCAGCAGCACCGTGCGGCAGGAGCCACAGGTTCCGCTCTCGCACGATGAAGGAACGCGGTGTCCGGCCGCGCGCAGGGCCTCGAGGATCGTCGTCCCCGCCGGTACCGGGATCGCGGTCCCCGAGCGCGCGAGCTGTACGACGAAGGGGTGGTCATCGGGCCTCGCCATCGCGGCGCCGTCGACGAAGCTCTCGAAATGGATGGTGCCGGGGTTCCAGTGCCCCGTCATGTCGCGCACGGCGTCCATCAGGCTTCGCGGGCCGCAGCAGTAGACATGTGCCTTCGACGGCTTTTCGAGGATCGGCCACAGGTCGAATGCCTTGGCCGGGTCGCCATCATCGAAATGCACGCGCACCCGCGCGGCCGGGTACTGCGCCGCGAGCTCGTCGACGAACGGGGTCGTCTCCCGCGTCCGCCCGAGATAATAGAGCCGCCATGTCCCGATGCCGTCGGCCTCGAGTGCGCGGATCATCGCCAGAATGGGCGTGATCCCGATGCTGCCGGCGATGAACACGTAGCCGGGCGCCCGCATATCCAGCGCAAACGCATTGTCGGGTGCCCCGATCGCGAGCTCGTCGTCGACCCGGACGTCGTCGACCATGCTGACCGAACCGCCACGGCCGTCCGGATCACGCTTGACCGCGATCAGGTAACGATTCCGCTCGGACGGGCTGTTGCACAGCGAGTATTTGCGGACGGCCCCGTTGGGAGCGCGCACCTTGATGTGGCTTCCCGCGGTGAACGCCGGCAGCTCGCGCCCGAGCGGATCCCGAAGCTCGAACAACCGGACGTCGGCGGCGAGCCGCTCCGCACGGACAACGCGCGTGACAAGCGTTACGTCTTCCAGGTCTGCCACGCCGCGCCTCCTCCGCCGGACCGCGCCACTGGCGGCGGCCAATGCCGATCGGGATTATGTTAGGGACCTAAGCAATTTGCCGCAAGCCCACTTGACCCGCTGCTGCGCGATATGCGAAAACCCCCACGATCCGATGCGGGAGCGGACCCGGTGTGAACAGGCGCTGGTGCGCGGCAGCGGACGCTCGAGGGTGCGCCTGCGGAATCGGCGGGTATCGATCGGTCGCATTGACGCTCGACCGTCCTCGGGCGACACTCTCCGGCCATCGGGCAAGCCCGCCCGATCCGGCAGACGTCATTTGTGGCCCCGCGACACTGCGGTCAGCGCGGGCCCTGGAGGAGACGCAATGAGCAGATCGAGCTTCCTGGGGGGCGCCCTGTTGGCGCTCGTACTAGGCACATCCGTTCCGACCGTGCAGGCGCAGGACGCGCTAAAGCTCGCCGCGGGCCAGCGCGGCAACTGGGACACGACCATCGCCGAGGTCGGGCAACGCGCCGGCATCTTCAAGAAGCACGGCCTCACGCTCGAGATCCTGTGGACGCAAGGCGGCGGCGAGACCCAGCAGGCCGTGATCTCCGGCAGTGTCGACATCGGCGTGGCGCCCGGCATCATGGGCGTGCTGTCCGCCTTTTCGAAGGGCGCGCCCGTGCGCATCATCGGTGCGGAAACCACAGGCGCGGCCGACCTGTTCTGGTATGTGCCGTCCGCCTCGCCGATCAAGTCGCTGAAGGACACCGAAGGCAAGACGATCGCGTACTCGACCAACGGCTCGTCGACGCACGGCATCGTCACCGCCTTCATGAAGCAGTACGACCTCAAGGCCAAGCCGACCGCAACCGGGGGTCCCGCGCCGACGCTGACGCAGGTGATGTCGTCCCAGATCGACGTGGGCTGGTCGGCGCCGCCGTTCGGCCTGCAGCAGCTGGACGAGGGGAAGATCCGCATCATCGCGTCGGGCAACGATGCCGCGGTGTTCAAGGGCCAGACCGTCCGCCTGCTCATCACCAACGTGCAGACGCTGAAGAACCGCAAGCCCGCCATCGACCGCTTCATGAAGGCCTATCGCGAGACGATCGACTGGCTGTACTCGGACGACCCGAAGGCGCTCGCGACTTACGCCGAGTTTGTCCCGATTCCGCTCGCGATGGCGAAACGCACTCGCGACGAATTCTTCCCGAAGGCCTCGGTCGACCCGGACCGGATCGTCGGGCTCGACGTGATCGTCCAGGATGCGGTCAACCTCAAGTACACCACGGCGCCGCTGACCAAAGAGCAACTCGCCGAGCTGATCCAGATTCCGCCGCGGTGAGGCTCTCGTCTCACGCGAACGCGAGTGGCGGGGACGCATCGTCGATCGAGCGGCCCGCCGGTGTGGCCGGTGCCGATTCCGGGGCCGAACCCGTTTTCGGCAGCGACGTCGTCGCACAGGCGCTGCGCGCACTGGCCATTCCCTATATCGCGCTCAACCCCGGCGCGAGCTATCGCGGATTGCACGACAGCCTCGTCAATTTCCTCGGCAACAGCCGACCGCAGATCCTGCTCTGCCTGCACGAGGAGCATGCGGTCGCGATCGCCCACGGCTACGCGAAGGTGACGGGCAGGCCGCTTGCGGTCGCCGTGCACTCGAATGTCGGACTGTTCCACGCATCGATGGCCATCTTCAACGCCTGGTGCGACCGGATGCCGGTCGTCGTGCTCGGTGCGACGGGACCGGTCGACGCGGCGAAGCGGCGCCCGTGGATCGACTGGATCCACACCGCGCGCGATCAGGGCGCGGTCGTGCGGCCCTACGTCAAATGGGACGACCAGCCGGCGTCGCCGGCCGCCGCCCGTGAGTCGCTGCTGCGCGGGGCGTGGCTCGCCAAGACCGCCCCGCAGGCCCCCGTCTATGTGAACCTCGATGCGGAAATGCAGGAAGCACGTCTCGACGCGCCGCTGGCGGCCATCGAGCCTTCGCGTTACGTCCCCCGCGCCGTTTCCGCACCCGAGGCCACGGGGCTGGCAGAGGCGGTCGGACTGCTGCGTTCCGCACGGGCGCCCGTGTTCCTGGTCGGACGAGTCACGCGCGACGAGGATGCGTGGCGGGCACGGGTGCAGCTCGTGGAGGCGATTGGCGCGCGCGTCATCACGGATCTCAAGGTCGGAGCCGCCTTTCCGACCGATCATCCGCTCCACGTCGGCGCGCCGGCGCTTCTCCTTCAGGCCGATGCCGCCGCGGCGATTGCGGGGGCAGATGTCATCGTCAGTCTGGATTGGGTGGATCTCGCGGGGACGCTCCGGACCGCATGCGGTGGCGAGCCGGCCGGCAAGGTCATCCATGTTTCGCTCGACCACGTTCTCCACAACGGCTGGAGCATGGACCACCAGGGTCTGCCGGTCGTCGATCTGCACGTGGCCGCGACGCCCGAAGCGACGGTGCGCGCGCTGCTCGGGGCGATCGGCGCCGCCCGCGCACCAAGCCCCGCGCCGCGTCCGCACACGTTTACTCCTGCGCCCGTTGCCGCAGGCGCGATGACCACCGACGACGTGGCCGTGGCCCTGCGCGCGGCCGTCGGCGACCGGCCTGCGTCGCTCGCGCATCTCCCGCTGTCGTGGAACGGCGCGTGCTGGCCGTTCCGGCATCCGCTCGACTATCTGGGCTCGGACGGCGGGGGAGGCATCGGTGGCGGACCCGGCATCGCCGTCGGCGCGGCGCTGGCGCTCGTGGGCACGGATCGTCTGCCGATCGCGGTGTGCGGCGACGGCGACTTCCTGATGGGCGCGACCGCGCTGTGGACCGCCGTCCACTACCGCATTCCGCTGCTCGTCGTGGTCGCGAACAACCGCTCGTTCTACAACGACGAGGTGCACCAGGAACGGATGGCGCGGATGCGGGACCGGCCGGTCGACAACAAGTGGATCGGCCAGCGCATCTCGGATCCGGACGTCGACATCGCGGGGATGTCCCGTGCGCAGGGCGCGGAAGGCTTCGGTCCGGTCGAACGTCGCGATGACTTGCCGGCCGTGCTCGCGGCAGCCGTCCGTGCCGTCCTGCACGGCAGCGTCGCCGTCGTCGACGTGCGTGTGCAGCCTGGCTACACGCCGGCGATGAGCGGTATCGCGGGTCCGGGTACCAGGTCGCGCGGCTGACTCCGTGACACCCACCGACGCGAACGCGAGCGCGGGCACGACCGGGACCATGCCAGCGGGCACCGGCAACGAATCCCTGCTTCGGGTCGAGGGCCTCCACAAGCGCTTCGTCACACGCGATGGCCCGGTGACCGCGGTGGAGGACATGTCGTTCAGCGTGGCGCCCGGCGAGTTCGTGTCGATCATCGGGCCGTCG
>Ga0209253_10002255_pt1 | contig 17069 bp, 14 predicted proteins | sample FrelakmetBRP12BR_FD_187145 | JGI IMG/M metagenome (GOLD analysis project Ga0209253, IMG submission 187145) | Freshwater lake sediment microbial communities from the University of Notre Dame, USA, for methane emissions studies - BRP12 BR (SPAdes)... | ecosystem: Environmental > Aquatic >...
GGGATCCCGCTATCGAATGACAGCCAGATTTTCCTGGAAGTCGCCTCGTGTAAAGTCATTGGCATCACCGGCTCAGCTGGCAAGACCACTACCACAACCTTGGTCGGACGGATTGGTCAGGCTGCCGTTGATTTGCCCGGAAAGACAGTTCCTTACCGGCGTGTTTGGGTTGGTGGGAATATCGGTTCGCCGTTGATCGCCGAAGTTGACCAGATGCAGCCAGCTGATCTGGCAGTAATGGAGCTATCCAGTTTTCAATTGGAGATCATGACTCGCTCGCCGCAGGTGGCGGCAATTCTGAATATCACGCCAAACCATCTGGACCGGCACGGCACAATGGAAGCCTATACAACCGCCAAGACACGCATACTCTCCTTTCAATCATATCTCGACCAGGCTGTTTTAGGCAGAGATGACCCAGGCGCCTGGTCTCTGGCAGAGCAGGTGAATGGGCAGTTATTCTCGTTTGGTTTCACACCTCTGCCCAAGGATGCTTGTGGGGCATTTCTATACCACGATAATATCTGTATTTGTACAGAACCTGGCGCACATCAGGCTACCAGGGTGATGGCTAAAAATGAAGTCTCTTTACGTGGCGAGCATAACTTGCTCAATGTGATGGCCGCCTGTGCGGTTGCTGCAACCGCCGGCCTGCCTGTCGAAGCCATGCGAGCAGGTGTACGAGGTTTTACCGGTGTCCCGCACCGTCTGGAATTTGTGCGCTCATGGGGTGGGGCAGATTGGTATAACAATTCGATCGCCACCGCGCCAGAACGGACCATGGCAGCCATCCGGTCCTTCCACGAGCCATTGATCTTGTTGGCGGGTGGTCGGGATAAGCAACTCCCCTGGGAAGAATTTGCTGCCTTGGTCAGCCAGCGCGTAGACCACCTGATCGTATTTGGTGAGGCAGCCGACATCATTCTGCGGGCGATAGAGCCAAACAAGAATGCCAGATTGAAGATCACGCGATGTAAAGGCTTGCGCGAAGCAGTAGATTGCGCTGTACAGGTCATCCAGCCGGGCGTAGTTGTGCTCCTTTCGCCGGGTGGCACAAGTTTTGACGAGTTTCAAGATTTCGAGGAGCGTGGAGAATGTTTCGCACGTTGGGTGAAAGAACTTCCGTAAGAATTGCAGAACGTGATCGCCGGCGGCAAGTTTACCGGTCTGTGGCAGATGGTTTTACTATTCCAGCCTCCCAGGTAGAAGAGCGATCGAGCTCGCATGCAAAACCGATTGCCAAGAAACGCGCTTTCCAGTTCAAGATAGATTTGCCGCTATTGTTGGTGATAATCAGTCTGGTTGTCTTTGGCTTGCTGATGGTCTACTCTGCCAGCTATGATTACTCCTTTCTGTTCTATGGTGATTCGATCACCATGTTCAAGCGCCAGCTAATCTTTTTGGGGATTGGATTGTTGAGCATGGTGGGCCTAATTTTCGTCGATTATCATTTCTGGCGCCGGGTGGCAGTGCTGGTGATGGGGGTAACCATCTTTTTACTGGTTTGCGTGTTCATCGCAAATGAAGTCTTGAATGGCGCTTCAAGAACCCTCTATCGGGGTTCCATCCAACCATCTGAATTGGCGAAACTGGTGATCATTGTTTATTTGTCGGTCTGGCTTTTTGCCCGGCGCGAACAATTGAGCAATATCCAGTTTGGTTTGATCCCATTGGCGGTTATTCTAGGTGTCCTGGGCGGTTTGATTGTCAGCCAGCCAGATCTCAGCGCGATGGTGATGATATTCTGCCTGGGAGGGGTGATGTTCTTCCTGGCGGGTGGTGAGCTACGCCAGATAGGACTCTTATTGATCGTCGCCTTATTGGTAGGTTGGCTGATTGTTCAGATCAGTCCCACTGCCAGTTTGCGTATTCATGACTACATTGCCGGCTTGAAAGACCCAACCAAGGGCTCAGCTCATGTTTTGTGGTCTTTCGAGGCTTTTGTAAAAGGGGGTTGGCTGGGGGTTGGGATTGGCAAAGCCGAGACCAAGCTGATTGGCTTGCCCGTGCCTCCAACCGACAGCATCTATGCCGTGGTTGGTGAAGAAACAGGCGTTTTGGGTGCTCTTGGTCTGGTTTTCTTGTATGGGGTACTGCTCTGGCGTGGATTAACGATTGCCCGGCGTGCTCCAGATATGCTAGGGTCGCTTCTGGCAGCTGGCTTGAGTATCTGGATTGCTTTGGAAGCCTTCATTAACATGGCCGTTATGGTTAACCTGTTACCCTTTGCTGGTAACGCCTTACCTTTCATCAGTTCAGGAGGTTCCAGTTTAATTGTCTCGTTGGCGGCTATCGGGATCATGTTGAACATTTCGAGGCTTTCAACGCGTAAGAAAGAAGAAAATGGGAAGCTCTTCGATGCGGTTGTTGATTTGCGCCGGTGGGACCGGCGGCGGCGTGTATCCAGCGCTCGCCGTGCTGCAGGCTTTACCAAGTGACGCGTACCCATCCATACTCTGGGTAGGTAGTGCAGGCGGCATGGAGAGAGAACTGGTGGAGCGCGCACAAGTGCCTTTTGAAGCAATTCCCGCAGCTGGGGTGCATGGTGTTGGTTTGCGCTCCTTGTCGGGAAATTTGCTGCAGCTGGCGCGCGGTTACCGCTCAGCCCGCCAGATCCTGAGGCGTTTCCAACCGGATGTTCTGCTTTTCACCGGAGGTTATGTAGCTGTACCGGTGGCGTTAGCAGGGTATCGAGTCCCGTCTGTCTTGTACGTGCCAGATATTGAGCCGGGGCTGGCATTGAAAGTCCTGGCTCGCTTGGCAGATCGTATCGCAGTAACCGCCGAAGATGGCCGGGCTTTTCTCCCTTCTCGTACGAATGTCACGGTCACCGGTTATCCGGTGCGTCCGGATCTGGCGGTCTGGGAGAAGCGAGCGGCTTTGCAAGTGTTCGGTTTGAGTGATGAACTTCCAGTATTGCTGGTTTTCGGTGGCAGTTCCGGCGCACGCTCGATTAATCGGGCTTTATTGGCGGTGCTGCCGGAATTATTGAGCGAGATGCAGATTATTCACGTGAGTGGCAAATTGGATTGGGCAGAAGTCGAGGCTGCTCGCCAGCGGATATCCGGGCTCTCTGGGGTAGATGCCGGTCTGATGCAACGCTATCGAGCGTTCCCCTATCTCCATACAGAAATGGGAGCCGCCCTGGCTGCTTCTGACCTTGCCCTTTCCCGTGCTGGCGCTTCAACTTTGGGTGAATTTCCACAGGCCGGTTTACCAGCGGTCTTGGTGCCCTATCCGTATGCTTGGCGCTACCAAAAGGTGAACGCCGACTACCTGGCGCAACACGGAGCCGCCATAGTAGTTCTGGACCAGGATTTACCCCAACGTCTGGCGCCGGTTGTGCGAGATTTGATACATGACACCGACCGGCTTGAGCAAATGGGGCGCTCGATGCATTTCCTGGCGCGGCCAGATGCAGCCCGAGCGATTGCCGGATTGTTACAGAGATTTAGCCTGGGCAGGGACCAGGAAAGGAAAATCTCATGATTGCCATGGTAACGGTTTTTGGCATGTTCCTGTTCTTGTTCGGGCTGATTGGGGCGGTACGCGGCTGGGCGAAGGAAATGTTAGTCATCTTCAGCGTCATCCTGGCTCTGGCAGCCATCACATTGGTCGAGGATTTGCTTGGTTTCGAGAATACGCTCTTTAAAAACAACCCCAACTTGCAATACTGGTTCAGGACGATTACGGTTGTGGTGATGGTTTTCTTTGGTTACCAGTCGCCCTCGCTGCCGCGCTTCAAAACCGCTACAGAGAAGCGTGATCGGATCCAGGATCACATATTGGGCTTTATCATGGGAGTGGTCAGCGGTTATTTTGTAGTCGGCACCCTCTGGTCTTTCGGCAGCGATGCGGGGTATCCGCTTATTGCTCCATATGTTCAGGGTGTGCCGCCGGAGCTGAGCCGTATCACAGAGCAGGTTATGAATCTGCTGCCGCCGGTCTGGTTGAATCAGCCTACGACCATTTTTATTTGTGTAGTGATTGCCTTCGTCTTTGCGATTGTGTTCTTCTTGTAGATGTGATTTATGGATAAGCATGTGCATTTCATTGGGATTGGCGGAAGCGGTTTGTCGGCGATTGCCACCGTTTTATTGGAGCGGGGGTATACCATCAGTGGCTCGGACCGCCAAGCATCGCCAGTTACCCGGCGCTTGCAGGAGGCGGGCATGACTATTTTCACTGCCCATCAGCCTGAGAATGTCGCCGGAGCGGAGCTGGTGGTGCGCTCTTCCGCTATACCCGATGGTAATGTTGAAGTCCAGGCTGCCCGGGCAGCCGGCATCCCAGTGCTCAAGCGGGTGGATTTCCTCGCACAGCTCACCGCCGGACAGCAGCCAGTGGCAGTCGCCGGTACCCACGGGAAAACCACGACTACCGCAATGATTGCCTGGCTTTTGACCGCATTGGGTAAGGATCCTTCTTATGTTATCGGCGGCGTTTCAGCGAATCTGGCAGGAAACGCGCACGCCGGTCACGGCCAGTATTTTGTCATCGAAGCGGATGAATACGATTATATGTTTTTGGGCTTGCACCCCTGGATAGAAGTGGTGACCAACGTCGAGCATGACCATCCAGATTGTTATCCTACCCCGCGAGATTTTGAGCAGGCGTTTGAAGCTTTTGTCGACCGCCTCTTGCCGGGTGGGGCGCTGTTAGCCTGTGCAGATGACCCCGGGGCTGCTTCAATCCTGGGCTATGGCAGACAACATGGTCGCCAGGTCGCTTCCTATAGTTTATACAGTGAAACAGCGGACTATCTTTGCCATGGGGCGCAACCAAATTCAACAGGCGGTTTTACTTTCGACCTCTATCGGTCTGGGATCAATGCGGCCAGGGCAGTCCAGCTCCAGGTGCCGGGTTTGCACAATGTGGCGAACGCTTTGGCGGCCCTGGGTGTGGTCGATCTGCTGGGTCTCTCGCTGGCAGAGGCTGCTGGGGCATGTGCAGAATTCCGCGGCACAGGACGTCGCTTCGAGTTGCGAGGTGAGATTAACGACATCACAATCATTGATGATTATGCTCATCATCCAACCGAAATCCGCGCCACGCTGGCAGCTGCGCGTGCCAGGTATCCAGGGCATTGCCTGTGGGCTGTCTGGCAGCCCCATACCTATTCACGCACCCGTACGTTACAAAGCGAGTTCATCGAAGCTTTGCAAGCCGCCGACCGGGTAGTTATTACAGAGGTCTTTGCTGCGCGCGAGGCTCCACCGGTGGATGGTTATTCATCTCGGCAAATTGCCGAGGCGCTTGCCCATGCACCCCGTTACGCTGCCGGGGGCGTCTATTATGAACCGGAGTTGGCTGGGGCAAGCGCCTTGCTTTTGAGCCGTTTGCAACCCGGCCATGTAGTTTTAGTACTTTCGGCTGGTGATGCTGACCAGATCAGCGCCCAGCTGCTAAAAAGCCTTTTGGCTACACTACCGGCGGATGCTTAGCAACGGAACCATCCAGCCGGATCTAACCAGGAGAGATGAGAATGTCAGAAGATAAGCGAAAGTTTGAGGCCAACACCCATACCTTACAAGATGCAGTCCTGGTCCCGCGCCATGCGCGCTCCAAAGATCTGGCTGATATCCAGCCGATCGGATATCTCTCGGGACTGAAAGCGGAAAACAACGCTTCACTCTTTACTCGTGATACAATCCTGCGTCTGATCGCAACCTTGAAAGAAAAGTAAGTCAAGAAAGCAAAGAAAACTGGCATGATCGATCTGGGCTTCCAACCAGCTCTGCAAGAACTGGGCGAAAAATTCGGCGCTCGCTTGGGGCATAATGTCCCTTTGGCGCGCTATACTGCGGCGCGGCTGGGTGGACCGGCACAGGCGCTGCTGGAGGCGCAGACCCTGGATGAGCTGGTTGAGCTAATCAGCTTCTGCTGGAAGGAATCTTTCCCTTATACTCTGCTGGGCGATGGCTCAAATATTCTGGTCAGCGATGCGGGAGTGTGCGGCCTGGTGATCATCAACCGGACGCGCCAGATTCGTTTCGATGAGCAATCTGATCCAGTGTTGGTTTGGGCTGAATCGGGCGCAAATTTTGGTGTTTTGGCTCGCCAGGCAGCTCAGCGCGGCCTGTCTGGCCTGGAATGGGCAGCTGGTATCCCCGGTACGCTGGGGGGCGCAGTGGTAGGGAACGCCGGTGCGCATGGTGACGAGCTAGCCAAGAATCTTCGTCTGGCAGAAATCTTGCATCGAATGGACGCAGGTCGGGTTGGTGAAGCCCAGCGCGAGGAATGGCCGGTGGATAAGCTGGAATACACGTATCGTAGCAGTCTTTTGAAGCGCAATCCGGGCAAGTGTGTTGTGCTTGCGGGTCTTTTAGGGTTACAGCGCGGCGACCCGCAATCTATTCGGGAACGGATGGACGAGTTGGTGGCTTATCGACGGCGTACCCAGCCGCCGGGTGCCAGTACCGGTTCAATGTTCAAGAATCCGCCCGGAGATTACGCCGGTCGTTTGATCGAAGCTGCGGGATTGAAAGGTGTCCGGGTTGGCGATGCACAGATCAGCCCGTTGCATGCCAACTTCTTTATAAACCTGGGGAACGCCACTGCCGCAGATTTTTACGCCCTGATCCAGCAGGCGCGCCAGACCGTTGCAGATAAATTTTCGTTGCAACTCGATCTGGAAATTGAGCTGATAGGAGAGTGGTGAGCGATCACCGGCATGGGTATGCAGAATAAACTACGCGTGGGTGTGATGTTCGGCGGGCGATCAGGAGAGCATGAGGTCTCCTTGATGTCAGCGCGCTCGATCCTGCGTGCCCTGGATCCGCTCAAATATACGGTGACGCAAATCGGTCTTACTTACGAAGGCAACTGGTGGGTTGGCGAGGATGTTCTCGAAGCTCTCAGCCAGAACCGGGTTGACCAGCTTTCCCCGGCTTTCATCATCCCCGACCCTCGCTGGCGTGGTTTATACCAGATCCAGCACCAGGCTCAAGGTGATCGGCTGCAATGTTTGGCCGAGCTGGATGTGGTCTTCCCTGTACTGCACGGACCCTTTGGAGAAGATGGCACCGTCCAGGGTCTGCTCGAGATGGCTGATATGGCTTACGTCGGTGCGGGTGTTGTCGGTTCGGCTGTTGGGATGGATAAGGGTGTCTTCAAAGATGTGATGCGCGCCCACGATATCCCGGTTGTTGACTGGATGATCGTCAACCGCTCTCAAATCGAGCAGGATGTCGAGCAGGTGATCCAGCAGGCAATGAGGCTGGCTGATTTCCCACTTTTTGTGAAACCAGCTAATCTCGGCTCATCTGTTGGAATTACCCGCTGCAATACACGCTCCGATTTATTCGAGGGTCTGTACGAGGCTATCCGTTTTGACCGCCGGGTTTTGATCGAGCATGGCGTTGCGCAAGCTCGCGAGATCGAGATAAGCGTGCTGGGTAACGAAAACCCGCAGGTTTCGTTGCCTGGAGAGGTGCTCCCCAGCCGTGAGTTCTACTCATACGAAGCAAAATACATCGATAACCGTTCGCAATTGCTGGTTCCGGCGCCTCTGTCGCCCGAGTTGACCCGTCGTATCCAGGACCTGGCGGTGCGCGCTTACCAGGCTATTGATTGTGCAGGCATGGCCCGCGCGGACTTCTTACTGGAAAAGGGTTCTTCCGCCGGAGAGTCCGGTAGTCTTTACCTGAGTGAGTTGAATACCATTCCGGGTTTTACCAATATCAGCATGTACCCGAAGCTCTGGGAAGCCAGCGGCTTGGCTTATCCGGCCCTGGTTGACCGTTTGATTGAGCTGGCTATGGAACGTAAACACGAACGCGACCGCACAGAATGCCGTTATCGAGGTGGAGGCTAGCCATGCGACCGACCGACCAGACCTCCCGGCGCAGCGATGAGATCCGCCGCAGGAGACTGCAACAGTCTCACGCGGGTCAAAATACCCCGCTGACGCGTAAACGCAAACTTGTCACACCGGCGCCGCCGCCAGTAATGGCGCGTGCCTCACTCTCTGGTGCGGCTCAGTCTGTAAACCGGGACGCCGGGCGGAGCCACAAACAGGGACGCCGCCTGTATAACGTCAGCCTGAATCCGGCCCAGGGAGCCGAGATGAGCTTACCCGCCTTGCCACGTATCTCTCTGAACTGGCGGGTAGCCTCCTGCGCTCTCGTGCTCTTGCTGGGTTTTGCCCTTTACCAGCTCTGGACTTCGCCGAGCTATCGCGTGGATGCAGCCCAGGTATCCGGTTTAAAAAGCGTCACCAGCAACGACGTCAATACTGCTCTGGGTGTGACCGGTAAGCCAGTTTTCGTGCTTGATGCCCACCAGATCCAATCCGACTTGCTGGTATCCTTCCCGGAATTCTATGCTGCACAGGTGCGGGTCGAGATTCCGAACTCGGTATTGATAACGGTTACCGAACGCGTGCCGGTAATGGTCTGGCTTCAGGAAGGCAAAAATTACCTGGTCGATGTAGATGGCATGACTTTTCCGGTCCGGCACGAAGGGACCACAGGCGCTTTCCCGGTGGTCGAAGCTGCTGGAGCCCCGCCGGGTGTGGTATTGCCCGATAAGCCAGGGCCCTCCTTGCAAGAGATGACGATTAGTAAGATCACCGGCGTGCCTTTGCCTAGCGTACCAGCTCCTACCCAGGCTACCCCGCTGCTCTCGCCAGAGATGGTGCAGTCGATCCTGTTGATCTCAGAACAGGCTCCGGCTGGCGCCAAGCTGATTTATGATCCTATCCATGGCTTGGGTTGGAAAGACCGCCGCGGTTGGGATGTCTTCCTGGGAGATGAACAACAGATAGCAGCCAAGGTGAGTGTTTACCGGGCGATCCTGGACCACTTGAAGGGAAGCGAGAATCGGCCTGTAATTATCAGTGTGGAATATGTGCACGCCCCATATTACCGGCTGGAGGAATAATCCGTTGTTTGCAAGATTGAAGGCGAAGAAACCTGCAGGCTGCAGGAGGTCGCATTGATGGAAGATCAAATATTAATCGGCATAGATATTGGGACGACAAAAATTTGCACGCTGGTTGCCCGCGAAGAGACCCCGGGCCAGATGCGCATCTTGGGAGTAGGTATCGAGCCTTCCCAGGGATTGCGAAAAGGCGTGGTTGTAGACCTGGAAGCTGCAGCTCAGGCGGTGGCGCGCTCGGTGGATAAAGCCGAGCGTACCTCGGGAGTGGAAGTCTTGTCTGCGCTGGTCAGCCTGGCAGGCTCGAATGTGTCGTCTGTCAATAGCAAGGGCGTTGTTGGTGTTGCCGGTCGCGTCATTGATCAGGACGACGTAGCACGTGCAGTTGATGCAGCCAGGGCTGTGGCTATCCCGCATAACCGTGAGATCGTCCATGTTATCCAGCGTGGCTTCAACATCGACGGTCAGGACGGTATTCGCATGCCGATCAGCATGCACGGTTACCGCCTGGAAGTAGAGACCCATATCATCACAGCCACCGCTGCCAGCGTAGAGAATCTGCGCCAGTGCGTAGCAGCCGCCGGTGTTGAGGCCGCTCAGTTCGTGCTCAACCCGTTGGCATCAGCCGAGGTCGTGCTCACCGAAGCCGAAAGGCAGATGGGCGTGGTGGTCTGCGATGTGGGCGGCGGTACGACCGATATGGCAATCTATGTCGATGGGGATGTCTGGCATACCGCAGTCCTGGGGATTGGCGGCAACCATATTACCTCCGACATTGCCCAGGTGCTCCACCTGCCGAATACTCAAGCAGAGGAGATCAAGCTCCAGCACGGGCACGCCAACCCGGATGATATCGACCCGCAACAGTTTTTTAATCTGCACCCCTTTGGCGAGCAAGATGTTGTCCGCGCCAGCCACTTGGAGCTGGTTCAGATCATCCATGCCCGCACGGAAGAAATCTTCAATATGGTAGTGCAGGAGATCAAGCGCTCGGGTTATGACGGGCTGCTCCCGGCTGGCATGGTCCTGACCGGCGGCACCAGTGCCCTGCCGGGTATCCGGACGGTCGCCAGCAACGTCTTGGGCGTCCCGGTCCGCATTGCCGGCCCTGAAAACTTGATCGGCATGACCGATCGCCTGGACTCGCCGGCTTTTTCGACCAGCGTCGGGTTGTTGCGCTGGGCGATGCTGATGAATGAGGTCTCTCCCGAAGCGACTGCCAGCCGGCGTACCAGGGGCAGGTCTGTGAGAGGCTATGTAGATTGGGATTATGTGAAAGGCTGGCTCAAGCGGTTGCTGCCCTGATCGTATCGAGGGCGCACTGTCCGACCAGATTTAATTCATAAAGCCGGAGATAGTACCGAAGAGGCATATCAAAGGAAATCTGTGGTCAGATCAATTGACAAAGGTCACCACACTGAAAAAGAGGAGGAAGGTATGACGAATAACAACACACCCAACCAGATCGAGTCGTTTGCCCGCATTAAAGTCGTAGGTGTAGGCGGCGGTGGATGTAACGCCGTCGACCGCATGATCGATGAAGGCTTGCAAGGCGTGGACTTCGTGGGGATCAACACCGACGCCCAGGCTTTGCTGCTCTCAAAAGCCCCAATCAGGGTGCGCATAGGCGAAAAACTGACCCGCGGTCTCGGCTCAGGCGGAGACCCCGAGGTTGGGCGCAAAGCCACCGAGGAGTCGGCAGAGGAGCTTTACGATGTCCTGAAAGGCTCCGATATGGTCTTCATCACCGCTGGCATGGGCGGTGGTACTGGCACAGGCGGTGCACCGACCGTGGCGCAGATTGCCAAAGAGGTGGGCGCGCTGACTATTGGCGTAGTCACCCGTCCATTCACCTTCGAAGGCTCGCGCCGCATCCAATCGGCGGAAAGCGGCATCTCCCGGCTGAAAGAGCAGTCGGACACACTGATCGTCATTCCCAATGACCGTTTGCTGCAAATCGTCGACAAGCGCGCTAACTTGCAGTCGGCTTTCCGCATGGCAGATGATGTGCTGCGCCAGGGCGTCCAGGGTATTTCCGAGTTGATCACGGTTCCTGGGTTGATCAACCTGGACTTTGCCGACGTTCGCACGATCATGTCCGAGGGTGGGGCAGCCCTGATGGCGGTTGGCTCAGCCAAGGGCGAAGACGCAGCCCGCAGCGCTGCCGAGCAAGCCATTTCCAGCCAGCTGCTTGACATCACTATCGACGGTGCACGGGGTATCCTGTTCAACGTCACCGGTGGTCCAGACTTGACGCTCTTTGACGTCAACCAGGCAGCTGCCATCATCAAGGAAACGGCTCACCCGGATGTCAACCTGATCTTCGGCGCTGTCATTGACCCGAATATGAAGGATGCAGTCCGCATCACCGTGATCGCCACGGGTTTTGAGCGCACCGGCATGCCCCGCAAGATGCTCGAGCAACCGGTTGTCTTGGAGCCGCGTAACATGATCGAGCAGCAACCTGTCTCAGTTCCGGTCAGCCGGCCATCTGCGCGGGATTTCCAGCCACGCTCGTTCAATACGGAAGATCTGGATATCCCGACCTTCCTGCGTAATCGCAACCGTTAGGCGAGAGCAGGTTTGCCCGCAATCCTATTTGCCGGGGATTGTGTGTTGAGACTGGTTTGAAAATTTGGTATTGCCGGTACCCTCCTCCCGGTGATAGTCATTTGCCTGCCTGTAGGTAACCTGGCTATCTGAGGCTACAGGTTACCTCGTGCAGCCCTCTCGATGCCTTCGCGTGGGGTTGCAGGCAGAAATTCTGTAGGGTCTGGGGCAGCCTGCCCCAGACCCTATGCTTTCTTGGAGGACAGGTGCAACGCACTTCTGTAAACGAAGCGGCAGTGAAGCGGTATTGTAGCGGCCAGCGTTATACCTGACTGACTTTTACGAAAAATCTTAATCTATGTTCCCGCTGCAATCCCTTGCCATATTATCGCTCTTATGCTAAAATCCTCTTTACCTAGCCTACATATATGGGTTGAAGAACCTTAAACCCCCACCTATAGTGGTTACATCTGTTCTAGTATTACGCGGGGCCAAATGCGCTGTCCATATTGTAAAAACCTGAATTCCCGGGTCATCGATACTTCCCACGATACTCGCGGCGGCGTCCGCCGCCGGCGCGAGTGTGAAAGCTGCGGTCAGCGTTTTAGCACCTATGAACGCCCGATTCTGGCGACGCCTCTCATCATCAAGCAGGACGGCACGCGCGAAGAGTTCGACCGTGAAAAGTTAATCCGCGGTATCCGCATCTCGTGTGCCAAGCGACCCGTCTCTGCCGCGGATATCGAGCGTCTGGTCGGTGAGATTGAATCAACGCTGCAAGCCCTGGGTCGCTCAGAAGTCTCTTCCCGTGTAGTGGGGGATATGGTGATCGCAGGATTAAAGGAACTGGACCATATCGCTTACATCCGCTATGCCATCGTTTACCTGGGTCTGGACGACCTGAAATCCATCCGGTCTGAGATCGACCGCCTGCTCGAAAGTTAGGTCTGCTGCTAATCGATTACTGCCATTGGGGGTCGGATTCGGAGTGTAATTCGTACCTTACAGTCTACATCGAAGGAGTATTGGTATGTCTCGAACGTTAGTGTTAAAGGAAGAAATGTTTGGATTATTACCCACACCTGATCTACCGGAGGATTTACCCGCCATCGCTTTGACCGAAAACGCCCGCCAGGTGCTGGTGCGTCGCTACGTTCGCAGAGGCAAAGATGGCTCGCCAATCGAGACGGTAGAAGAGATGTTCTGGCGGGTCGCTTATCATGTTGCAGCCTGCGAAACGCAGTGGGCTGGTGACGCTACGGGACGCGCCCGGCAGTTTTACGAGTTGCTGACCAGCAAATGTTTCTTCCCCAATTCTCCTACTTTCACCGGCGCCGGTACCCCCTTGGGCCAGCTGGCAGCCTGCTTTGTCTTGCCCATCAGCGACGATATGGGTCGCGACCCGGCTGGCATTTTCCAAACCCTGCGCGATGCTGCCCTGATCCAGCAGACCGGCGGCGGCAACGGTTTCTCTTTCTCCCACTTGCGCCCCAAAGGCGCGCTGGTTAAGTCCTCTGCCGGGCAGGCTACCGGCCCGGTGGGCTTTTTGCGCGTCTACGACAAGGCTTTCGGTGAGGTCGCCCAGGGCGGCACCCGCCGTGGCGCCAATATGAGCGTCCTACGCGTCGACCACCCGGATATTGAAGAGTTCATCACCTGCAAAACCGATGAGAACGCCATCACCAATTTCAACATTTCAGTCGGCATTACCGACGCTTTTATGCAGGCAGTTAAAGACGACGCCAGCTGGGATCTACGATTCCCGGATGTGCGCGCTCCTGAATATAAGGGCTTCCGTGGCACGCTGGAGCAGGCTGAAGCTGCCGGCGTGCCGATTAAGGTCTACAAAACCGTCCGGGCGCGCGAGCTATTTGAAAAGATCGTCTGCCAGGCGCACCATAACGGCGAGCCGGGTATGCTTTTCCAGGATGCCTCCAACCGCTCCAACCCGGTTCCGCATTTATACCAGCTGGAAGCCACCAATCCCTGCGGCGAGCAGTGGCTCGGGCCTTACGAAAACTGCTGCCTGGGTTCGGTCAACCTGGCCCAGCACTTCGGCCCGCTCGGCACGGTGGATTGGGAGAAGCTGCGGCAAAGCGTCGCCCTCTCGACCATCTTCCTGGATGATGTCATCGAAGTCAATGCTTACGTTCCGGCGGTGCCGCAGCTATCCGAAGCAGCCCACCGCGCCCGCCGCATCGGTCTGGGCATCATGGGACTGGCGGACCTGATGTACCATGCCGGCGTGCGCTATGGCTCCCCGGAAGGGCAGGAGTTTGCCGCCCAGGTGATGGAGTTCGTCCGCTACCACTGCATGCTCACCAGCGTCGAGCTGGCCAAGCAGCGCGGCGCTTTCCCGGCTATCCAGGGCAGCCTTTACGACCAGGGCAAAGTAGCCTGGCAGCCGCCCCAAGCATTGCAATCCTATCAAAACGATTGGCGCCGCCCCGAGCTAGACTGGCAGGTGATCGTGGACGGTATCCGCCGCTCTGGCATCCGCAACGCCGCCCAGACCACCATCGCTCCCACCGGGACCATTGCTACGGTCGCCGGTTGCGAGGGTTACGGTTGCGAACCGGTCTTTGCTTTGGCTTATATCCGGCATGTCAATGACAACGGCCGCGACCTGCAGCTGATCTATGCCAGCCCGCTCTTCGAGCAGGCCTTGATCGAAGCCGGCCTGGACGAGCCCACCCGCCAGGCCATCGTCGACCATGTCATGGAGCTGGGCACCTGCCAGGCTGTGGATGATTTGCCCGAAGAGCTCCGGCGTGTCTTCGTTGTCTCGCAAGACATCAGCGCAGAAGAGCATGTCCGCATGCAGGCCGCTTTGCAGGCTTTTGTCGATAACAGCCTGAGCAAGACCATCAATTTCCCGGAGGGCGCTTCCGAAGACGAGGTTGCTATGGCTTACCAGTTGGCCTGGGAGCTGGGCTGTAAAGGCATCACCGTCTATGTCACCGGCAGCCGCCAGAAGGTTGTGCTCGAGACCAACGCAACCGCCCGCCAGAAGGGTGAGCTGTTCGATGCGGATGAAGAACCGGCTGAACAGGCGCAGCAGATGCCGATCTGGTCTGACAAGAAGAAACCGCGCCCGCGCCGGCTGCCCGGTTACACCATCAGCGTCGGCACACCGCTCGGCAAAGCCTTCGTCACCATCAACGAAAACGGCGGCGGGCAGCCTTTCGAGGTCTTCGTCAACACCGCCAAGGCCGGCTCGGATACCGCGGCCGTCTCCGAGGCCATCGGTCGCCTGATCTCCTACCTGTTGCGCCTGGCGTCGCCGTTAGCCCCGCGCGAGCGCTTGAAAGAGATCTACCGCCAGCTGGCCGGGATCGGCGGCGGGCGCTCGCTTGGCTTCGGCCCCAACCGGGTGCGCTCGCTCCCGGATGGCGTGGCCCAGGCGCTGGCGGAATACCTGGCCAGCAGCCAGCTACGCCACGAGCAGGCGGATGATCAGGCGGATGAGCAGGAGCTGGAAGAGGGCGGCAACGGCTACAACATCATGACCGAGCTGGCGCTGAGCGCCTCGGAAGAGATCGAGAGCCTCCCAGAGGCCCTGACCCAGCAGATCGGCGACCTGTGTCCGGAGTGCGGGCAGGCGGCGCTGGTTAATGAAGAGGGCTGCCGCAAGTGCTATGCCTGCGGGTTCAGCGAGTGCTAGAAGATTGCAGGACGGACTCGCTAAAACCCAACGCATATCTAGACACCTCTATAGGATAAAATCCAGATAGTTTTCTGGAGTAATCACCTCGTACTGCGCATTCGGATAGGCCTCGCCCCATAACTTTGGGGGTGGGGTAGCTTTTTTAACCGACCATTTCATTTCGAAGCCAAACAGATTGCCTTCGCGTTCCTCGACCAGGTCGATCTCCTGACCCTGGTAGGTTCGCCAGAAATAAGTATTCGCATATACTTGCGAATACGCTCGCTGCTTCATCCGCTCCATAAAGATGAAGTTTTCCCATAACAGTCCCAGATCATTGCGTTGGTCCAGACCATTAAACTGAGCGACCAGGGCGTTGCGGATGCCATTATCATAGAAGTAATACTTCGCTTTGTTGGTGATTTCCTGGCGCAGATTGCGGCTAAAGCCGTTCAGCCGGTAGATCACGAAGGCTTTCTCCAGCAGGTCGAGGTAGCGTTGGACAGTTTTTGTGTCCACCTGTAAATTCGTCGCCAATTCATTGAACGAGACTTCGCTCCCGACTTGGAAAGCCAACATTTTTAGCAAATCTGAGACGGTACGAGAATTTCTTATCCGTTCCAGCGCCAGGATATCCTTGAGCAAATAAGAGTTGGCAATTTCGGTCAGGATAGCGATCTTGTCCAACCGCTTAGGAGCAAGGATTACCTCTGGATAAGCGCCAAAAACCAAATAATCTGCGAGTTCCTGGTGTAGTTCGTAACGATTTCTTATAGTAAGCAATTCAGCCTGGGCAATCGGGTATAAAATTAATGTCCGCTTGCGTCCAGTGAGCGGCTCACCGACCTGTCCGGCGAGTTCGAAGGACGACGATCCGGTCGCGATAATGGATAACCCGGAGGCATGGTCTACCAGGATTTTTAAGCCCATCCCGATGTTAGGGATTTCCTGGGCTTCGTCGATCGCCAGTAATTGGTAACCCTCGACAAAAGCCAGAATTTCCCGGAAGTCTTGCGAACTGAGGATATGCTGCACCTGGATATCGTCTCCGGAAATGAGCTTGGTTTTCAAGCTGGTATGTGACAGGTAGCTCAGCAGCAGAGTTGTTTTTCCGCTACGGCGTGGCCCGTAAATAAGCAACGCTTTATTTGGGTGCACATATTGGTCGAGGGGTTCATAACTACGTCTTATCATAATAACATTATACGCCTACTCCATGATTTTGCAAGAATTTATGGAGGGTGAGCCCATAAATTTGTGATATTCGTGTCAAACACCCGGTTGGGACTGCCAGTTTCGATTATTCTTGGTCCTATTTGTTGGCGATGATGGTCTGCCTGTTGCTGCCGGCTGTCAGCGCTCAATCGACGATATAATGAACCTATAAAACGAGGCAAATAAAATGAATGAGAAAACCTTGGTTACTTATGCCAGCCGGACTGGATCTACCGCCGGTGTGGCACAAGCTATCGGTAAGGTCCTGATCGAGAGCGGGGCGCAGGTGGATGTGCTGCCCATGCAAGAGGTCACTGACCTGGCGCCGTACCGGGCAGTGGTGGCCGGCAGCGCTATCCAGGGTAAGAAATGGCTGCCTGAGGCGATGCAGTTCATCCAAACGCACCAGGCGGCGCTCAACCGCATGCCTTGCGCGATGTTCACGGTGTGCATGACGCTCGCTATATCGAACGGAAAATACCGCCAGGAGGTGTCGGCCTGGCTGGAGCCGGTGCGCCAGCTGGTGCACCCGGTCCACGAGGGCCTGTTTGCCGGGGTGTTAGATATAAGCAAAGTGCCTTCCTTTAGCGAGCGGTTGAAATTCCGCCTGAGCGTCGTAATGGGCGTCTGGACGGAAGGCGATCACCGTGATTGGGAGGCTATCCGCCAGTGGGCTGCCGGGTTGTACCCGCGGCTGGTGCGGTAGGGGGAAAGCCATTAGCTGAGAGCCAATAGCTTTTAGCCGACAGCCATTAGCCTACAGCCGACAGGGTTTGAG
>Ga0209253_10002256_pt1 | contig 17069 bp, 15 predicted proteins | sample FrelakmetBRP12BR_FD_187145 | JGI IMG/M metagenome (GOLD analysis project Ga0209253, IMG submission 187145) | Freshwater lake sediment microbial communities from the University of Notre Dame, USA, for methane emissions studies - BRP12 BR (SPAdes)... | ecosystem: Environmental > Aquatic >...
CTACCAGGCTCTTCGGAGGATCTGCTATGACAACAAACCGTTTGACGGGCCTTACTGCCGTCGCAGCAGTGGCGGCCGTGCGAAACGGAGAGGTCAAGGCCGAAGATTACGCACAAGCTTTGCTGGATCGGGCTCGGGCACTCGAAAGCCTCAACGCCTTCCGGACGCTGAATCGCGAACTTGTATTGGAAGCCGCACATGCCGCGGACAGGAAGCGGGCTTCTGGCGTCACTCTTGGCGCCCTCCACGGTCTGCCTATTCCAGTCAAGGACAGCGTGAACACGAAGGCACTGCCCACCTCCAACGGCACGCGCGCCCTGAGAGACTTCCAGCCCAAGGATGACGCGGCGATCCTCAAGCCGCTGTTCGCCCAAGGCGCGATCCTTATGGGTAAGACAAATTTACATGAGCTCTCGTTTGGCTGGACGAGCAACAACTTGGCCTTTGGCCCGGTGAAGAATCCGTACGACATTAACCGTATCCCCGGCGGGAGTAGCGGCGGCTCTGGCGCGGCTGTCGCTGCCCGTATTGCGCCTGTGGCAGTGGCTGAAGATACCCACGGTTCCATTCGTGTCCCGGCTGCAATGTGCGGTTTGGCCGGACTGCGCCCGACCTTCGGACGCTATTCTGGGGATGGGATACTGCCTATCACCATGAATAAGTTCGATCAACCGGGCCCGCTGGCGAGAACCGTCGCGGACCTCGGGTTGTTCGACTCGGCGGCAACCGGCGACTTCACCCCCATTGCACCGACAATTTTGGAGGGGGTGCGTATTGGAGTGTCCCCTGAATTTTTTCTGGCGAATGCTGATGCGGAAGTTGAGCGCATTTTCATGGACGCGCTTCACCGGATTGAAGCAGCGGGTGCCACGCTGGTATGGGCGGAGATCCCGGAACCGATGCAAAGAGGTCTTTCGATCGCCCTGGCGATCCAGTTCTACGAAATCGTTCCAAGCATGTCGTCGTTTCTAAAGGATCAGGGAGCGGGGGTGACGTTCGATGAAGTTCTGGAACAGATTAGTCCAAACATCGATCCTATTTTCAAGATGGCCATACTTCCCCCTAACGCGGTAACCCAACAGGCATACCAAATCGCTCTCGCGCACCGCGAGCAGCTCAAAGCGGCAGTACGCGAGTACTTCAGGACCCATGGAATCGATGCCTTGGCCTTTCCTCCAGTGATCAGCCCACCACCGCCGCTCGGGGACAATGGCGAAGTCGATATCGGCGGGGAAAAAATCCCTATTATAATAGTTATGGGCCGTAATACCGCACTCGGCTCTTGCGCAAGCATGGCATGCCTCGTGCTGCCAGCGGGTGTCACTTCGACTCACTTGCCTGTCGGAATTGAATTTGATGCAATGCCAGGCGCAGATCGAAAGCTGTTATCCCTTGGCCTGTCGCTCGAAAGAGCGCTTGGGCCGATTCCCGCCCCCGGTATCTAAAAATCGAGGGCCCAGCAGGTGGCCCCCGGGGCCTAACAAGCGGGTGAACGCGGACGGACAAATAACGCTTCTGTTAGCGCGCCGAAGCGGCGACCTTTGAGTTAGCCGGGAGGACAAATGATTAAGTTCAGCGACATCCAAGACGCATTCTTCTTTGTGAGTGCAGCTGGTTACGGCATGCACTCAGCTGTTCTCTGCAAAGACACAGGGAAGATATTTTACCGCTCAGAGATGGGAGATATGGACGAAATAGATGATGAGGATCTTGATTGGGATAAATGTATAAAGATCCCCCATAAGAACGACATAGATCTGGGCCAAAGCCTTGTGTTCGAGTTCGTCGAAATGCATCTGCCCGATGATACCGACCGTGTGCGGCAGATGTTCCGAAGACCCGGAGCGTATGGACGATTCAGGGATTTGCTGGATTCAAAGGGAATCCTGGAGATCTGGAACGACTTCGAGAGGCAACGAGAAGAGCAGGTACTCCGCCAGTGGTGCATGGAGAATGAGATAGAAATTTCCGGCTAACGAATTATTCGTGAAGTGGGGGACGGAGTGGAAAATATGCGCTTTGAGGTTGATGGGGCAGGGACGGTTGGGTTCTCCGGTGCGGGCTAAGAATGCCTGGATTTCGAGTCGATAGTATGGGATTTTAATGGCGGAAATAAGAAGGCAGTTAGAGGTCTCCACCTCGGCTATCGCCGAGGCAATTCGAAAAATGGGGGCAAAGACATAGGGTGTTAAGTCTCCACTATGTCCCCAAATCCCCTATAGAATGGAAGAGATATGGACGATCCTAATAAGTCAGGACTAGAGAACGATTGTAAAGAATTATTGAGCGCGTTTCAGGGAGTTTTGTCGTGGAAATGGGACGGCCGGTTTGAAACCGTTTTGGCCGAGTTTGGTGTAGACAATAAAGACAGCATTCGTGCAATCTTGGAACGATATCTCCGCATTACATGGGACAGCTCAAATATTGGTAACGCACCTGATGTCGTGCGGACGATCAATGATCGTCTCGGTAGACTCAGGACAGGCCAGCTGCTTTTTACCTCAGATCCGAACCTAGATGCTTTTATTTTTTGTGCCTGGTGGCCATGGGGCGATGATAAGACCATCTCTATACGCATTGCGCCATCTTATAAGAAATTATTAGATTCAGAGAAAACCGCGAAAATCCAAGGGTTTAAAGGCTGGTTCGGAATTTAAAGTATTATGGATCGGGTCAATATAAAGATTCAACCCAGGGTGTGCGAGCTAGGAATGTAAGAGACGTTGATTGAATACATTAAAGAAACAAATAAAATTTCTAACGACTCAATGCACCTGACCCAAACGCTGGCGCATTTGGGCAGGTGATTTCGGGTGTTTTTAGGTCGCCAGAGCGTTACTGCAGTAGAAAAGGATTTTTTGAGAAATGAAGAGATGCAGATGGGCCAAGACTGACCTATCCATCCCCTACCATGACCACGAATGGGGGGTGCCGCAACATGACGACCGCACTCTATTCGAGTTCTTAATCCTAGAGGGCGCACAGGCTGGGCTTAGTTGGGAAACCATACTGAAGAAAAGAGAGAGCTATCGCAGAGCGTTCGATAATTTTGATGCCGGACTGGTTGCAGATTATGATCGGCGCAAAGTGAACGAATTGCTTGCAAATCCGGGGATCATTCGCAATCAGCTTAAGATTACCGCTACCATTGAGAATGCTAAGGCCTTCCTGACAGTGCAGGAGGAGTTCGGCAGCTTCGATGCCTATGTCTGGCAATTTGTGAAGGGTCGGCCGAGAAAGAATAGGTGGAAATCGCCTCAGGTGCCCACACACACAATCGAATCAGACGGGATGAGTAAAGACCTAAAGCGGCGCGGATTCAAGTTTGTAGGAACGACAATCTGCTATGCATTTATGCAGGCTGTAGGAATGGTCAATGATCATGAGCAGGATTGTTTCCGCTATAAAGAGATTGATTCATAGAGACTGACTTTCCATTGCGGTTGAGATCATCGTCATCACCTTCTGGCGGTCGGTCGATGCGATCAGAGGATTTGCCGAGGACGATTCTGAGGCAGCTGTCGTCGCCGATGAAGCCGCTTCTTTGCTGACCCAGTTCGACTGGCGCGTCCGGCACTACGAGGTTGTGGTGACCGATGAGGTCTAGCGGATTTCGGTAGCCCCCGGCAGAGCCTCCCACCGCCCGGCCGTCATATCCGATCTTAAGCGTTCCAGGATCCGCTTGCGCTCGCAGCGGCGGATGAACGCGATGATGAAGTCCGGATAAATTGTCACAATCTAAATGAGCGGATGGAAAAAGAATTCGAGGCTCCTTTTGGCTCGGGGGACTGACTCTCGCCGTTAGCCCCCTTTGGAGAAAAGATGAAAGAGAATTCATCCTTGTCATTGGTCAGGGAAATCATGCTGCAGTTTGCCGACCTGACCGGGCTTTCATCGACGGGGAAGGCTCCCCGACGCTACTTATGGACCGACGCTTTTGCCGTCTGCAACTTCCTGGAGCTTTATCGGCAAACGGGGGGCGAGAAATACAAGAATCTTGCATTGCGCCTGGTCAAACAGGTTCACAACCTCCTCGGCCGACACCGTGACGATGACCCGCGAACCGGCTGGATCAGCGGTCTCGATGAGGAGGAGGGCAAAAGGCATCCTACGATGGGGGGATTGAGGATCGGTAAAGGAATGAACGAACGGAAGCCTGCGGAACTCTTTGACGAACGTTTGGAATGGGACCGGGACGGGCAGTACTATCATTACCTGACGAGATGGATGCATGCTCTCAATCGGGTAAGCCGAGTCACCGGAGATTCAACCTACAATACTTGGGCGATGGAGCTGGCGAAGACGGTTCATGCCAGGTTTACTTATGTTCCACGATCCGGCGGTGAGAAACGTATGTACTGGAAAATGAGCCTAGACCTCTCTTATCCTCTCGTCCCATCCATGGGACATCACGACCCTCTCGACGGACTCATCACCTATAGCCAGCTTCAGGCTACCGCAGCTAAAGATTCTGAAAAATCAACGCGTCTGGATCTCCGTGTGGAAATCACTGACCTGGCCAAGATTTGTGAAGGAAAAAGCTGGGTCACAGATGACCCGCTTGGGATCGGCGGTCTTTTGGGTGACGCCCACAAAGTGGCCCAATTGACGATTAACGGATATTTTGAAAAAACCGACCTGCTGGAGATTTTGTTGGATTCTTCCCTGCCAGGGCTGGAATCCTACGTGAGAAAGAATCCCTTGAACCTTCCTGCTGACTACCGTCTGGCATTCCGGGAGCTGGGATTGTCTATCGGATTGCGGGCGGTGGAAAGGCTGTGGCGATTCATTGAGGAAAAGCCAGGCTTTTTCAGCAGGAAACTTCCACTTCTTCCGCGGATTGAAAAGTTGATGCAGTATAAATCATTCAGGGAAAGAATTGAGATGTTCTGGCTGGAAAACGCGAACCAAGAAGCAGCCAGCTGGACGGTCCATCGTGATATAAATATGGTAATGCTGGCAACCAGCCTGGCGCCTGATGGATACCTGAAGCTTTAACAGGGTCTTCCTTGGTTGCCGCGCTCTCTAAGAGGAAGCCTGAAAGGATGTCCCCCTAATTTGTCAATTTCTTATACTATCGACCGCAAGGTAATAATGAAATCATCGCAAGAACTGACGTGCAGTATTGTTCAGAGATGAAAGGAAATGTTCATTATGGGAAATGCGATAAGGGTTAATCACGAAACATGCAAGGTATGTGGATTGTGCGGGGAGATATGCCCTATGAAGATTATGAAAAAAGATGGTTCCGACAGGATTTCATTTCGCCCGGATCGTCTGCCTCTTTGCATGAAGTGCGGTCAATGCATGGCCATCTGTCCGACAAAATCGATCATCGTCGGAAGTTTGTCCTATTCTAAAGACTTTTTTGAAGCTTCGGAAACGCTCGCTGTTGAACCTCCCTTTTTGGATATGATCACGAATCGGCGGGCGATACGGAATTTTAAAGATAAACCTGTGCCCAAAGAGTTGTTGGAGAAAGTCGTTCAGGCGATCACTTTTGCCCCTCCTGGTTTTACCCCCATCAAAACGGAAATCGTGGTTGTTCAAGATACTGAAGTCATCCGCAAAGCGTTGCCCTATATGATCCAGGTCTATGATGATCTATTGAAAGCCATGAACAATCCCGTCGCCCGATTGTTCATCCGACGCAAGGTGGGAAAAGCGAAGTTCAAGACCATTGAAAAACATGTAGTTCCCCTAATGAAAAGCAGATTACCGGAATTAAAAATGGGAGTTGAGGATACAATTACCAGATATGCTCCCGCAATGATTGTTTTTCATGCCAACAGAAACGCGGAGAATTATGAAGCGGATATTTATATCGCTTTAACCTATGGATTTCTGGCAGCTCACGCCCTGGGATTGGGAGGCTCAGCGATGGATCTTATTCCCCCGGCCATACAGAATAGCGCAGTGTTGAGAAAAATGCTCTTGATTCCCGACAGTAACGTAGTTGTGGCCTCTATGATCCTCGGTTATCCAAAGTACAGGTATCAAAGGGGAATAAAGAGAGACTTAAAGAGCGTCACTTGGATTTGAACGACACAAAAAAGGGACACACGACTGATTCCAACGCCGTTGGGAGCGGGAGGTCAGAAGAGATCGCTTGGTTCCGTACGGGAGATAGGAGATGGATTACAGAATCCGGGAGATGACGATCGGTGAGTACGATGAGGTCTATCGCCTTTGGGAAAAGACTGAAGGTTTAAGTCTCGAGGAGGGCGATAACCGAGAAGCCATCGATATTTACCTGCGGCGGAATCGAGGGCTTTGTTTCGTTGCCTGTGCTGGCATCGAAATCGTCGGAACAGCTCTCTGCGGTCATGAGGGCAGAAGAGGCACCCTGCGTCATCTTGCCGTCAAACGAGAGTACAGAGGCAAGGGAATTGGACGAGCCCTTATTTATCAGTGCTTATCGGCCCTGGCAAAGGAAGGCATCCTGAGATGCAACACCTTTGTCCTGGACGAAAACGTCGAGGGCCGTCTCTTCTGGGAGCACATGGGATGGTACGTTGTTGAAGACAACTACCGGACCATGCAGACTCCAACCGTTTGGGACAAATAAAGGTTTGGGTGTTTTGGTTTCTGCCAGTATCGCGTTTCGGAAATAAGTAGATTAATTCGAACTCTGTTCCGAGGAGCCAAGGGCCAGACCGCTGATCCGGCCGTGGTGGGGCAAAATAGGCACTGTTTCCTCCGCAGCCCATGTTCACTCTTGCTTTGCATAAGGCCAAAGATTCCACTTTACAGGCATTTACGCCTGCTTCGCGAATTTGCTTGCTTACCTTTGCGGAAGTAAAGGGATGCGGGATAAGTTCGGTTTTTCCCGCCGGATTTCTCCCGCTTAGGGCAACCGGGCCACGTTCCAACTCTCATGTTGGCCCCGGCGGATCGGGGATCAAGAATCCAAAAGTGGGCCAAAATCGCCTTTATTTCTCTAATCTCACCTCTCCACCCCCATCTCATGGCCGGGAAAGACTACCTTGGTCATTGAAATCACTGATTCATAAAGATCCCAGAATTTCAGAGCCCACCCGGCGTATCCTGTGGGAGAGCTTTGAATACTTTGGTTGAATTCTCCAGAAATTTTATCGAGTTAGAAAATAAAGCCATCAACTTTTTTGGAGATGATCCTTAATGAATTACAGAACAATTTCAGGCGATTTATGAGAAAGGGGCTAAATCGTATTTAAAGATAAATTATGGGTAGCATCCTGCCGATATTAATATTGTGAAAATCCGCTTCACTTTCTCTGCATCCCTCCTTTTACTGTTGTGGCTCCTGCCAATAGAAGGAGAACCGAGGGATAAGAAGGACATTCCCCCGGGGATATCCATACCCATTCTTCTCTACCATCGCTTCGGGCCCGTGGTTGCTGACAGCATGACGATTCCTACGCCCGTTTTTGAATCCCACCTGAAATACCTTCATGACGGCGGCTACAGAGTGATACCCCTTCGGGAACTGGTGGATCGTTACCGTGGAGGAGGCCTTACCTCAGCTACCCGATTGGTGGCGATTTGCGCGGACGACGGCCACAAAACGGTCTATACAGACATGTTCCCCCTTATAAACAAATACCGCATTCCCATAACCCTTTTCTTATATCCTTCCGCCATATCCAATGCCTCCTATGCCATGACCTGGGAGCAAATCAGGGAAATGAAGGATTCAGGGCTTTTCGATTTTCAGTCTCACACGTACTGGCATCCTAACTTCAAAAAAGAAAAAGAGAGGTTGAAACCCGCAGATTATGAAAGGTTGGTGGAAATGCAGCTTAAAAAATCCAAGGAAACCCTGGAGAAGAAGCTGAATGGGAAAGTGGATATGCTGGCCTGGCCCTTTGGCATTTGTGAGGGCTGGCTGATGACGAAGGCGGCAGAGGCAGGATATATGGCTGCATTTACAATCGAGCGGCATCCTACCCATCCGTCTGATCATCGGATGGCCCTTCCCCGGTTTCTTTTGACCGATGCAGACCGGGGGAAGGCATTCGAAGGAATATTGTCCGGGTATAACTCAATGGCAAAAGGGAATCATGTTTATGATCAAAAGGAATAGAATATTCATAGCGATTATATTGGTTCTAGCCTTTTCGCCGCTAACGGGCTATCCGGCAGGGATTGAGAATATAAAGGTGGTAGATTTCTTTACCGGGGAACCCATAAGAGACGCGAGCATGACTTTGAACCATGACCTGGTCCTGAATGGCCGACAGAGCATGTTTCCCACGGACAATGGAGGGATGAAATTAAGGGTGAAAGCATATGGATACAAGAGGATAGAGCGAGCGATGACCAGTCAGCTCCTTCCCACCCTGCATCCCATAAAGTTAATGCCCTTCACTCCCAAAGGTCTCTATCTTTCCTTTTATGGCATAGGGGAAAGAAGCCTGCGAGAATCCGCCCTAAAGCTCATCCGGGAGACTGAGCTCAATGCCCTGGTCATAGATATCAAGGGGGATAGAGGCTGGATTCCTTACAGGAGCTCCATTCCCCTGGCCGCTGAAATCGGCGCTCAACGAATCATCACCGTAAGGGACATGGGTGGCCTGATGAAGTCCCTAAAAGAAAAGGACATATACACCATTGCCCGGATTGTCGTGTTTAAGGATAACCCGCTGGCTCTGGCTAAGCCCGATCTGGCGGTAAAGACTCAGAGTGGAGAAATTTGGCGCGATCGGGAAAACCTGGGCTGGGTGGACCCGTTTAAGAAGGAAGTATGGGATTACAACATTCAGATTGCGGTCGAGGCTGCGCAATACGGGTTTGACGAGATTCAGTTCGACTATGTTCGGTTTCCGGATGCCCCCGCCCCTCGATTTTCCCTGCCCAACACGGAAGAAAACAGGGTCAAAGCCATCTCCGGGTTTCTCATGGAAGCGAAAAATAGACTCACCCCTTATAATGTTTTTCTGGCTGCGGACATTTTTGGTTATGTTTGCTGGAATCTCAATGATACCTTCATCGGGCAAAGACTGGATGCCCTTTTGCCCCACCTGGATTACCTATCCCCCATGCTCTACCCATCGGGGTTTCAATATGGAATACCGGGTTATCGAATTCCCGTTGAAAACCCCCATGAGATTGTTTACCTCACCCTCAAGAAAGCGCAGGAGCGCACCAGCCTTCCCTCCATTCGCTTCCGACCCTGGCTACAAGCATTCAGGGATTATGCTTTTGACAAGAGGTACTTCAATGGTCGAGAAGTAGGGAACCAGATAAATGCTGCCGAGAAATTTGGGTCCCACGGTTGGATGCTCTGGAATCCATGTAATAATTATTCCGCCGATGGGTTAAGAAAGAAGGAACCATCGACGGTCATATCAGGCCTTGCTCCCTCACCGAAAATCTAATAAGATAAACAAGAATTCAGAAAATAAAGCTAATCCGAAGACATTGGATCCTTTGACGGCCTCACCCCTCCCTTTACTCACGGGGGGAGAGGGACGGAAGGGAAGGGCTGAAGGGCTGTGAAGCTACGGGGAAAAGTTTTCTATACCTTGGTGTTTTGCTTTGTAATGGGACTGCTGGTTGGGAATTCCGCCTACTCCTCTCAGGTATTAAGCCCGGACCAGCTGTCCCCCATTGCCCAGATTACCGAAAAGGCGATTCACGCCGGCCAGATTCCCGGGGCTGTGATTCTGATCGGAAACCAGGATAAAATCGTCTACCGTCAGGCGTTCGGCCATTGCGCCGTAAAGCCGAAAAAACGGCCCATGACTCCAAACACCATCTTCGATGTGGCTTCCCTTACGAAGGTTATCGCTACGACTACCGCGGTGATGCAGTTGGTGGAGAAGGGGCAATTAACTCTGGAAGACCCGGTGGCTAAATATTGGCCGGAGTTTAAGAGCAATGGCCAAGAGCAAATTACGGTACGCCACCTCCTCACCCACTATTCAGGGCTGAGCGCGAATCTAAGCCTGAAGCCGAATTGGCGGGGTCCCGAAATGGCCCGGCAAAGGATTGGGAAAGAGAGACCCATCTCTCCTCCGGGGAAAAATTTCCTATATTCGGACCTTAATTTTATCATCCTGGGGGAGCTCATCCAGCGGATTTCCGGCCGGCCGCTCGACGATTACTGCAGCGAACATATCTTCAAGCCTTTAGGGATGAAGGATACCTGCTTCAAGCCCTCGCGGGCAATGCATGATCGCCTGGCCCCCACCAAATGGAATGGAATCGGAAGAGTTCATGACCCCACGGCCTACAGGATGGGCGGCGTTGCCGGAAACGCCGGACTTTTCTCCACGGCGGATGATCTGGCGATCTTCGCCCAAACCCTCCTCACCGGAGAGAGCAACCAGAAGGCGCAGATTCTTGGCCCGCTTATGGTGGAGAAGATGACCACACCCCAATCACCTCCCGGCAAAATGCCCTTGAGGGGACTGGGCTGGGATCTAGACTCTCCTTTTTGCGACAATCGAACAGAATTGTTTCCAGCAGGGTCCTACGGACACAAAGGCTACACGGGAACCGGAATCTGGATTGATCCCGTGTCTAAAACCTATATCATTATCCTGACCAACCGGGTTTACCCGAGTGAGAAAGGGGATGCCGATCCGTTGCGGACCCAGGTCATTTCCCTGGTGGGCGAAATGTTGGGGCCGCTTTCAGAGGAACGGGTTCTGGCAAGCAGACCCTGTCTGGTGGAGTATTTTAACCAGATGAAGAACCAAAGCGGGGAGGTAAGAACCGGAATTGATGTTTTGGCTGCCAGAAGGTTTGCGCCTCTCTCCGGGTTGCGGGTAGGACTCATCACGAATCATTCCGGTCTTGATTCGACAGGACGGAGGACGATAGACCTTCTTTACAAAGCCCCGGCCGGAAAACTGGTGACGATCTTCAGCCCGGAACATGGCCTCTCTGGCAAAGCGGAGGAGAAAGTTTTATCCACTCAAGAGCCCTGTACAGGCCTTCCCGTTTACAGCCTCTACGGGGATATCCTGCGGCCAACAAAAAAGATGTTGAGTGGCCTGGACGCGTTAGTCTTTGACATGCAAGATGTGGGGGCTCGCTTCTACACCTACATAACCACGATGGGTTATGCCATGGAAGCCGCGGCGGAGGAAGGAATTCCTTTTTACGTTCTGGACCGCCCCAATCCAATCACCGGCTCGCTGGTTCAGGGACCCATCATGGACCAAGACTTGAAGTCTTTTACCGGTTATTTCCCTTTGCCAGTTCGGCACGGGATGACGGTGGGGGAACTGGCGAAAATGTTTAATGTGGAAAACAAAATCGGTACCAAATTGCAGGTCGTCAAAATGAACGGCTACAAACGCACCGATTGGTATGACCAGACCGGCCTGCAATGGGTGAGCCCCTCGCCGAATTTGCGGACCCTTACTCAAGCAACCCTCTATCCCGGGGTGGCGATGGTCGAGGGGGCAAATGTGAGCGTAGGAAGAGGAACCAACAAACCCTTCGAGCTTTTTGGTTCCCCCTGGATTCAGGGTCCAGAACTTGCGGGACACCTAAACAGCCGCAAAATCAATGGGGTAAAGTTTCTACCTGTAGATTTTACACCCCAGGGCAATCGTTTTAAGAATCAGGTGTGTCACGGGGTCGAGATTGTCCTGACCGATCGGGCGGGACTGGATTCCGTTGCCCTGGGGGTCGAAATCATCAGCGCCCTTTATCAGTTTTATCCGAATGATTTTCAGATCGATAAAACGATACCGCTAGTAGGAGCACGCTGGGTCCTGCAGGCTGTCAAGGAAGGCAAAGCGCCTGATGCCATCGTGCGGGACTGGCAGGAACCTCTGGAACAGTTTCGTATGCTGCGATCGAAATACCTTCTTTATTGACTTGACTTCGCTACATTTTGGATTTCTAACAGGATGCAGAAAAAGTCCTTCCTCGTCATTGCGAGGAGTCCCGCGAAGCGCGGGACGACGAAGCAATCTGATAACTTATTGAAATTTTGAAAAGCGAGATTGCTTCGCTACGCTCGCAATGACCTGTGTGTAGGTTTTTCCGAAAACTGCTAAGGTCCTGCTCGCCCTATTCAACCTGGAAAGCATCAACCGGTCTTCTCTTTTTCAAGGCTTCCCTCGGTCTTTTTTAAAAGAACCTTGCCGAGAGTGCTATTTTCCCGATCTTTCAATTCCCGGGTCGCCGGTTCGCTTCCAGGAACTGGACAATTTTGCTTTGAATCTCCGGAAAACCCTGGACGTAATGGACATCCGCATCAACCATGATGGATTCGATTTTCCGCCCAGAGGCCATTGGCCCTCCACAGTCTCCAGAGAGAGAGGGATCTTTAAACCAGGGGTCCTTGGAGGACACAACCGCAAGGATCGGTTCATCCGGAGGCCCTGAGATCCCCTTGTATTCTGGCCAGGGAGCATGACAGGTCCATCCCAGGATAATCCGGCCGGCCAAGCCGCCGCGAACGTATCGGGCGGTCGTAATCCCTCCTTCGCTGAATCCCATCATGAAGATGTTTCTTTGATCCGCCCAGGGCAGGGTTTTGGCCATCTCATGGGCGTGGCTGGCTTCGGCCAATCGGAACTCCAAGACACCCCTATGAAAGCCACCCGTGTGGGTCATCGGCTCGCAGCTTTTTGGTTTGTATTGCCGAGCAAAACTGTCCGGTGCCAGAAAAGCATAACCATGGCGAACGAGAAAACGTTTATCCTGATCAGCGTAGAAATCGAGTCCGGCACACCCATGCATGTATATTACCAGCGGCATCTTGGTCCCGGCGGGTATCTTGGCCAAGCCAGGCATCATTTCTTTCATACGGCCCGCCAGGATGGGACTCATGCCCGGGGAACCGTCCAACCGGAAATATTTTTCCGGTATGGCGACGATGGCAGCCTCCCAGGTACGCTCAAGTTCATCCGAAGCTCTGGCGGGAGCTATCGTGGCGCAGGCGCCGAGGCCGATAGGCAACCAGAAAGAAATCAAGAGCAGAAGAAGATTCATCTTTTGAAAAGAGGCGGCATGGGCCGAAGGTCTGCCAAGCTTAAAAAAGGGTTGAGTTCGAATTTTAGCGGTCCTCCTTTCTTCTCCGTTCTTCTTGCATCCCTCGCCTCCGGGTGGGCGTGGATTTTCTATTTCTGACAATCGGGGGACACCGTTCAAACGGCTTGCGCATGGAGTCGTTTGCCCTGCCTCAAGGCCCGCAATGAGGTCATCTTCGAAGAGCAAAATCTTCATCTTGCTTTTTCAGCATTCCCATTCCCGGGGCCCCGGCTTTGACACCCTCTATAACAATATCCAATCGCAAGGCCAGAGCGTTAGCGCTGCACCGCCCCATATTCGACATCGCCACGTGCAATATACCAGAAATGGTGGTGGTAGAAAACTCTTTTTCCCCCTGAAGGTCGGTTCCAAACAATGCTCATTAAACTCGGCAAAGGAGACTTTCGTTCGCTATTCTTTTTCAATCGCTTATCAACGGGTTTCATCTTTTCCGTTCCCATGCCTCCCGCCTCGTTTCATATACCGCAGGCGTAGAAAAGGGAAGGGTAGCCAAAGCGCAAAGGGAGAAGAGCAATTCATGAAAGGAAAAGGAAAATACCATAATCTCCGAGATTGGGCCTTCATCATAGGCTTGATTTTATTTCCGAGCTCTGCTTGCGCCACAAAAAGGTATTGGGGACCTACCACGGGGCGATCGGCGGATTCTCAGTTTACACCCGTCGACGCTCTGGAGAAAGCGCTGAAAACCGCTTCCTTCGAGCGGCTTCGCGGAAAGACCGTCTGGATCGAGGTCTATTCCCTCACCGAGCGCACTGGGGAGGAGAGCCCGGAAGAGCGCTTTCTTCGCTCCTGGCTGGGTGAAAAACTTGCCTCCCAGGGGGCTCAGATCGCCAACTCCGGAAATCATTGCGATGTCCTTCTGGACGTGAAGGCCCGGGTTTTCGGAATTCACCAGACGCGCAGGGATTTCATCCCCCTGGTTTAAATGGAAATAACCGAAGGAATCGTAGACCTTCACTTGACCACCTATGAAATCGAGTCAGGGAAAATTTTGCATACGGAAGACCTGAAAGGCAGGGTGAAGTACCGGAAGACTTACATCCTTTACATGTTTGGTCCCATCAAATCGATCAAGTAAATTCAACCCATCGATATCCCGGCCTGAATGACGGGGCTGGGACGCTGTCGAATGGGTCAAATCCGGGATTGCTTCGCCTGCCCGAGGCGGGTTGGCATTGACCAGAGGATAAGGATAAAAGTGAAAGCCCTTAAATTCCCACTCTTCCCTTTACTCGGATGGTTGGCGTTGCTTTCCTCCTGTGCCACGGTGGACTACACTCCGCCCGGCCAGGGGACTTCTGCGGAGTTACCGTCCATTCTGGCAAAAACCCTGGAAGAGAACATGAAAGATATTCCCTTCGATCCTGCGGGTAAGAAGGTGCACCTCCAAATCCACGCCTGGGGGAGTTATCAAAACTCTCTTGGCCTGGAAAGATACGTGGAAAGCCTATTCCGGGAATGGATCTTGGATAAAGGCGGAGAGATTGGCCCGGGACAATTCCAGATGGCCATTTACCTACCCCTCCTGGGAAACAGGGCTGTCGGCCGGGAAATGAGTTATCAATATATTCCGATTTATTACAGCGAGCGGTTCCAGGCCATGGCGCGCTTTATTGTGGGGATTAGAGATGCGGAAGGGAAAACCGCTCGGGTCTGGCAAAAGGGGGAAGGGGCCTGCTTTTCCGATATATACCTGATGCGAATTTTCGGCCCCTTCGATGTTCCCCGCCAAAAGTAAGGAAGAAAGAAAGTGCTTTCTGCCCTATTTCCAGGGGCAGGATTTCTATTTTTTCAACCCTAAGATCTGCCGGGCCTCCTGCGGAGTGGCCACCTCCCGGTCCATGAGGTTGGCAATCTCCACTACCTTTTTGACCATCTGGCCGTTGCTGGTCGCCAGGACGTTCTTCTGAATATAGAGGTTATCCTCAAACCCCACGCGGGCATGCCCGCCATTGATCATCGAAGCTGCGGCCATTTGGAAGTGTTGGGGCCCGATGCCGAAGGCGTACCAAAGGGCATCCCTGGGTAGATTGTTGCGCATATAAATCATATTTTCGGTGGTACCTTCGATTCCCCAAGGAATGCCCAGGCAAAGCTGAAAAAGAGGAGGCTTTTCCGTCAGCCCCTGGCGGATCAGATGGTTGGCGATCCGGATGTGGCCTATGTCGAAGACTTCTAATTCCGGTTTCGTGCCGACCTCTTGGATCATCTTGGCCATCTTCTCGACGACACCCACCAAATTAATGAAGGCAAAGGAGCCGAAATTCAGGCTCCCCACGTCAAGCGAACAGAGTTCGGGCTTCAACTTCACCACGTGTTCTACACGTTCCTCCGGGCTTTTTAACCCTGCCGTATCCCACGCCGAGGCCTGAGGATTGTACATCAGGCGCCCCCCGGAACCCGTAGAGAGGTTGATCAAAATGTCGCATTGATCGCGGATGCGATCGAATACCTCTTTGTAGAGTTCAAATTTCATCGAAGGTTGGTGAGTTTGTGGGTCTCGGACGTGGATATGGCAGACCGACGCCCCGGCATGACAGCTCTCGATGGCACTTTCGGCGATTTCTTTCGGGGTCATGGGGGGGTGGGGGTTCTTCTCCCGGGTGGTGATGCCTCCGATGATGGCTACGGTAATGATCAGTTTATCCATTTTCTCCTCCGCTCGTCCACGATCAAGGAAATTTCAACAGGCTGATTTTCTATAAATGAAATGGTTTCAGATGTCAAATAGAAAATATTCAAGAACTCATCATCCCCTGCCTCTTTCTTTGCTGTCAATCTTTTTCAGGGTGTAAAATCAGGGTAATTAAGATGACCACATCCCCAATCGAATTTGCAGGATGCAAGGAGATCATTTTCTTGTTTTGAAATGAATATGTCGGATTCCACCGATCAATATTTTTTCTGGTCAACCGTTCCGCTTTTCTTATTACGGGAGGTCATCCCATGTGGCCTATTAGAAACAGCCGTCAATCCAGAAAGAAATAGCTTTCTTGCCTCTTCAACCAGATTTATTCCGTTCTGTAATTTGCATTAAAGGTAGCAAAACATTTGGAAATCACAAAAGAAATTTGGTCTTAACTTATTTCTTGACATAAATTATAAATATCGTTAAAGATAAGATCAAATTTATGATTCAATATTGGAGAGGAAATGAAAATTCCCCGCACGGAACGAGAAATCCCCGTTGACCGAGCATACAGAGCAATTAAAGAAATGATCTTTACTTATCAGTTGGTGCCCGGGCAAAAGGTTACATACCAGCAACTGGCGGAAAAATTAGAGATGAGCAAAACCCCTATCATTAACGCTTTGAACCAATTGGCAAAAGAAGAGTTCGTACTTTCCCTTCCCAATAGAGGATATTTTATAAGCGAGCTGAGCATTGAAGAGGTCGCGGAAATGTTTAAAATTCGTGAAGCTCTGGAGATGCTGGTAGTTGAGGAAAGTATCCGCAATCAGGATCCCCAGATGCTCAAGGAAATTGAAAAAGCCATGACGGCCCACAGGCAATATAAATTCGACATCATGACTAGAAGGAGGTTGGCTTTGGATGCTACGTTCCACCTGAAAATTGCGAAGATGAGCGGCAATAAAAATCTGGTGCGGCTCCTGAAGCATGTTTTCGAACATATATACCTCCGGCATCGAAGCGAAGGCATCAGCCCGAAAAGATTGGTAGAAGCTCCTAGAGAACACCAGAAAATCATCGAGGCCATCAAGCAAAAAAATATGAAAAGGGCCAAAGGCCTTATGAGGAAGCATGTTATGACCGGTAAAATTTCTACAATAAGAGGAATTCAGAGGGCGGGAGAAGGGGTAAATTTCTGAAACCCGGAAAGTAGATGGAATTTTGGGGACCTTCCTCCGGCGAGAGGATCGCAGAGCGGAATCCGGGAACGGGAGGCAAAACGTTAAGGAGATCGAGCCGAGAGTTACTTTGGGCATGTTTTCCAAAGGAGGAGATCGATGGATGAAGTGATGGAACAGAAGCTCCAAGAATTTCGAAAACTCAAGGGAGCATTAGAAATGGGAGGGGGGCCGGAGAGAATTGCCGAACAGCATCGAAA
>Ga0209253_10002257_pt1 | contig 17057 bp, 26 predicted proteins | sample FrelakmetBRP12BR_FD_187145 | JGI IMG/M metagenome (GOLD analysis project Ga0209253, IMG submission 187145) | Freshwater lake sediment microbial communities from the University of Notre Dame, USA, for methane emissions studies - BRP12 BR (SPAdes)... | ecosystem: Environmental > Aquatic >...
TGCACTAAGTGGAGTCATCCCCTCGATGAAAGCATCGTGCCAACGCCAATCAGGGAGATCATCTCTACTACTGAGACCGTAGTCTCTCCAAAGAACTTGGTCCACTCTCTTCAACCAAATATCCCAATCCAACTTCTGCTGGGGCATTGGATCTCCTATCTCATGTGATCTTCAGTCCACTGGGTGATGGCATCCAGATTATCTTTGAGGAGAGATTCATCCAGAGCTCTCAATCCCTCGAAGATGTCATTCAATTCATCGTGAAGCTCTTTCTTTGTTGAGGTGGGTTTATCATTATCCATTACTTCAATCATATTCGAAACAAACATCTTTACTTCTCTGAGTGTTACTTTCCTTCTTCTTCCCATCTTTCTCCTCCCGTGGTTAGAGCTACGGTGGATGAAATTCCTTATATCCCTTTACCCTATTATTATATCACATAGGATATCAGGGATATACAGGAAAATTACTTCTTCTTACCTAAGAGATCTACAGGAAGGGCATGAGCACTTTATGAGGTCTACACAATCGTATGCCCCATAGTGCTCGGTAATGGGGTCATTCATGAAATCATCCACTCTACATCCATTCAGTCCCAGATACTCCAACTTCTTTTTCCACCACCTCAGGAATCTTTTCACAGTACCTCCCAGATTTTCCAGAACTTTCCCCGATACTTCTTCTTCCCTGTATTCAGAAAGAAGCCTGGATAGGGGTTCAGGAAGATATCGAAGTAGAAGTCGTTGACTCTGAGTCCCAAACAGCCCAGGTTTTTCCAAGGAACCCAGATGTTGATCTTCATCGTAGTCCTCCCTCAGCTTTGAGTTCTATACGAACGATTTCACTGCATGCGCATTGGTCTTCAGGCCACCCACATTCCTTACATTCTGGGATTCTGTATCTTATCACTGCTGTTGTTCTTTTGTTGACTCGAACTAACTCTACTGTAGCTGGAAAGTTGATTTCGAATCTGTCTCCGGGGAAAATCAGGGTTGTTGTTCGTTTGTTGTCTTCTGATTCGGTAATCATCCATACCTCCTTGTTAGATTACACGGATGTTGCTTACCCACACTGATATTATAACACATCCCCAGAACCACGTCAACTAAAAAATTACCTCCCTTCTTCTTCCTTTGGAAGATTGAAGAATCCTAGCTTACCCCAAGGTGTCCAATTCTTCCAATCTTTTACTTCTCCATAGACTCCCTCCATAGAAACTGTTCCCCAAACATCTGTGAAGGAGAGATCGAATTCCTGGAGAAGCTTTACAACGGTATCTCTTTCTTCATCATACCATATGTAAAGCTCACAACCTACTTCTCCATCGTTGACATAGACTAGGAAGAATTTGTAATTGGTTTCTCCTTCACAAATTGGTTGTGTTTCGAAATCAGTAAGCTCATATTCGTCATCCTCGTTGAACTTGCAGTGCATATTGAGCCATTGCCTATACAACTCGAGCCCCATCTGAATGATTTCCTGATTGCTTTTCATCTTATTCCTCCTTTCGAGACTCTTTAACGAAGTCCTCTCTAAGCTTGATGAACTCCCAGCGAGTTACGTTTACCGTAGCCCTCCCTTCATACCTTCCCTTCAAAACCACAAAGGGGAATTGGACAGCAACTACTTCGGCAGGTACCTGGTATGACATATCTGTGCCTATTACTTTTCCATCCCCCATAAAGTCATAGATAGGGGGACCTTTGATTGCAGCTACGAAGATCCCTGGTTTCCAGTCATCTGGAGGAATCATGAACTTCTCCTTTCTTTCTTTTACAGAACCCAACTCTTGATATGCTCTTCGATTACAGGACCTAGCTCTTCCAAAGTTACCTCCCTTTCTGATCCAGCATTGATGTAACACTGGACTACTTCTGCGATGAACATGGTGAGAACATCAGCGATTACCTCTGCTCCCTCCGCAGGGATCGAGTCTACTTCAGTCACAGGATACCTTTCCAAAAGAATCTCTCCTACTTCAGCTGCTTTGCTTCTGATTTGCTGCCATAGTTCGTTTGAAGCTTTCAACTGCTTTTCGTTCATTCTACTCCCTTTCTCTGAGGTCTTCCTGGAGGTTCGTCGTGGGTTCCAACTGGAACTTCTGAATCAACCACTTCAAGACTTCTAGGGCATTCGAACTACAATCTCCGGTCCAGTATACGTGGTCTCCATTCTCTGTGATCCACTTTTGCAGAGCTTCCTTGAGCTTGGGAGCTTCGTCTGACCCATAGTACATCAATCCCAGCTCAGCAATGGCTACCACTACGTCTAATCCCCCTGGGATGTAGTCGTAGAAACTGTCATCGGCTCCACGAGAGAAGTTTGTTTTCTCGAACATATCGTGAGGGATCTCGCTTCTCTCCCAATCTCTTATCAACCCTTGGAGGAATCGTAGCATATGCTTAGCTGCTAGAGCTACTTCCAGTTCGATATCGATGACTTGGTCTTCTGGGATCATCTTATGCTCTTCCTTCCATTCTTGGAGAGACATACTATACCTACCTCTCTTTTAGAGTCTCTACAGTGAATTACACAAGTATCGATACCTATACACAAGTATCGATACCTATTAAAGCTAATCTTAGCTATCTATAGATACCTCCTTAGTATTTGTAAGATTAGGTACGTACTTACTGGCTATTCCCTATTAACAAGTCACTGTATTCTATTGCTGTCTGAGCATACAATGGTACTATAAGTACTATATATAGCTGGACCTGCCCTTGAAATCTCATGCCACTTTTATTATCTCCAGAGAAGTAGTTGGACCAGCCCAGCCTTCCCATTAGCTACAATGGTAAAGGCTGGACCGGCCCGGAACGGTGTGGATCTACGATTCCTTCCTACGCGATCTCAACCTTCATCATCTTGCTGCGGAAGAAGTTCAGCTTCCTCATCTGCCTACGAATCTTCTTGGCAGCGGGGAGGTCCTTGATGGCCTTCGCAGCCTTCAACGCTTCCTCCAGCTGGACCAGCCGGGCCACCCGAGCCTCCGGAGTCAGCTGAGCCTGCTCCTTCTTCACGAACCCCGCCTCGACCATCAGACGGTTGAACTTCTCCTCGTCGGACTCGACGATCTCGGGATTGATCTGCTGCTTCGACATTTGAAACTCCTGTCTTTGAGGCTGTGGATTGACTGCAGTGAATTAGCTGGACCGGCCGCCCCACTTGGGGACTTTCATATTCCTCCTTTCCTTAATGAACATTGTTGTTGTCCAGAACAGCCATCCTTGCGATAGATTGAGCTGCCTGGTAAGGTTCAAGAAGAGGTTGAATCTTGAGCAACAGGATGACACAGATTGTGAACTGACAACAATCTGTGTAGGGTTTACCACAAGTACACCGAAGCATTATCTCCTCCTGTAGGACATCCTTGTCCTTTGATCCATCCTTGTTGGTTTACTTCAGTGAACTACAGGGTGACTTCCACCTTCATGTGCTTGGAGCGATAGAACCCCAACTTCCGCATCTTGCTCCGGATCCTCTTTGCTACAGCGAGGTTCTTCTGCGCCTTGGCCAAGGTGAGAAGCTCTTCCAGCTCCACGAGCTTGGCGACCCGGGTCTCCGGAGTGAGCAACTCCACTTCGGTCTTGGGCATGAATCCCGCAGCCCTCAGGAGCTCATGGAAACGAATCTGCTCCTGATCCTGCTGCTCTTCGAGAGACTGCGCCATCTGCTTCGACATGGAGTGTGTCTCCTGTCTGGGATTGAGTGGGGAGGTAGAGACCCCAGACTATCTCTACCTCCCTGTACTACAGGATACTACCGAGGAGCCTGATACTTCTCCTTGAGCTTGATGGGAACAGCTCCCGAGAAGCTCTTCACCAGCTTGTCATACCGCCGCTGGGAAGCTTTGCGGTAATTCTTCTTCCGCTGCTGGCTCTTGCTCATCTGCTTCGCCACGAATATCACCTCCTTTCTTCTTATGACATAGTTACTGACTACCGAATGAATGCCTGCTGCAGGTACCGATACGCCTCGAGTGCCATATCAGGCGTATTGTAGTGATCCCTGAAGATCACTCCTGCTTCTCCTATCAGCTTGACGATGTACAAGCCGTTTTCTACGAACATCAGGAGAAGGTACATGGACAGTTCACCTCCTTCCTCTCATAGGATAGGTGTTGATGTATTAATCCTCAAGTCGGGAGTCCCACAACAACTCTCCCTCCTTGAACATTTTCCGCCACTTGTACTGGAGCAGGCTGTATTTCTGGAGAAGTTCCTCCCACTCCTGGTATTCCTCTTCCGTGATCTCAGCCAGTACCCCGTAATTGTAACTATCCTCTGACTCTACGTCAAGATAGTATACGGGAAAGGCCTCATCCTCGGAGATGATCACTTTGAGGGTCTTCACAGGTACCACCTCCTCTCTTGTTGTGACATGGAAAAGGGTAGACTACTCGAACCTCTGCGCCCATCTCTTGAGGTAGGCTGCCATCTGGCGATCTCCAGAGGCTCTCAGAATACAGGCTTCCTCTCTGAGGATTACTGCAGCCTCCTTGAAAGTAATAGCCTTCCAAGGTCTCTGGGAATCCACAGGAGTAGCAAGGTAATTGTCTACCTTACCCTTCTTGTGGAGCTCAGTGAGCTCAGTCTTACGAGACATTAGTATCACCTCCTTTCACAGGACATCCCTGTCCTATGTTTGAGGATGGAGGGCAGATGGGATTACCTCCCCATCATCTCCCGAATCTCCTCCATCAGTGCTTCAACCTTCTGGCTAAGACCCTTCTCCTTCAGGGTAATAACCAAGGTCTCCAGCACTTGGAGGGCTTGCCCGTCGGACATTACCAAAGTAATGTGACGGGGGCAGGTTCCTTCCCGATCCTGCCATACATTGAATGACAGGTTGAACTGGGAGGAACCACGGAACCCGTCTGCGGAGATCACAAATTCGTGATCCCCCAGGTCAGGTCTAGACGTCGGCTCCAACCACATCAGGAGCCGAGGGCCTGTAACCGTATGCCCAGCGCTCATGGTATATCACCTCCTCTCTCCCCTTGACAGGGCTGAGGGTAGGGTAGCATAGACATGGTAAACTATGAGCCTTAACGCTTCGGGCTCAGAGATACCATAGAGCACCGAGTGCATGTCATTACCTTGGGTACCTTTGCCAAGGTAATAGGCCGCTTGCATACGGTGCAGAGCACCCATACGTATGCAGACTTAACCATAATCACCTCCTCTCTCCCCATAGTATAGGTTAAAACAACTTGCTGATGGCATCGTAGTACTCCTTAGCTTCCTTTACCTCATATTCCCTATAACCATCCCTCTTGCCCATAACATAACCATTGTAATAACCAAAGGCAAAGGCAATCAGAGCACATCCGATAACGATCACTAGTATCACCTCCTTCCTTGTATGATTATGATCCCGAGATACCATTACCATATATTTATAACCCAATGTAACCGTCTAGAGAACGAACGAACACCAACCCAAAGTTTTTCTATAGTACGCAGTACCATTCCATAGTATATCACAAGATTTTTGGTTCACAAAACTATTTTTTCTAAGTTACCAGAATTTTGGTTTCCTATAAGATTGTATTTGACTTATGTTCTGAGACCTGATATAGATTTAACCTGAACCCGGGAACCTGTTCTCGGTGTCTTCGTTTAAGGAGGAAATCATGGGAATCCAGAAGTTCAGCAAAGGTGGCAAGTCCACACGTAGTCGGCAGCCTATGGTTTCTGGGGGAGGGGTTGATAAGCCCCCGATTGGAAAGAAATCTGGGGGTAACGAAAGAGGTTCTACTTCTGGAGCTGGGGGACCCAGTTGGAGTCACCTACCTGGGGCCAACTCATATCCAAATGCTGGAGCAAAGGGCAAGGTCCATACTCCTAAGAGTCCCCCGGCAACTAAGTCAGGACCCCATTGGCCTCATATGCCCAGTAAGCCTGGAGTTTCCTAATGCCTGTTGCTATGGAACGTAAGCTCAAGAGGTCTGCTAGAAAGAAGGGACTTCGTAAGGGGTCTAAATCCTATGGAGCTTATGTCTACGGAACGATGCACAAAAGAACAGGTTGGACTCCAACTAAGGTCCATAGGACAGGAAGGGGAATCTAATGATCCCTTTCTTTAAGAGTCAGATTGAATCATACTTCTACAGGGAAGGAATTTCCTGGACAGAAAGACATGTGTTTGGATATCAAAGAACTCATCTTAACTTGAATGGATTAAGTACTGAAGATTCAACAATCCTTCCTATAGAGGGTCCTACTGGAGTCGAAAAACCTTTGATCTACATGGATGTAAGTGGAATTAAACAACTTTGTATTGCCAAAGAGGTTTTAGGTTATACGGGATTAGATCCTATGGGATGGTGTGCTGATTCCCCTGGATCTATGTGGGAACTTCGTAATTATGCTTCGGCTATGTTTGGAGTTGGAGTTCCTTTAGCTTCCCCCACAGCTAAAGATTCCATAGTAGGTATGAGTATAGGACAGATGTTTAAAGTCCCCCCTCTCCTTAACGTTCCCAAGAACTTTGTTGCTCTTTGGTGGGATTTTGGTACTCGTATTGTTCCAGGAGAAACAGAGTCTCTTAGGCATTGGTATGTTGCTATTGGGGATAAGAATGGTCCTGCAGGAACTCCTGTTACTGACGTTACAGTAACTACACCAAGTGAAGCTAAGGGAGGATATACTACTGTAGAAGATTCTACTGATGTTTACAATTCGACTGCACATCCTCTTATCCTTTATCCTGGAGTTAGGGTAACAGGAATAGGAATTCCTGCTAATACTACAGTAGTTAGTTGGTCTACAGTAGAGGATGATCCAGGTCCTCCTCCTGTTTATAGTTACCACGTTGTTTTAAGCAATCCCGCCTCAGCGAATGGGTCCGGAATTACTCTTACATTCCAGGCAAATAGGTCTGTTCTTACTAGAGCTGCAGGATCTTGGGTTACAGACAATGTTTACAAAGGCTGTAAGATTACAGGTACTGGAATCCCCTCCAATACTTACATCACAGAAGTTGATCTTGATGCAGACATCACTGGCAAGACAATTGTTGCTAGTGCTGTTTGTGCTAATTCTCCAATCACTGTAACTCCTTATCATAATTGTTTTGTCAGAGCTCTTCCTGATGGGGCAGGGGGTTCACATGTTTGGCAGAATCTTCAGGGGTATCGATTGGAAATTGAATACAATCCTGGATTAAGTGTTAAGTTTTATCTGAATGGTGGTCTTGCTACTATTATGAAGGATTCAGATTCTGACATTTATCCATATACTCCCTTAGCTCACATGGTTTCTCATGCTCGAGATATTAGTGCTACTGAACAAGGTCTTTGTATCTTTGCTACTATGGGAGATGGTGAACCTTCTGATAGTGATGCTTCGATAAAGCCTGGATTCTGGTTCCCTCATATGAATACTCATATTTGGTACTCTTATCAATAGGTGAAACATGGCAGATTGGAATAATTCAAAACGACTTGCTGAAATTGAAAAGAGTAAAACAGCAAGAGAACAACGCAGATGGAGATTTCTCACCAGTGAGAAGCATCGTAAGAAAGTGCTTGAGGGAGCAGCTAGGGCTCGGTTCTTCAAGGTCAAGATTCTTAATGAAAAACAACATAAAGCAATAGCTCTCCTCTCTGACTTCATTAATTGTTGGGGGCCTGAATACATCGCGGGACAGGTAGGAATCAATATTGCTACGCTTTATAACTGGAGAAATGATCCATTCTTCATCAAAGAACTAGATAAAGAGATTACTCGGCGTAGAAGTATGTTTAGAATGGAAGCACACAGACAGCTTTTCAAACAGATCAAGAAAGGAAAGCCTCGGCTCCTTCTTGCTTACCTGAAAATGACTGGAGATTTCAAAGAACAACTGGAAATTACAGAAAAGACACCTGATGATGTAAGTGAAGACAAGTTAGATGAAGAAATTCAGAGGCTTCAGGATGAACTTGGAATTACAGAACACTCAAAGAGCTCTTAAAGTCAAGCTGATTGAGCTCCTCAAGAGGAAAAAGAAGAAACAGGCTCTTAGAGATCTTCACTTTTTTGATAAGTACGTTCTCGGTTACAAAGATATGACAGGACCTAATGAGTTTCATGGTGAACTTTGTAAACATGTTGCAAAGAAACTCAACAGAAAAGTCTTAGTCCTTGAGCCCCGGGGATCATTAAAGTCTTCCTGTATCACTATCGGATATACCTTAAGATGTATCGTAAGAAATCCAAATGTCCGAGTTCTCATATGTTCTGAAGAGTTTCTTACAGCAAAGAAGTTTTTGGCTGAAATCAAAGGACATATGGAGAAGAATGAGACGTTTAGGTCTCTCTTCGGAAACTTAGTAGGAACTACAAAGTGGGCAGAAACTGAAATCATAGTCAATACCAGGACTCAGGAGAAGAAAGAACCCACTGTTACTTGTGCTGGATTGGATGTTACGAAGGTTGGACTTCACTATGATGTCATCATTATTGATGATCCTCACTCTGAAAAGAACATTTCAACTGCAGAACAGATCGAAAAGGTAAAGAAATGGTATAAACTGTTACTTTCACTTCTGGATCCTGGAGGAAAACTGATTGTAATTGGGACTCGATGGCATTATGGAGACCTTTTTGGTTGGTTAATAGATCAGGAGAGAGCTAGGGAAGAAGCTAGTATGCCCCCCAGGCTCTTGATATTGAAGAAAAAAGCTTTCAATGGTTCAATTGCTGACTTGAGGGAGGGAAAATACCAAGAATCAGATTTCCTTTGGTCTAAAAGACTTTCTCCTGAGTTCTTGATGGATACTTTAATTGACCAAGGACCGTACATTTTCTCCTGTCAGTACCTAAACGAACCAGTTGATGATGAATCTGCGGTCTTTAAGAAGAGTTGGCTTAGGTTCTACGGAGATGAAGTACCTAAGGGACTAAAAATCTATGCTGCTGTAGATCCAATGATAGATGAAACAGGTAAAGACTTCGGAGTAATCGCTACAGTAGGAATTGATCAAGATTGGAAGTCTAACATTTTGGAGATTCGTAGAGGTAAATGGGATGAAAATGATACTATAGATCAGATTTTCAGGTGTTACCAGAAGTGGAGACATATCAAAATTGGATTTGAATCTACAGCTTGGCAGTTGTCATATTACAAGTTCATGAAAGCAGAGATGGCTAGGAGAGGAATGAAGATTCCTGTCTCTGAATTGAAGCCGTCTACTAGGATATCTAAGAGGTTGAAGGTTCGAGCCATGGTTCCTTACTGGGCTTCTGGTCTTTTTCTCCTTCCGGGGAAAGATTACTCAACTTTGAAGGGGAATATGGCTATCTTAGTAGACGAACTTCTTCGGTATCCCTTAGTAGATAATGATGATTGTGTTGATGCACTACAGATGACCGATCTTATTGCTAAAAGACCTTCTCCAGCTGTGGCAGTTAAGAGGATTCCTAGAGGGTCATTTGAAGAAATTCGGGGAAGACTCATTAAACAGAAGAAAGTTGGTAGTCTTGCCACAGTTTAAGGAGATTGATGATGGCTAAAACTAAGTTGTCGCTAACTACAGATGAAGTAAAGATGTGGTTAGCTCGTATCGATAGGTCTAGAGAGTGGAGAAGGCCTCATATAGAGAAATGGAAGAGATTTATTCGGTATGCAGAGTGTAAGTTTGACAATATGTCAGGAGAGATCTCTGTTAACTTAGTTCATCCCCATGTTAGGATCATTATTCCAGCTATTTACAGTAAAAATCCTGATGTAGTTGTGGTACCTAGGCAAAAGAGTGCTGTTGAAGCTGCTAGAGTTATGGAAGTTCTCCTTAGATATCTGATTAAAGAGATTGGACTTAAGGAAGAAGCTAAATTCTGTATTCTCGATGCTATCTTGATTGGGCATTCCTGGATAAAGGTTGGATACCAAACGGACTTTGCTCAGGTGACGGGAAATAAAGTTCCTCTTGTTCAAAAGGTTTTTGATGCTTTAAGTAAAGCAATGTCAGGAGAAGAAGAAGAAGTTGAGGAGAGTACTTATTACTTACAACCGGATGAGCGGATTGTTTCAGAAATGGCTTGGGCTCTCAGAGTTTCTCCTTTTGACATGTTCGTTCCCGCCTTTAGTTCAGGGCGTCATGATCTTCCTTGGATAGTTCATCAATATCTTAGAAGAATGTCTGATGTAAAGAAGAATCCTCTTTATGAGAATACTAAGAACTTGACTCCTAGTAGTAAAGCTGTTGACTTGATTAAAGAAAAAGCAGCAGGGACTAACAAAGTTGTTCCTATCGAAGATGATGAAGAGGAATACAGTCTTCTTTATGAGATTTGGGATTGTACAAAGAACTTGATCTACATAATTCCTGATGAACACGATCATGCTATTGAAGTGAAGCCGAACGAATACACTTTCTTGGACTCTCGTCACACCTTTGAGATGTTAGGATTCAACTTCATTCCGGACCGGTTCTATCCTCTCAGTGAAATAGAACCCTGGGAACCTCAATTGATGGAGTTGAAACAACTTAGAACTCAACAGAGCACTCATAGAAAGAGGTTTAATCGTAAGTACGTCTATAGTGAAGGAGATTTTACTCCATCAGCTCTTGAGACTCTAAAAGCAGGAGAAGATGGAGCTTTAGTTCCCAGTCAAGCCGATGATGTTCGAGCTTCCATTCAACCGGTAATGGACGCAGCTCTTCCTTCCGATGTCTATCAAGCTGAGAGATGGATCAAGGAAGATATTACTAACATTGGGGGAATTACAGATTATCAGAGAGGTACTTCTCAGTCAGGAGCTAAGACAGCTACTGAAGCTTCTATCGTTGAGACTCAGTCGAGATTTCGTTCAGAGGAGAGACTGGATATCGTAGGGACTTTCATTGAGAGAATCATTCGGAATCTTGGTATGATTTGTCAACATTTTATGGACCAAGAACAGGTCTTTCCTATCATCGGAGATGATGCTATTCGTTGGCAGAAGGTAGATAAGAGAGCAATTCAGGGAGAGATGTTATTCAATGTAGTTTACGGTTCTACTGCAGCAATAAACCGTGATGTAGAGAAACAACAATTACTTCAAGCATATGAACTAATTGCTCAAGATCCTATCTATGATCCTATAAAGATCAGGACAGAGTTTTTGAGAAAAGTTCTAGGAGTTACTAATCCTGCCGAATGGATGCGTCCAGATATTGCTGCTATGTTGAAAGAAGCCGAAATGCAAGCTATACAGGATGCTATGGTAGGGGGAGCGGGTGGGGGTGGCGTAGGTGGAGGTAATGGAGTTTCTCCAGGAATAGGTCAATCTGGGGATATGTTGGGAGCAATTCGTAGAGCTTTAGCAGTAAGGACTCCTGGTGGAGTGGGAGGAGGTAAAATGACGGAATGATCATTTATCTATGTCCTACTCATAACCAGAATTTTGAGAAGGGAGCTAGACAGGGGTGTAAAGATTGTCAAAGGATACTTGAAAGAAAGAAGGAGAATGAAAAGATAGGAAAAGATAAAAACAGAAAGCATCTTAGGATGTCTGTTTATTGGGGAAAAGACGCTGATGCTTTAAGTCAAGGGCGGACGATTGAGAACTTGGAACATAAACCTATTCATTTCAGGAATAAGGATCAGTTCCGAGATTATCTCAAGTCCCACAATGTTTCGGAGGCAGGATAATGTTCGGTGATGAGGAGGAGGGAAAAGCCCCAGATGACTCCGCTAAGGACTCTTCTAGCAAGAAGGCTGATATTGATCCTGAAGCAGAAGAGGCTGAAGAGGGAGACGATACTGAGGAAGCTTCCGCTTCTGATGAAGAAAAGGGTGAAAAGACCTATCCCAGGTTCTTTGACCCAAAGAAGGTTCCGAAGGAACTGCAACCTACTTTCAAGGCGATGCAGACTTCCTTTGTGAAGAAGATGCAAGAATTGTCCGGAGCAGGTCGTAAAGCTAGAGCTTTTGATGAACTAGTGGCTAATCCAGACTTCCGAGCTTGGATGGAGGAAAAGTCTAATCCTACTCCCAAACGGAAAGTTACTAGATCTGATGATGACGAAGAAGGTGAAGATACTTTTGATCCTCGAGTCATTCCAGACTTAGTGGAAAAGTCAGTAGCTAAAGCTCTAGCTCCGATTCTTCAAAAGGAACATAAGAATAGTGCTCAAGCTGAGTGGAATGCTCTACTTGAAGACTACCCTCAAGCTGAGAACTATAAGGCAGAAATACGTGAAATCTTAGACGAGTCTCCTAACCTAAGCTATGCAGCTGCTTTTAAGCAGGCAGCTTTTGATGATGCTATGGGGTTGGGAGTTAAGGCAGTTTCTGCTAAGAAGAAAGCAAACACGGGAAAGCCTTCGGGGATCAGTAATGAGGAGAAAGCTCCACCTAGGCCTAAATCTATTCCCGAAGCTTTCAAGTTAGCTGTTAAGCAACAAAAGGAAAGGGGTAGATAGAAATGGCAGCCGGAAATCCAAACTTTGATGCTCTACTTTCAACAACTCTTGCTAACTATCGGGATCAGTTTTCCGATAACCTTAGTAAGTCATTCTTCTTGCTTTGGTGGTTGACTTCTAAGGAACGTAAGAGGATGGAGAATGGTGGAGAGTCCATCATCGTTCAGTTGATGTATGGTAAGAATACTACGATCAAATCTTACTCGGGGTACGAGGTTCTAGACACTTCTCCCCAGGAAGGTTTGACGGCAGTTAAGTTCCCCTGGAAGCAGGTTGCTGGTAGTGTTTCGATTTCTCGTCTTGAGGAGAGGCAGAACTCTGGAGAGGGTCGAATCATCAACCTGTTAGCTTCTAAGGTGACTCAAGCTGAGATTTCGATGAGAGATTCTTTGAACGAGATGTTCTTTGGAGATGGTTCTGGGAATGATTCAAAGGATATTTTTGGATTACAGTTGCTTGTTGAGGATGGAGCCGCTTGGGGTTCGCTGGCAGGTATTGATCGAAATGATGCTTTGAATGCTTGGTGGAGAAATCAGTACTTGACTATGACTGGTGAAGCTTGGACTAGTGCTACTGTTGGTGGTATTGTTCATATGAGGACTCTGTACAATAATTGTTCTCGCGGAAATGAGCATCCTGATATTGGGATTACTACTCAGACTGCTTATGAGTGGTATGAAAATGGACTTGTTCCTCTTGAAAGGTTTACCGATAATGCTGTTGGAGATGCTGGGTTCCAGAATCTGAAGTTTAAGGGTATGATTTTGGGATTTGATGAGCAGTGTGTTGCGAATACGATGTATATGATGAATTCTCGGTATATTGAGTTTGTGGTTGATACTGAAACAGATTTAGTGAATACTGAGTTTGTTCGTCCGGAGAACCAGGATGCTAAGGTCTCACAGATTCTGTTAATGGCTAACATGGTGACTTCGAATTGTGCTCGTCAGGGAGTCTTGCGCGGAATCGATACAGCTGCTTAATTCTCCAACAAAACGGTCCTTAGGGACGACAGTCACAAGCAAGGAGAATGAAAATGTTGTTCATGAAGATCAATCGGAATCTTCCCGAACGAGTTTTTCTCAATGTTTACAATGCTGATTCTGTGGCTATTACAGCAAATCTAGCAGCTTGCTGGAAACTTGGTCTTACTGAAGCAACTGGAGCTGGAGTGCATGTGATTCTTGCCCCGGCTACAGCTGATTTGATGTATGTTGCCGGGTTTTCTACAAAGGGAGCTATTGCTGTTGGAGCTTATGGGTTGATTCAGATCTTTGGGTTAGCTCTTGTTAAGACTTATGGAGTTGTGACTCAGGGAAGTCATCATGTTAACACGGGGGGTACTACTGCTGGCAAGTGTATTGGGATTGCTCTTGACAGTAAGTCTGAAGCTAGTGTGGGACCTTGTCTCACTACAGCTTTAGCAGATGATGATGGTTTGACTGCTGGAGCATCTGATCCTGGTTCTTGTCTAGCTTTCTTGAGGTTGATGTAGACTAAAAGAAAGATTGGGGGAGAGCTTCATGGAACTCTACCGCTGTTTTGATTGTAAGAGGTTAACTCTAGATGTTTTTCTTAAGTCTGGAGAACCTTGCAAATGTGGGAGTCGTAGAGTCCAGGGAGCCTCTCCCTCCAATCTGATAGAGTCTTTGATTGTCCTTTGGTGGGAATTAACTGTGAGGGAATCATGAAGGGAGTTATTGAGTTTGTTGGTGATCAGGATCATCCTACTTCTTCTTTAGCTACCACTGCGATATCTGGTCAGATTGTTGATCTACAGAACATTACAGGCAAGAAGAAGTTAGAGTTGATCATGAACGGTGAAATGGGTATTGATCAATTTGTTACTCCGGCAAATATGGTAGGATCAAAACTTAAAGTTTTGAGGGAGGCTCATAGAGCTAAAGTTGAGGAGCAGATTGCTAAGGTAAAAGGTCAGGATTTCAAAGTCGGAGATTTCGTGACTTTTAAGGGAAAGTCATACGAAGTCTTGAAGGTAGATTCGAATAGAGTTAAGTTCGAGTTTGAGAGTGATAGCGGAGATAAAGCAAAGGTGTGGGTCGCTAAGGATAAGGTGACGAAGGGCTAGGAACTCATGACTCTTCAAGAAATGATTACCCTGGTTTCTGGGGAGTTACATAACACCTCTATTGATACCAGGATAACTACTTGGATCAACTTAGCTGTTATTGAATTGAGTTCAGAATATGTGTTCGGTACTCTCCATGCCTATGGGTCCGAGAATACTCAGGCAGGAGTTCCTGACATTACTCTTAATTCAGATCTACACTGGCTTAAGATTATTGGGATTCCTGCTGAAGGGAGAAATCTTTTCCCAAAAGATGAATCATGGTGTGCTGAGCGATCTCCTGACTATAGAACTTTGCAGGGACAAGTTAGTTACTATTATTTGAACAATAAGACATGTGGACTGTTTTATGTTCCTGCGAGTGTGATAGTAGTTACTTATGCTTATCAAAGAGAGGCTACTGATATCAGTGATCTTCCGGTTGATTGGCACGAACTTATAGCTCAGAAAGCTATTACTCGTGGTCATAATCTTGATGGAAATTCAGATGATGCTGTTAAATCAGAGGCTAAAGAGGAAAGAATAAAGACTCGTCTTAAGTCTCATCTCTACCGCAGACTTGATGTTAGTCATGTGTTAAGTGGACCTGAAATTAGTGGTAGACCTGGTCGTCCTGTATTTCCCTCCAATCCTATGATTCCTGTTCCTTAGGAGATAAGATGAATGCTTCTCCTATAGATATAGGTCCCTTTACTGAGGGAGTCAATTTAGTTGATCCTCCCAGTATGTTGTCTCCTAAAGAACTACAGCAATGTAGAAATTGGAGGTTAGGAGATAGGGGAAATCCTTACAAGAGACTCGGACATACTTGGTATGGGACAGCTCCTGCAAAAGTAAATGGTGGTAATGCTATTGTCAACTTGCTCCTAAGGTTCTATAAGAGTGATGGTACTAAGTTGACAATCGCAGCAGCAGGAAAGAAGTTGTTCAAGGGAACTGATGCAACAGGAGCATGGACAGCTATAAATATCAATGGTACTGATGCGGATATGGCAGAAACTACTCTTTGCGATTGGATGGTTTTTAAGAATCGAGTTTATATTACAGATGGTATTCATGTCATTAGGTATAACTTGACTGATGCAATTTATGCTGGACACTATGTTCATGCTGCTCCGACTTTAGCAAAGACTTCTGGAGGAAGTTTAACTGCGGGGACTTACAAGTTTTTCGTCACTAGTGTTGCAGGAGATATGGGAGAGGGACCTAAAGGGGCAGAAGCTTCAATTACATTGACAACTGAGACGAAGATCAATATCAGTGCTATGGCAGCGGCTCCTAGTAAACATGAAGAATTAACCAAAAGAATCTACATGACTAAAAAAGATGGAACTCTCTTTTACCTTTTAGGGGAGATTCCTTCTGCTACTACAACATATCCTGATGTTGTAAACGAGCCTACGGGAGACGAATTTGTTGCAAGTCAAGTTCCCCCTACTGCAGCAAGATTTGTAATCAAGGGTCATGATGAGAGAACGTATTGGTTTGGATTCTCCGGAACTGATGCGTCATTAGTCTATGTCTCAGAAGTAGGATTTCCAGATCAAATACTTTCTGCCACAGGATTCTTCAGTGTTTCTAATAACGACGGAGATGTTCTTACAGGAGGTAGTTTAGTTCCTGGAGGTATCGTTTTCTTCAAGAAAACTTCTATGTGGTTACAGAGAGCCTTTGGGTATGGACTCATCAACGTTTCTCCCAGAGAAAAGAGAGGATCTGGAGTAGGTTGTACCGCTCCTTTCAGTGCTGTTTCTACACCCATTGGTTTAATCTTTCTGTCTCAGCAGGGGGAGATTTATCTCTTTGATGGAACTAACTTGAAGGAAATCGGAAGGAACGTTTCTCCTGAATTCAGAAACATGACTGAAGCAGCCATGAATCGGGTAGTTGCTTGTTATCATGACTATCGATATATCATTAGCTATGACTTTGAAGGAAGTCATGGTTACAATTACAAAACCTTAGAATACAATACTCGGACAGGTATTTGGGAGGGGCCTCATGAGAATGCAGATTATTACACCCCTTCCTATTACTCTGTTTGGGATTCTGTTTTAGATAGAGGTGAATTGTACTGGGGGGAGGCAAAAGCTTCTAATGGAAGTTACATCTATGGAAGAACTAAGACTTCTTATACTGATAGAGGTAGTAAGTTTGTTTCTTCTGGTAAAACTGGAGCTTTACCTCTAGCTAATCTTGGTGATGTGAATAGTTATAAAGTGATTCTTCAAGGAGATTACTCAGGAGATGCTTCTTTCAGAGTTTCTCATATCAATGAAGCAGGAGTCAAAACTTCTGTAAACTTGAATATTCCAATTCAATCTGTTGGATCGATTCTTGGGACAGGGTTGATTGGAGCTTTTGTTCTCAGTGGAACTTTCTCTCAAGTATTGGAGGGATCCTTAGAGCCTTCTGCTAGGTCTAAGATGCCTGTTTATGAATTTGGTGATGGCGGTACTGCCCTTATAGCTAAGATAAACATCATCAAAGTTTTAGCAAGAGGACTACCTTTGTAGTGGGGTGAAGAAATGGGAATTGTTACTAGACCTGTTAAACCTGTTGGTGGGGGTG
>Ga0209253_10002258_pt1 | contig 17056 bp, 18 predicted proteins | sample FrelakmetBRP12BR_FD_187145 | JGI IMG/M metagenome (GOLD analysis project Ga0209253, IMG submission 187145) | Freshwater lake sediment microbial communities from the University of Notre Dame, USA, for methane emissions studies - BRP12 BR (SPAdes)... | ecosystem: Environmental > Aquatic >...
CGCCGTAGGTGGTCATGTCGAGCCGGGTGTTGCCCTCGAGCGAGACGCCCGTACCCGATCCCTTCACCACCACCGGCAGTACCAGTGGCTGCGTGCGGGCCTGAATGGTCATGGTGCCCGTCGCCTGCGCGCGGTCGCCGGTGACTTCGTATTTCTCGAGCTCCGCCCACTTGTTCGCTGGCAACTTCTTGCCGACGCCGTTCAGCCCCGTGGCGCACCAACTGGGGTGCGCCGTATAAACGGGCAGCGGGCTCGGAATGCGCACCGGCGTGAACCAGGTGCCCCAGGCGTGCGCCTCGCCCATCATGGCGAGGGGGGTCAACGTGGTAACACCAGAGGCGCCGATGAATTTGAGAAACTCTCTGCGGGTGAATTCGCTCATGCGATTACGCTCCATGCGTGGCGTCGAGGGTGGGTTCGTTTGGGAGACACTCTTGCCGACACCACACGCGCTGCCGTGACGCCGGACGGCCGAGTACGTTAGCATCGGCTCGTTTCGCGCACGTGACAGGCCTCTCGATCCAGCGCCGCGCAAAACCCTTGGCACGCCCGAATCAGCAGGCGTCCCGCAACATCCTCGAATCCGCCTGCGAGGACTCGACGGTAGCATTTCCTTCAACAAATCGACCTGAAGAGCGCACCGAACCTCTGCATGACCCGGCACGGTGCAACCGACTGGACACTTGGAGAGGCAAGCCGGGTCTTGCCGAATTCATCGAGGTTTGCCGACGGGGATGATGAGGATCGGCTCCGCCTCGGAAAGATCGAGGATGCGCCCGACTTCGGCGTTCGAGAACGCACCGACGATCGTGGTACCGAGACCCAGTGCAGCTGCCTGCAGGCAGAGGTTCTCGCCCGCGTGCCCGGCCTCGATATGAACGTAGCGCTCGCCCCGTTCGCCGTACTTGATCGTCGTTCGCCGAAATACCGCAGCAATAACGAAAATCCCTGGCGCGTCGGCAATCCAGGTCTGGTGGTAGGCCGCTGCGGCCAGCGCTCGCCGGCGATCGCCCGAGACCCCCGGGGCAAGGTGGTGCGCTCGCGGATCATACCGGTACACACCCGGCGGCAGCGCCTCCACTTCGCCGGCGACGAGATAGACCTCCAACGGATAAAGCGCCCCCGCTGAAGGTGCGGTCCGCAGGCCACTCGACTGCGTGATTCCTTGCGCCGCCCAGAGGAGCTGCGCTGCATCATCAAGGCTCAGATGGGCGGCTGAGAAGTCCCGAACCGACCGCCGGCGCGCAAGCGCTTCTTCGACGGAAACCGCGCTCGAGCGGCGGGGTGGCGGCAGCAAGACGTCGTTACTGGCCAGGGATGTCACAGTCACGAGGCCAAAGGGGAGCGCGGCGATCGCTGCGGCAACGAGAATTTCCACGACCCTGCTCATCTCGTCCCACTGTCGCCATCGTCACATCGAACGTCTTGCCCTCAGCCACCGCTGTCGTCCAGAGAACCCGCAGGCGCCGGGACAGGCGCCCGTCGTCCTTTCAACCGCCGCAACCTTGGGCTACCGACTCAGCGCGTCGACAGCCTATCCTGCCAGCCGAAAGAAATGCCCAGGAAACTCGGCCGACACATGATGACCCTGAGGATCTATGACATGGATCTTGATGCGCTGGGTATCGCCGATCTGCACCGCCACATCCTCTCTGGCTTCTGCATCAACCTCCGCTTGCGGTGGTTTCATCCCCTCGCGGAATCGCTCATCGCCATACACCGTGGGCTGGTGCAGGACCGGTGCGACCTCGAAATCAGTGAAGGGACCCTTTCCCGCGAGGGCCACGTAGGTCCCAAAACTGGGACTCTTGCGTACCTCGTCGCTCCATTCCAAAGTCATGCCTACTCGGTATTCGGGATGGGTTGTGCTCTTGATAACCATTCTGTTCTCCTTTCAGTGCGCGCTCGCAAGCCCCCTTGCTCAACCATTATCCATCCCGCCCGAATCATTTCAAGTGGTCCGAGCTTGGGCCCGCTCTGAGCACTGCGCCGGCCGGGCAGCCACTCGGGGTCGGCGCGGCCACCGGAATCAGCGCCCGCCGCGGCCCCCGGTGGGTCGGCAGCCCGGCCGGCGACCAGTCAACGGGCTTCTGCTGGCAGCGGTGCCGCCCTTGATAATCTGCCGCCGGCCCGCCATCTACCGCAGGGATGTTTCTCGTGTCAAAACACCCTGTTGCGCCGAAGTGGCCAGCAGCCTGACGCGCCACGCCAGCGACGAACAGCGCTCTTAGACACCGCCCGACGCCCCTGCGATAATTCGCATGCAATCTTTCCTTAATCAGAACGACGTGAAAGGCGCAGCGAAGATCTGTGTAACCCGGCACGGGGAAACAGACTGGAATATCGCCCAGATCCTCCAGGGATGGATCGACGTGCCGCTCAACGACACCGGCCGGCGCCAATCCTACGAGCTCGCCGAGGCACTGGCGGATGCAGGCTTCTCGCAGGTCTACTCCAGTCCGCTGCGGCGGGCGTCAGAGACCGCGGAGATCATCGCCGAGGTCTGGAAGCTGCCGCCGCCGACCTTCCACGAAGGGCTGAAGGAGCGGTATTTCGGCATCGTCCAGGGCAAGTTGAAGAGCGAGCTCGCCGTGTTGCACCCGGGCCTACACCAGGAGATCATGCGCCGTAACCCCGCCGCTGATTTCGACGAAGGCGAGTCGATGGATCACTTCGCCGATCGGGTCCTGGCGGCACTGGTTGACATCGGGCACCAGCATCCCGGAAGCCGGATCCTGGTAATTACGCACGGCTGGGTCATGGATGTGATTACACGCCACGTCATGCACCTTCCGCGCTCCGCGGTGCTCAATATGAAGCGGAAGAACGGTGAATCCCTCTGGCTGGAGATCGGCGCCGGATCGACGATCGCGGAGACCGATGCGAGCTAATCTTCCCGCGCGGAAGGAGCGACCACGGTGCTCACTTCCGTCTTCACCGGGGTCATGAGGAATCGTTTACGGCTCGCGTTCCGGCGCGCTCTTTCCGGCATCCGCTGCCCGGCGGCTCCACTCCAGATGGTACTCGGCGAATTGCCGATCCCGCGTCGCGATGTGGTGCGACAGAAACCGCAACATGTCCTGCGCCTCATTCGATGCGAGAGAACCCTCACCGGCGGCCTGCCTGGATTCCACGCCGCGCAGCATTTCCATCATGTGCTCGTGGTCGAGCACGTGGTCGTCGTAGCCAGGATAGCTGCAGAGGCGCATCAGCAGTTGCTCCGACATGAAGTGCACGTCGCTATACGCGACGACCTGTTCCAGAATCTGGCGCGTCTGTTCCGCGCCGGCGCTCCAACGCACCGCGTCGCAGAGCGCTCGGACAAGACCAATCTGCACCTGATGCTCGCGGTCGATCGTACCGAAGGCTGAGGGGTCTAGGTTCATTCGTTGAGCTGCGTTGAAGTTTGAAAAAGTACCACAACCGCCGCGTTCGCGGTCGTTCGGTTCCGTTGGCCGCCTGGAACCCCTCTCGCGCCCAATGGTCCATGGTGCGACGGGTGTACGGTTCACCCGAAGGGATACCGACGGCCAGGAGGCCTGAATGAAACGCATCGTCCTCTTCTTACTTACCAACGTCGCCGTGCTGGCGGTGATCACCATCGTCCTCAGGGTGCTGGGTCTCGACCAGGCGATGAGTCAGCAAGGACTCGCGCTGGGGCCGCTGCTCGCGTTCTCCGCGGTGGTGGGTTTCGCGGGCTCGATCATTTCGCTGCTGCTGTCGAAATCGATGGCCAAGTGGTCAACCGGGGCCCATGTGATCAACGGCTCTGAAGGTCAGACCGAGCGCTGGCTGGTGGATTCCGTACGGAGACTCTCCAGTAAGGCTGGCATCGTTATGCCGGAGGTGGCCGTCTACGACGGCGAACCCAACGCGTTCGCCACCGGGGCGTTCAAGAACTCGGCCTTGGTCGCGGTCTCGACCGGTCTTCTGGACTCGATGAATCGCGAAGAGGTCGAGGCCGTCCTGGCTCACGAGGTCGCTCACGTCGCAAACGGTGACATGGTGACCATGGCATTGCTACAGGGCGTCGTAAACACCTTTGTTGTGTTTCTCTCTCGCATCGTCGGCACGATTGTCGATCGTGCAGTGTTTCGCAGTGAGCGCGAGGACGGACTTGGCTACTTCATCACGGTATTCGTGTGCCAGATCCTCTTCGGCCTGCTCGCGTCGATCATCGTTGCCTGGTTCTCGCGCCAGCGCGAGTTCCGTGCCGACCGGGGCTCCGCGGAGTACAACGGCACCAAGCCGATGATCAACGCGCTCGCCCGGCTCGGCCGTGTGGAACCGGGGCCCTTGCCCGAGACCATCCGCGCGATGGGCATCAGCGATCGTCCGGGCTGGATGGCGCTCTTCTCTACCCACCCGCCCATAGAGCAGCGCATCGCGGCGCTGCAGGCATTCGGGAGATAACGCGAGCTGTGCAGACCCACCGAAAGCGGCGGTGTGCGCAGGAGCGTACGGCCAACGCTCCACTTTGGCAGGTGCGGCAAGAAATCCACGGCGCAGCCCCGAAGGGAGCTGCGCCGTCATTCAGGCCGCGCCGAAGCGCGTGGAATAGATATTACCGGCGGCGACCGCCGCCGTCGGGGCGGTCGCGCGCTTCGTGTACCTTGAGGGGCTGGCCGAAGAACTCCTTACCGTTGAGGCCAGCAATAGCGGCGAGCGAGTGGTTCTTGCCAGGCATCTCGACGAACCCGAAGCCCCGGCACTTGCCGGTGAAGAGCTCGCGCTTCACCTGGACCGACTTCACCTGCCCGAACGCCTTGAACAGCTCGGCGAGCTCAACGTCCGACACGGCTTCGGCGAGGTTGCCAACGAAAATGTTCATATCAGTCTCCTGTTCAATTTGCCGAATATGGGGGCGTGGAGAGGCACCCGCAAGGCCGGGTGTCAACTCGCACCATAGGGCGTGCGATTGAACAGCGCCGGGACCACCGCGCGGGAGCGCCCGACATTGCTGTTCGAACGTGCGTCACCGTTTGCGGGCGGCCGGGCACGGCCGCTGGAACGCGCACCGCCGTTTCCGGGAGGTGCACTCCGCGGCGCGCTGCGCTGCGCCAGATCGTTCCACGAGGAGGGCTCGAATCCTGCCACCAGCTTCCGCTCGACGGGGTGCTTCAGCACGCGCTCGATGGCGGTAAGTAGGCCCCGCTCTGCGTGGGACACCAGCGCCACGGCGTCGCCGCTGCGGCCGGCACGACCAGTGCGACCGATGCGATGGACATAATTCTCGGGTACGTGGGGCAGATCGTAGTTGACCACGTGTGGCAGTTCCTCGATGTCGAGACCGCGCGCCGCGACGTCCGTGGCGACCAGCACGCGCAGCCTTCCGCGCTTGAATTCGTCCAGCGTGCGTGTGCGCTGCGGCTGGCTGCGGTCGCCATGGATCGCGTCTGCCGCCACACCGCTGCGTCCGAGCTGCAAGGCAAGGCGATCGGCCCCATGCTTGGTCTTGGTGAACACGAGCACCTGCTGCCAATCGCCTTCCTTGATGAGATGAACCAGCAGCTCGCGCTTTCGATCCGCATTCACCGGGTGCACGACCTGGTTCACGAGGTCGGCAGCCGCGTTTTGTCTCGCCGCTTCCACCGCGACCGGATTGTTGAGGAACGAATCCGCGAGCTGGCGGATCTCGGAAGAGAACGTAGCGGAAAAGAACAGGTTCTGCCGCTTCGCGGGCAGCAGGGCGAGGATGCGGCGAAGGTCGTGAATGAAGCCCATGTCGAGCATGCGATCCGCCTCGTCGAGCACCAGTACCTCGACTTGGGAGAGAGTCACGGTGCGCTGCTGTACGTGATCGAGCAGGCGCCCGGGCGTCGCGACGAGGATGTCCACGCCCTGCCGCAACGCGCGAATCTGGTTGACCATGCTCACGCCACCGCAGACCATCTCCGAGCGCAGTCGCAGATGCTTGCCGTAGGTGCGAACGCTGTCCTCCACCTGCGCGGCAAGCTCGCGCGTCGGGGTCAGGATTAGCGCGCGCACGGGATGCCGCGCGGGCGATGTGCTGACGTTGGCATGTCGCGCCAGATGCTGCAGCAAGGGCAACGTGAAACCCGCGGTCTTGCCGGTGCCGGTCTGGGCGCCGGCGAGGATGTCGCGGCCCTCCAGAATTACCGGGATGCACTTCGACTGGATGGAAGTGGGTTCGGTATAGCCCTGGTCAGCGACCGCGCGCAGCAACTCGGCCGACAGGCCGAGACTATCGAAAGAAACAGTAATGTGATTCTCCTGAAATCGGCCCGCGGAGGGCAACGCCCTTCAGAACCGGTTCAGGCAGATGAAACGACTGTAGTGAGGAATTCGAGGGAGCGTGAGGACAACCGCGAAAAGGCTGTGAAGCGGACCGGATTGCGCGACACGATTTACCTTGCCGCGCACTATACAGGCACCGGCGCACAAAGTCCCGCGATAATTCTCGGCGCTCACCGCTTGTATGGATAGGCGCGGGTGAACGCGAGGAACGTGAGTAGGGCACAATACCGCCTTTGCTGCCTTTGCTGGTAACGCCTTGGCGTTTGATGGCACTGCTGATAAATTACGCCGCCCAGCCCCGCGGTAAGTCTTAACAGGCTGTTGAATCCCCCGTCAACCGTCACAAAGGAGAACTCCCATGCGCCGCTTCGTCGCCCCCGCTCTGATCGCCGTTGTCGTTGCCGTCGCCGTTTCCGGCTGTGCCTCCACCGGCTCCACCACGGAGGCAGCGAAAGGCATGCTGGCGTCGGACAGCCTCGTCTCGTCCCTCGGATCGCTGGGTATGAGCCCCACCCAGGCCACCGGGAGCCTCGGTTCGCTGGTCTCGCTGGCGAGCAATCGGCTCTCGCCAGCAGAATTCGCCAAGTTCTCCGGCTACCTGCCCAATGCGGACAAGTACCTCAAATTGGCCGAAGGGGCCGGTCTGCTCAAATCGCCGGTCAAGGATGTGGCAGGGCTGAATAGCAACTTCACGGCCCTCGGCGTCGAACCGAACGTGGCGCGCAGCTTTCTGGGCGAGATGAGCAAGTATCTCACCGCGAAGGGCGGCGAGCCGGCGCGCAGCCTGCTCGTCACCACCCTCGCCAAGTAGCCGCCTGCACCTGGTCGTGGCGCGCGGCGCGCCAGGGCGGCATCGGCACCTCGCCCAGGCCCTGCGCGCCGGGCGACCGATGCTGGTGATCCCCTTCAGCCACGACCAGCCCGACAACGCCGAGCGCGCGGAGCGCCTGGGCGAGGCACGGGTGATCCCGCGCGCAAAGTTCTCCGTGGATCGGGGCGTCGCAGCCTAGCGCGAGCTGCGCAAACCCTCGCACGTCGGATCGCGGGCGAAGATGGGGTCGGCGCGGCGTGCGACCATATCGAAGCGCACCTCTCACGCGGAAGCTGATGCCAGCCTTGATGCAGCGCAACAGTGGTAACATCACGCCTCTCGCTGGCGCCCTCGCCCCGACCACGCACGCCGCAGCGTCTGCATAGCGTCCCGCGCGACGCGGTCCTACCGACCGCCCCTCGCCGCGCGCGCGGCGCGACGCCGCACCACCTCAATGACCTGAACACACCGAGCGGAACGAACCATGACCGTACTGATTGCTGCACTCGTCGCCTGCGTGCTGAGTGCTCTGACCTTCCTTCCCGCGGACGCGCTTCCTGCGAATCTGGGACCCTTTCTGAACGGAGGGGTGATTCTGCTTACCTTGTTCATCGCGTGGCGGGCCCTCGCGATGACGCGCAGTCGGCAGGAGCCCGCCGCACCTGCCATGCAACCTGCGCCTGCGCCACGCCCGGAAGCACCCAAACCGGTGAAGCCCGAGCCGACGCAAACGGGCGAGGCGCTGATCCTGCTGTCGCTCCTGCAGGAGAAGGGTCGCTTCCTGGATTACGTGATGGAAGACATCACCGCTTTCAGCGATGCGCAGGTCGCCGCCGCGTCGCGCGTCGTGCACCAGGGCTGCTCGGCAGTGATCAAGGAATGTCTTGCCCTCTCACCCACCCATGAGGGCGCGGAAGGCGATCGCATCACCATCGACAAGTCGACCGATCCAAACCGGTATCGCCTGCTCGGCAAGATTCAGCAGGAGCCTCCGTACAAGGGCGTGGTCGTGCATCGAGGCTGGAAGACGTCGAAGCTCGGCCTGCCCCGCTTCACGCGTCCGGTGGACCCGACCGGCCCGAACGTCATCACGCCGATGGAAGTCGAAGTCAAGTAGACCGTCGGCGCAGTCCGAGCGTAACCGGCCCGACTGCGGCCTGGGGTGCGCTCGCACGCATCCAATTCGAATCGCAGGACCCATCCATGACCAAGCAATTCATTCTGGGTATCGACCTCGGCACGTCCAACTCCTGCTTGTCCGTCTGTGAAGTGGAGACCGGCCGCGCGCGAGGCATCGACATCACGCAAGTCCTGGGGCCGGGTGTCATCGGCGAAAAGCCGCTGCTTCCGTCGGCCCTCTACATCCCCGCAAGCGGCGAATATGCCGCCGGCAGTTTCGACCTCCCTTGGGACGACACGGAATCCGCCGGGACGGTCGTCGGGACGTTTGCCCGCGAGCGCGCGGCGCTGGTCCCGGACCGGCTGGTCACGTCTGCCAAGTCGTGGCTCTGCAATCCTCACGTCGATCGTCGCGCCGACGTCCTGCCGTGGCAGTCCGATCTCGCCGAGGCGAAGGTGTCCCCGCTCGAAGCGTCGCGGCGTTACCTCGCCCATATGCGCAACGCCGCGTTGCACTGGTTCGCGCGCGAAGGCATCAACGCCACGCTCGACGACTGCAATGTGGTCCTGACGGTGCCGGCGTCGTTCGACGAGGTGGCGCGTTCGCTCACCCACGAGGCCGCGGTGGCTGCCGGCCTCGGGGAAGTCACGCTCCTCGAGGAACCGCAGGCAGCCTTCTACGCCTGGATCGCCCACTCCGAGCAGGAATCGGCCGCTGCTCACTGGACGGAGGAAGTGGCCGCTGGCGACCTCGTGCTGGTGCTCGACATCGGCGGCGGCACGACCGACTTCAGCCTCATCGCTGTGGCCGCCTCACCGGACGGCCTGTCGAAGAATCTGGAGCTGCACCGCATCGCCGTCGGCGAGCACATCCTGCTCGGCGGCGACAACATGGACCTGGCACTCGCCTACATGCTGAAGGGCAAGCTCGAGGAAGACGGCAGCGAGCTCGACGCGTGGCAGTTCCTCGCCCTCGTTCATGCCACGCGGGTGGCGAAGGAAAAGCTGCTCTCCGACGAAACCGTCAGCGAAGTGCCGATCGCCGTGCCGTCGCGCGGGTCCAGCCTCTTTGCCAAGACGCTTGCCACCAAGCTCCTGCGTGAGGAGATCGTCTCGATTCTCGTCGACGGTTACTTTCCGCTCACAACCGCCAGCGATCTGCCTGCCCAGCGCAAGTCCGTGGGTCTGCAGGAGTACGGACTCGACTACGCCACGGAGCCCGCAGTCAGCAAGCATCTCGCGCGGTTCCTGAAGCGGGCCCTGGAAAACGTTCGGTCCGACGCCGACCTCGCGGCGCTGCTCGGCACGCCCCCGGATCTGGAGACAGCCATGATCCTGCGGCCAACGGCGGTGCTCTTCAACGGCGGTGTCTTCGAAGCCGAGCCTTTCCGCCGCCGCATCGTCGAGGTGCTCTCGTCCTGGCTTGGGTCCGAGGCCCCGCTCAAGGAACTGAAGAGCGCCGGGCTCGACATTGCCGTCTCCCGCGGCGCCGCGTATTACGGCGCGGTGCGCGCGTCGGGCAAAGGCATCAAGATCCAGGCAGGCACGTCCCGGTCGTACTACCTCGGTCTCGAAAGCCCGATGCCGGCGGTGCCGGGGTACGTGCCGCCCGTGAAGGCCATTTGCACCGTGCCCCAGGGGACGACGGAAGGCACCGAGCTCGAGCTCCCCGGCCGCGAGTTCGGCCTTGTGACGGGCGAGGCGGTGCAGTTCCGCTTTTTCGGTTCGGAGATCCGCGCGGGCGACCGCATCGGAACCATTGTGGACAACGCAGCAAAATCCCTGGACGAGCTTTCAGGTCTGACCATCACGCTGCCTCCGGTGGACGGCGCTGCCGGACAAGTGGTGCCGGTAACGCTGCACCCGCGTGTCACCGAGGTCGGCACGCTGGAACTCTGGATGCAGCACACGCAGTCCAATAGCCGGTGGAAGCTGGAGTTCAACTTGCGCGCGGACGCTTAATCGGCCGCGGAATCGTTCCGGTCGGGCCGCGGCCGTGACCTCGCCGCGTTACGCCATCGGCATCGACCTCGGCACGACCAACTGCTCGCTCGCGTACGTCGATCTGCGCCAGGCGAACGCTTCCACCGCGACGCTGGCGATTCCCCAGCTGCAGTCGCTGCGCACGACCATCGCGAGTCCGCTGCTGCCGTCGTTCTTCTACTTCCCGACGGAAGCCGAGATCGAGCATGGGCAGCTTGACCCCTTCAGCGCCGAAACAACGGATGAGCCCACCGGCTACGTGATCGGCGCGTTCGCCCGCGAGCAGATGACGGCGCTGCCAGGCCGCGTTATTCACTCGGCCAAGTCGTGGCTTGCCCACGCGGGCGTCGACCGCGAAGCGCAGATGCTGCCGTTCGCGTCGGAGGAGATTCCAGCCGAGCTGCGGCTCTCCCCGGTGGAAGCAAGCTCGGCGTACCTCGGCTATCTCAAGGACGCCTGGGACCATGCTTTCGCGCGGGAAGATTCTGGCAATGCGTTCGTCGCACAGCGCATCGTCATCACGGTTCCGGCCTCCTTCGACGAGGGTGCTCAGCAGCTCACGCGCATGGCGGCAGAAATGGCCGGCTATCCGTCAACGGTGAGACTTCTGGAAGAGCCACAGGCCGCTTTCTATGCGTGGCTGGAAGAGCAATCGCATCACGCACCATGCTCACCCGGCGCACCGCTGCTGCAATGCCTGCCGGGGATCGCGGAGCAGCCGCAAACCGTCCTCGTGTGCGACGTGGGCGGGGGCACCACCGACTTCAGTCTGTTCCGGATTGCACCGGTCCGCTCCGCCGCTGATCGACCGGCCATCGAGCGCATCGCAGCGAGCGATCATCTCCTGCTCGGCGGCGACAATATCGACCTCGCGCTCGCGCATGCCATTGAGCGACAGCTCAAGCCCGGGACCGACGATCGTCTGTCGCGCAGCCAGTGGAGCCATCTTGTGCCCCAGGCGCGTCTGCTGAAGGAGCGCGCGCTCGACACCGAGGCGGACTCGCAGGCCACGTTCCACATTGCGGTTCCCGGCGAGGGTGCCAGCCTGTTTGCGTCGGCGCTGGACACGACGGTGTCGCGCGCGGAGATTCAGGACGTTGTTCTGGAAGGCTTCTTCCCGTTCTGCCCGCGGGACGAGCTGCCCCGCGCCCGCAGAGTGGGTCTGCGTGAGATCGGTCTGCCTTACGCGGCCGATAGTGCCGTCAGCCGGCACCTCGCCGGCTTCCTGCGCGGCCGGTCGGTGGACGCGGTGCTCTTCGCCGGCGGCTCGATGCGCCCGACCGCCATCCAGCAGCGGCTGCTCGCGGTGATCGAATCGTGGCAGGGACGGCGGCCCGCCCATCTGCCGCTCGCGGACATGAGCCTCGCCATTGCACAGGGCGCCGCGCGCTTTGCAGCACTACCCGAAGGGTCAAAGGAGCGCATTCGCGGTGGCTATCCGCATAGTGTCTACCTCGAACTGCAGCGCGCGGGGTCGGATTCCGCCACGCAGCTCGTGTGCGTGCTGCCCAAGGGTTTCGAGGAAGGCGGATCGCTCAAGCTCGCCAAGCCGGCGTTCGAGCTGCTCGTCAATCGCCCCGTGCGCTTCACCGCCTACACGTCGAACCGGCGCGAGGATGACGTGGCGGGTACACTCGTGATGCTGGAGCCGCAGGCCTTCCATCCGCTGCCGACGTTGCAGACCACGATCATGCTCGACGACGAGCGCTTCAATCCGCGCACCGCAACCGAGCAGACGCTGAGCGTTCAGCTCGAAGCGCGCCTCACGGAGCTCGGTGGCCTGCAGCTCGCGCTCGTCAGCAGCGCCTTGGGTCGCAGTTGGGAGCTGGAATTCAATCTGCGTAAACCGGTTACCGCGGACATGGTCGCCGGGCCCGGCGAGCCGGAATCACCCGGCGTGACGGCCGAAGCCATCCAGGCAGCCGAGGCGCGCTGCGCGCTCTTCTTCGGGAAGAAGCAGTCTCTCGACCCCGCGCACAAGGTCAATGCGCTGGTGCGCGACCTGGAGAAGATCCTGGGACAGGAGCGCCACCGCTGGAACCTCCCGCTGCTGCGAGCGCTGTGGCCGGCGATCCATCCCGGCATCACGCGCCGTGGCCGCTCGCTCGCGCACGAGAACGCGTGGCTCTATCTCGCCGGCTTCGTTTTGCGACCCGGCTACGGTACCGATCTCGATCATTGGCGCGTCATGCAGATTTGGGAGTGCTTCGACCTCGGACTCGTGCACAAGAAGGAGAAGAGTGCGCAGTCGAACTGGTGGATGATGTGGCGCCGGACCGCAGGCGGGATTCCCGCGGACGAGCAGGAAAAGCTCTTCGCCGCCGCGCTGCCGCAGCTCAGGCAATCCGCGGCGGAGTTCGTCGAAGGGACACGTCTCCTCGGGAGCCTCGAACGCATCGCGCTCCCGCATAAGCTGGAACTCTCGGCGCTGCTTCTCGACCGCATCAGGCGCGGCAAGGCAGCGAACCAGTCGCACGTCTTCTGGGCGTTGGCACGCATCCTCGGGCGCGTGCCGCTCTATACCTCGGCGGAGACGGTCGTACCCCCTTCGGTGGTTGAAGATTATTTTGACAGGGTCGAATCGCTCGAGTGGCGCGAGCCCGGTCTGCAGCCCCTCGTCTCCGTGTTCTCCGCCGCGTGCCGGCGCACCAATGAGCGGCTCCTCGACATCGACGAAGGAGTGCGGGCGCGCGTCGTGGAGAAACTCAGGCAGTCCGGAGCGAAGGACATTCAGCTAAGCAATGTGCGCGAGTATCACGAAGTGTCCGCGGCCGATCGGAACGATCTCTTCGGCGAGCAGTTGCCGGCGGGGCTGCGGCTGGCGGGTTAACTCTGCCCAAGAGACCTTCCCGTGGGTCGAAACAGGCGCACGTCACGTGCCTCTGGCGGGGGAGAACTTGCTACTCAATCGGGATCGGAGTGCCGATCCGAACGACGTGGGGGGCGTCGCTACCCCGTCCGAACCCACGGCGCATGACCCCTCTGTTATCCTTACCACATTGTAAGGAATATCTAGAGAGTAAGGAATGGAGGCCACCCTGACGAGCAAGGGTCAGATCACGATTCCCAAGCCCGTGCGCGATGCCCTTCATCTGCGCACGGGCGACCGCGTCGAATTTTTCCTGGAGGCCGACGGCACGGTGCGGCTGCTTCCCGTCACGTCTTCGGTTACGGCACTTAGGGGAGTGCTGCCGAAACCGGGAAAGCCGGTTAGCCTGGCCGCGATGGAACGGGCGATTCGCGAGCGCGCAGGACGGGAGTGATCGGCCTCGATACCAACGTTCTGGTTCGATACCTCGTCCAGGACGATGCGGCTCAGGCGCGGGCAGCCGCGCAGCTCATCGAGGGCGTCTTGACGGCTGAGCGCATGGGTTTTGTCAGCTGCATTGTCATGTGCGAATTGGTCTGGGTCTTGGAGAGCGCGTACGGATTCGGGAGAACGCAGATCGTCCCCGTCTTGCGCCAGCTTCTCGCCACGGTCGAGGTCAGGATCGAGTCCGCAGACACCGTAGCTCTCGCCTTGCGCTCGTACGAGTCGGACGCTGCGGATTTCGCGGACCATCTGGTTGCTCTCCTGAACCAGAACCATGGCTGCGAAGCGACGTATACGTTGACCGGAAGGCGGGCCGGCTCCCCACGCACCGGCTATTGGAGTTGCGCTAACGGAAACGGGCGGGTCCCACAGTGCCTCTGTGGGTAGCTCGAACCAGCACGCCGATTTCTTGCGCGGCTCGGTTGAGGATTCGGTCAAAGGACGCGAAGGCCACGAACTCGGCCCCCGATCTGTTCGGGCTGGGCAAAGGTGCATCAGCTCTTCGGCTCTGAGCTGCCGAAGGTGATTGAGGCGATGAACACCGCGCTGGTGGCATAATCGTCGCCCATCATGGCCAGCGCACTCAACCCGCACATCACCGAAATTCCGGAGCTTTGCCACCGCTACGGCGTCTGCGCGAGGCCGTCGATGTGCAAGCGCGACCGCATGCTCCGAGATGCCGCGTGCCGCCGGCGCGGCCGCCTGTAAGATGGGACGTCTCTGCTTGTAGCAACCGGGATAGCGGTGGCAGCATCTGACTGCGAGGTTGAGTGATGGACGACTTGATCGCTGCCCACCGGAACCGTATCGAATCGCTGTGCCACCGGCGCGGTGTGCTGTCGCTTGCGCTGTTCGGTTCTGCGGCACGTGGCGAGCTGCGACCTGACAGCGATGTGGACCTGCTGATCGAATTCAAGCCCGACGCCCAGGTCGGCCTGATCGAGTTCGAGGAGATTCAAGCCGAGTTCGAGTCCATCTTTGGTCGGCCGGTAGACCTTGCGGGGCCCGCAATCCTCCGCAATCCGTATCGACGCCGCTCCATCCTGCGTGACCTGCGGCCGATCTATGGCGCCTGAAGAGCGCGACTACGCCTACCTGTGGGACATGCTCCAGTCCGCTGTCGCGGCGTTAAGCTATGTCGAGGGTCGTTCGGTACAGGAAGCGGTTCAAGATGAGATGCGCATGGCCGCGTTCGAGCGCAAGCTGGAAATACTCGGCGAGGCTGCGAAGCACGTCAGTTCGGAGTTTGCGCAGAAGCACCCGGAAATCCCGTGGCGCGGCGTGATCGGGCTGCGCAACGTTCTGGCCCATAACTATGGGGAGATCGATCGCCGGCGGCTATACGAGACCGGCTGCCGTGAACTGCCTAGTCTTATCGCGGCTCTGAGAGCCTTGCACCCGCCGATCGAGGAATAGGAACTCCCCGTCCCGACAGAGCGGCAGCAAAAGCCCCTGCTCCGCTCGAAACGGGCTCGAGCAAAGTTCCCGCCCCCGCCCCCTGTGCTAGCATCATATCGGGGAAAGCGGGCACAAGACATTTGATCACCGACTGGACAACGCGCGTGTGCGCATGCTTGACGCGCAGATCGTCACGGAGGACGTAGTAAAGGAAGCGGGAGTCGATAACGTTGGGGTCAGGCCGGCAGCTAGGTGGGCTGGGGATCGACCGAGTACATCGTCTTGCGCCCGAAGCCGCCGCTGCCGGAGGAATACGCCTACTGCCTCGCCCGCAGCGCGGAGTTTCGAGAGTTTGCGATCCAGAGCATGACAGGCACCAGTGGCCGCCAGCGGGTGCCGGCGGAATCACTCGCGCACTTTCGAGTGGCAGTGCCGCCGAAATCGATAGCGGCGGCGTTCGGCCGTGCCGTCAAGCCAAGATTCGCGCGGGCCAGCGCGGCCGTTCGCGAATCCCGCACTCTTGCCGCCCTGCGCGACACATTGCTACCCAAACTGATTTCAGGTGAACTTCGCACCTGCGTCGCGGAAAAGCACCTGTAGGCTCTCCCATGAATGCCACGAATCCCATCCCCGAACCGGCCCGCGTCGAGAGTCTGCTGGTACAGAACTATCGGGCGCTCAGAAATGTCACCCTGGGCAATATCACGCCTCTGACCGTGCTGCTGGGACCCAACGGCAGCGGTAAGTCCACCATCTTCGACGTCTTTGCCTTTCTTTCCGAGTGCTTCACGGACGGGCTGCGCAAAGCATGGGATCGGCGCGGACGCTTCCGCGAACTGCACAGCCGCGATTCGGACGGGCCGATCGTCATCGAGATCAAGTACCGCGAGCGCAGGGACACCCCACTCATCACCTACCACCTCGAAATCGATGAGGAAACCCGTGGTCAAGCGGGAGTTCTTGCGCTGGAAGCGCGGACATCCTTCGGCGCCGTTTCAGTTCCTGACCTATCAGTACGGCAAGGGCGAGGTCGTGACCGGCGAGGTGCCGGAGCCCAAGGACACGCGCATTTCCAGACCGCTTTCCGGCCCGGACGTGCTGGCAGTAAACACACTGGGAACGTTGGCCGAGAATCCGCGCGTGATCGCGTTGCGCGATTTCATCACCGGCTGGCATCTCTCCTATCTCTCGGCGGATGCCACGCGTGGCAATCCGGAGGCCGGAGCGCAGGAGCGCCTCTCTCCCACTGGCGACAACCTACCGAACGTGATCCAGTACCTGCGCGAACAGCATCCGGATCGGCTGGAGGAGATCTTTCAGACCCTGCGCCGGCGCATTCCTCGAATCGAAAAGGTCGAGGCCGAGGTCTTGAAAGATAGCCGATTGCTGTTGCTGGTGAAGGATGCGCCTTTCTCCACCCCGGTGCTTTCCCGATTCGTGTCGGATGGCACGCTGAAGCTGCTCGCCTACTTGACGGTGCTCTATGACCCGGCACCACCGAAACTCATTGGTATCGAGGAGCCCGAGAACTACCTGCACCCGCGCCTTCTGCCCGAACTGGCGGAGGAGTGCCAGCAGGCAGCCGAGCGGGCCCAACTCGTGGTCACGACGCACTCGCCATTCTTCATCAATCCGCTGCGGCCGGATGAGGTGCGCGTACTTTATCGCACTGCCGACGGCTACACCCGTGCGCGGCGTATCAGCGACATGCCTGGTATTCAGGAGTTCATCGATCAGGGCGCCACGCTCGGTGAATTGTGGATGGAAGGCCACTTCGACGCGGGCGATCCGCTGGCCATGGGGGATGCCTGATGGTTCAGCTGGAAGTGCTGGTGGAGGAGCCCTCTGCCGAAGAGGCGCTGCGGCATCTGCTACCCGAGCTGTTGGACGCGGGAGTTCGTGCCAAAGTGGTCAGTCTGGGCAGCAAGTACAAGTTGCTGAAGGCATTGAGAGGTCGGCTGGCGGCATACAGAGCGCGGATAGACAAGGGCGAAGACCTGCGGATAGCGGCGTGAGCGGCTCCGCCGCGCGGGACCCCGTGCGTACCGAACATGAACTCCGCCACCCTCGTCCAGAAACTCTGGAACTACTGCAACGGCCCACGGCTCGGACGGAGCCTCGACGGTTCGCCGGCACAGAAGCGCGCAGGCGCTTCCGAGAAACCCCGGTTTCCC
>Ga0209253_10002259_pt1 | contig 17053 bp, 11 predicted proteins | sample FrelakmetBRP12BR_FD_187145 | JGI IMG/M metagenome (GOLD analysis project Ga0209253, IMG submission 187145) | Freshwater lake sediment microbial communities from the University of Notre Dame, USA, for methane emissions studies - BRP12 BR (SPAdes)... | ecosystem: Environmental > Aquatic >...
CTGACACCGCGCCACCCCCGCCATAATACTTAATGTCCCCACGGCCTTCTGCCTCCACGCTCGCAGCTCACGCGGACTTCTCGCCACATTATCCCTCGCCTCAGCCCCAGGGCGAGCACAGCCCCGGTCACCCTCTCTTAAAGACCGACTCACTTCAGCGGAAACGGAGCTGCTTGCTTAAGGCCCCACGCATTTGACTCTTTCCGTTTTTGTTGATATTCTTTGGCCAAAATAATCGAGGGGATAGCAGTGACGATCAAGTGCCCCAAATGTCATGCCAGCAATCCTGAGACCCAGCGCTTTTGCGGGGAGTGCGGGACGCAAATCGGGAGCTATGAAGCAAAAGCTCTGGAATCCGGTGCCATTCCCCCCGATTTCAAGACCGAAACCCTGGAAACGCCCGTTCAAGAGTTAACCACCGGTTCGACCTTTGCCGGGCGCTATCAGATCATCGAGGAGCTGGGAAAAGGCGGCATGGGCAAGGTCTATAAAGTTTTCGACCAGGAAATCCAGGCCAAGATGGCCCTGAAGCTCATCAAGCCAGAGATCTCCGTAGATAAACACTCCATTGAGCGCTTCCGGAATGAACTCAAAATTGCCCGGGATGTCTCCCACAAAAACATCTGCCGGATGTATGACCTGGGCAAGGAAGCGGGCAACTATTTCATCACCATGGAGTACGTGTCCGGAGAAGACCTCAAGAGTTTTATCCGGAGGTCACGGCAACTGGTAGTAGGCACTGCCATTTTCATCGCGAAGCAGGTTTGTGACGGGCTGGCCGAAGCGCATAGGCAGGGAGTTGTCCACCGGGACCTGAAGCCGGGCAACATTATGATCGACCGGGATGGGAACGCCAAGATCATGGATTTCGGCATTGCCCGGTCCATATCAGTCAAAGGAATTACTGGCGCCGGGATGATGATCGGGACTCCGGAGTACATGAGCCCTGAACAGGTCGAAGGGAAAGAAGTCGATCAGCGCTCGGACATCTATTCCCTGGGGATCATCCTCTATGAGATGGTGACCGGACAGGTGCCGTTTGAGGGAGATACGCCCTTCACCATCGGCGTCAAGCAAAAGAGCGAAATCCCGCGAGACCCTAAAGAGCTCAACGCCCAGATTCCCCAGGACCTCAGTCGCTTGATCCTCCGCTGCCTGGAGAAAGATAAAGACAGGCGCTATCAAAGCGCAGATGAGCTCGGAGACGACCTCGAAAAAATCGAAAAGGGCATCCCGACCGCAGAACGTCCGGTTCCCAAAAGGAAAACGCTCACCTCCAAGCCGATCACCATGACGATCAGCCGAAGAAAGCTGTTTATCCCGGCGCTGGCCATTGCCGTTATCGCCATTGCCGCATTCATCTGGCTCTTCTTTTTTAAAAAGGCCGCTCCTCTCCTTCCCCAGCAAAAACGTTCCATTGCGGTCATCAGCTTTGAGAACCAGACCGGGGATAAGGCTTATGATTATCTCAGCAAGGTCATTCCCAACCTCCTGATCACGAACCTCGAGCAGTCCGGATATTTCAATGTCACCACCTGGGAAAGGATCCGGGACCTTCTCAAACAGGCCGGGAAGGGCGATACAGAATTCATTAACTCAGACCTCGGATTCGAACTCTGCCAAAAGGACGGCGTCGAGGTCATCGTGCTCGGCCTGGTGTCCAAGTCCGGAAACACCTTTGTCACGGATGCAAAAGTCCTGGATGTCGGGACCAAGAAACTGCTGGGCACGGCGAATTCCAGGGGGGACAGCCCGGACAGCATCTTTAAAACCCAGATCGATGAGCTGAGCAGGCAGATCGCTAAAAGTGTCGGTCTTTCTGAGCGCAAGATTGAAGCGGCCAAGATGAAGGTTCAAGATGTGACGACCAGTTCAACTGAGGCCTACAATTATTATCTCAAAGGAGACGAGCAGCTCACAGATTTTGACTGGGATGGGGCCAGGCAATCATTTGAAAAAGCCGTCGAGCTCGACCCGGCCTTTGCTTCGGCCTACTATTCCTTGGCTTTTGCTCACTATATGCTGAATAACTCCCGGGAGAGAGCTGAAGCCCTTAAAAAAGCTCGGGAGTTTTCTCAAAAGGCAACAGAAAAAGAGCGGCTCTTAATCGAAGCCGACTATGCCGGCTCTATAGAAAGAAATCCTCAGAAGAGGCTCCAAATTCTCAGCGAAACCGCGGAGAAGTATCCCAAAGATAAAGAAGTGCACGGTTATCTTGGCTTGACTTATAGCGGTAGAGGCATGCACGAGCAATCCATCGAGGAGTACAACAAAGTTTTGATGCTCGATCCCAACTACCCGAATGCCCTGAATTCAATTGCCTATGAATATATGGAATTGGGGGATTTTGAAAAAGCCGTTGAATACTTTAAGAGATATGTCTCTGCCATGCCCGGGAAGCCCAACCCGCTCGATTCTCTGGCCGAAGGCTATTTTGGGATGGGGAAACTTGACGAGGCTATAGAAAATTACAAAAAGGCCTTGGAGGTTAAGCCTGATTTTTATGCAACAATGGCCTCGCTGGCATATGTTTATGCCTTTAAAGAAGATTATTCTGAAGCCTCGAGATGGCTCGATAAATATGTCGATGTTTCTCCATCCTCAGGTGTTAAGCTTTTGGGCTATATGCGGAAAGGCTTTTATAGCGCCTGGCTGGGCCGTCAAGACGAGTCCCTGGGCTATCTTCAAAGAGCAGAAGATTTGGCCGACGCCATGGCTGATAAAGCATGGAAGGCCGGCTTGAGCGGGCTCAGGTTGTGGGTCTATTATGACCGACATGATTTTGAACTCAGCCGGAAACAGAATGAGACCTGGCTTCGCCTTAATCTTGAAAGGAATCCGGAAAACAAGGCCTTTTATGAAGCTCGCTCCCTATTCCCTCTTGGATTAATGGAACTGGAAGAAGGGAAGTTGAGTTTGGCCAAGGGCAGGTTGAGGGAGCTTGAATCAGTTTTGCCCCAGTTTATCTCAGGCATGAAAGATATTCTTCAAAAACTTCATGATCGCCTCAGTTCAGAAATTTATCAGGCAGAAGGATCGCCCGCCAAGGTTAAAGACATTGTCGCAAAGATATTCGCCTTAAGGCCGCCCAACCAGTTTCCATTCCGAGTGGATGAAGTCGGTTATAATACGCCCTTCCTTCAGGACGTCCTGGCTAGGGCTTATATAAAAACGGGGGATTTGGACAAGGCCATCGCCGAATACGAGCGGCTGATTACCTTTGATCCGAAAAGCCCCTCGCGCTATCTCATCCATCCCAAGTACCATTACCGGCTGGCCAAGCTCTATGAGCAGAAAGGGCTGAAGGCGAAGGCGGAGGAGCAGTACCGGCGCTTCCTCTATCTCTGGAAGGACGCCGACCCCGGCTGGCCCGAAGTCGAGGATGCGAGGGCCCGGCTGGCGGCATTGGGAAGCTGAAAGAAATCGCATGAAGTGTCCAAAGTGTCAGGCTGAGAATCCTGAGACCAAGCAGTTCTGCGGGGATTGCGGAACCCAGCTCATCCCATCTGAAAAGATGCCCTCGCGCACTGAGACACTGAAAGCGCCCAGGGAAGAACTCACTACTGGTTCAACTATAGCCGGCCGCTACCAGATCATCGAGGAACTGGGCCACGGCGGTATGGGCCAGGTCTATAAGGTCTTTGACGCTCACATCAAAGAAAAAATCGCCCTTAAGCTACTGCGGCCCGAGATCGCCGTGGATAAGGAGACTGTAGAGCGGTTCTCCAACGAGCTGAAGCTCGCGCGGAAGATCAGCCACCGAAACGTCTGCCGGATGTTCGATCTCGGCAAGGCCGAAGACACGACCTTCATCACTATGGAGTTCGTGCCGGGCGAGGACTTGAAGAAGCTCATCCGCAAGAGCGGCCAGCTCGGGGCCGGGCGGGCCGTCTCGATCACCAAGCAGGTCTCGGAGGGACTAGCCGAGGCTCATCACCTCGGGGTTGTCCACCGTGACCTCAAGCCGCAGAACATCATGGTGGACGAGGACGGGAATGCCCGGATCATGGACTTCGGGATTGCGCGTTCGCTTCGGGGGAAAGGAATCACGGGCGCGGGGGTGATGATCGGGACGCCGGAGTACATGTCCCCGGAACAGATCGAAGGGAAGGAAGTCGACGAACGCACCGATATTTATTCGCTCGGAATCATCCTCTATGAGATGGTGGCGGGGCGGGTGCCGTTTGAAGGCGACACACCGTTTACGATCGGAGTGAAGCACAAGAGCGAGATTCCCAAAAATCCCAAGGAGCTCAACGCCCAGATTCCCGACGACTTGAGCCGCCTGATCCTACGTTGTCTAGAGAAAGATAAGGAGAAGCGGTATCAGACGGCTAAGCAATTGCACGCTGACTTGGAGAAAATCGAGCAGGGGTTGCCCACGACCGAGCGTATCGCCCCGAAAAGAAAAGCGTTCACTTCGCGAGAAATCACCGTCAAATTTAATCTGAAAAAACTTGCCTTCCCTCTCTTGGCCGTTGTCGTGCTGGTCGCTGCAGCTGTCCTTGTCTGGAAATTCATTCCTCACAGGAGAGTGCCCGCCGCTCCCATAATCGAGAACTCGATCGCTGTCATCAGCTTCAAGAACCAGACCGGCGATCCTAGCTATGACTATCTACAGGAGGCTATCCCCAACCTCCTGATCACAAACCTGGAAAACACCGGGTTGTTTTATGTCGCCACCTGGGAAAGGATGCAGGACATCCTTAAGCAAATGGGCATGAAGCAGGCACGGATAATCGACAGCGACCTCGGTTTTGAGCTCTGCCGGCGGGAAGGAATCAAGTCGATCGCCATCGGCAGCTTCACCAAGGCGGGGGACGTTTTCCGGACGGATGTAAAGGTCCTCGATGCCGAGACCAAGCGCCTCCTTAAGAGTGCCAACATCAAAGGGACGGGTGTTAATAGCATTCTTGATAGCCAGATCGATGACCTCAGCCGGGAAATATCTCTCGGGTTGGGAATGGATAGGGCCAAGGTCGAAGCCGCACCGCTCAAGGTCAAAGATATCACCACTCAATCTCTCCAGGCTTATGAGTATTTTCTCAAAGGGAAAGCGGCTTACAACTTGCTCTACTGGGATGATGCCAAGAAAAACATGGAAAAGGCTATAGAGATTGACCCGGCCTTTGCCATGGCTTATGTGTACCTGGCCTGGGCGAACTACAATACGGGCGATGTTAAAGCCAGAAATGAGACGATTGAAAAAGCGATGGCTTTTTCGAACAAGACGTCCCAAAAAGATAGGCTTTATCTTGACGCCGGCTACGCCCTATTTGTCAAGCAAGATTTTGACAAACATTACGCCCTTCTCAAAGCGCTCGTCCAGAAATATCCCGACGAGAAATGGGCTTTTCACTATCTAGGAGACTTTCTCTGGACTTATCGAGAGGATTTGCCCGGAGCAGCGCATCAATTTGAAAAATGGCTAGCGCTTGATCCGCAGGACGTGAATGCGATGAATCACCTCATCAACGCCAGCGTCTCGAAGGGCGATTTCAAGAAAGCGGCTGAATATATGAAAATGCATGATGCTGTGGCTCCCCCTGATCCTTTTAATCTTACTTTACAGGCGGAAATGTACGCGATGATGGGTCAATTGGACAAAGCTATCGCCAAAAGCAAGGAAGCTCTCAAGATCCGGCCTGATTTCACAGGCGCCCTTTTTTTTATGACTATTCTTTATGCCCTTCAGGAAGAATATGAAGAATCCATGAGGTGGGCGAACGAGTTCGTGTCTAGGGCTTCCTCGGCCGGGCTGAAATCCGAAGCCTTTTGCCATAGAGGTTTTTGTAACTACTTGCGAGGAAAACTAAAAGACGCGTTCAGTGATTTCGACTTTGCCGACAAGATGGCAGAAGAAGCCGAAAATTGGGGCAATAAGGCCGCCGCTTTGGAAGGAAAGGGGATCGTTTATCTTGCGCGAGCCGAATTTGAGCTTTGCCGGACGTCCTTCGAAGATGAGCTGAGGATCCTTGTTGATCGCGTCCGGCCGTGGGTCCCATTTCATAAAGCTTACATGGCCTGGAGGTTGGGCATGCTGGCGGTTGAACTAGGGCAGACAGGCGAGGCCAGGGCCAAGCTTCAGGAAATGAAGGCGATATTGCCGGAAGTCGAGGGTCTTAAGAGCAGGGATAAGAATTTTTTTACAGCACTTGGGGACTTGCTGCAGGGCGAAGCGTTGCTTGCGCAGGGAGACCTGGATGGAGCTCTTGTGGCTAGTCAAAAAGCTTGCGGGCCCGAATCTGCTTATTGGAGCTGGGGATACACTTGGCCGTTCAACGAATATACATCGTATTATATGGATCTCACAGCTAGGATTTTCGCTAAAAAGGGAGATGTCGCCAAGGCGATCTCGGAGTACGAACGCCTGCTAAATTTAGTTTCAAGAGGTGCGCCCTTTTTTATCCATCCCCTTTATCATTATCGCCTCGGCCTGCTGTACGAGAGAGCCGGAGACGCGACGAGGGCCAAGGACCAATTTAAGCGCTTTTTGGAGCTCCGGAAGGACGCTGACCCTGGCACCCCCGAAGTCGAGGATGCAAAAAAAAGGCTATGAGCAATCTCGTCGCGCCACATCGCCTTCGTTCACGAATCGACTGGCGGCTCTGCTTTATTGCAGACATGGAAGCTTTGGCGGGAACGGATGTGCTTCGTATTATCGGCGAAGCTGCAGCCGGTGGCGCGACCATTATTCAGCTCCGCACCAAAAGCAGGGACACTCGCGAGTTCCTACAGGTCGTAATGAAGGCGGCGGAATTATTGAGGAACCGAAAAGTACCGTTGATAATCAATGACCGCGTTGATATCGCCCTGGCTTGCGACGCTGACGGGGTTCATCTGGGACAAACAGATATGCCCCTCCCCTACGCCCGGAAGATCCTGGGCAAAAAGAGGATCATAGGTATTTCCGCGAACACTCTTGATGAAGCCAGGGCCGCTGAAAAGGAAGGGGCCGATTACCTGGGTGTTGGGCCGATTTTCCAGACTTCATCAAAAATCGATCTGCCGCCCGTTTTGGGCTTGGAGGGAATCAGAGAGATCAGGGAAAAAACAGAAATCCCCATCCTGGCGATCGGCGGAATCAATATTGTCAATGTCGCCGACGTTATATCCGTTGGGGCCAGCGGAGTGGCCGTGATCTCAGCGATCGCCGCTTCGGATAATCCGCGCGGAGCCGCTACTGAACTTATAGAAGCGATCGGAAAAGTATTTTTGAAAGAGCGCCAGGGAAATTAGGAAATTGATATTGTGTCCCGAATTAGAATTTTGCGGGTGTCGCCGCTCCCCTTCTCGATAGTGACCCGAATTGTTTGGCAGGCCTTGAGGTCGAAGCGGATTTTCTCCCCCCACTCCACGACCACGACTCCCACGTCCAGGTAATCCTCCCAGCCCAAATCCAGGATTTCCGCATCCTTTTCCAGGCGATACAGGTCAAAATGATAGATCGGGAACTTGCCCTTGTAGATGTTGAGGATCGTATAAGAGGGGCTCGAAACCTGGCCGATATCCTTGACGCCCAGACCCGAAGCAATCCCCTTGGCGAAGATTGTTTTTCCCGCGCCGAGCTCGCCGATGAGAAGAACGACCTCCTTGCCTTTAAACCGGCCGGCCGTTTTTTGGGCCAGCCTGAACGTCTCTTCTTCTGAATAAGTCTGAACAGGCGGCGCCGGATCGCTCTCTGGCTTCGATCTCGCTTTTTTCAGGGTGTTGCGCTTTTGACCGTGCTTCACGCAGATTCAGCCTTGTCCTCGATCGTTTTCAGCGCCTGGGGCAGGAAGCGGATAAGATCTCCTGCGACAAGGGCCCTCTCACCTATTTTCTGAGCTGCCAGATCCCCGCTCAGGCCATGGATGTAGACGGCCGCGACCGCAGCCAGAAGCGGGTCGCCGAGCTGCATGAGCATTGACGCGATCATGCCGCTGAGCACGTCACCCGACCCGCCCGTTGCCATGCCGGGGTTTCCTGTCGGGTTGATGAAGACCCGGCCGTCCGGCGCCCCGACAAGAGTCCGGTATCCTTTAAGCACAAGATAGACGCCGTACTCTTTGGCAAAAGCAGGCACAAGCTCGAGTCTTTTGGCCAGAACCTCGCTGATCGGGAGGTCGACGAGCCGGCCGAACTCTCCTGGATGGGGAGTCAGGATCGCGGGCTTCGGAAGTCTTTTCAGGAGTTCGCGCTTTTGACCCAGTATGTTCAACCCGTCGGCGTCGATCACCAAGGGAATCTTGACTTTCGGGATGAGTTTCCAGACGAATTCGGCTGTTGATACGTTTGTGGAGATTCCGGGGCCGAGGAGGAGGGTATCTTTCCCTTTGATAAGATTCAATGTTCTTGACAAAGCTTCGGCGGAAATCGTCTTTTCCCTGGTTTCTTCGAGTGGCTCGGTCATCAACTCGACCATTGACCGGGCTACAATAGGCAGGCAGGTCGCGGAAGTCCCGACGGTCACAAGGCCGGCACCTGTCTTTAGCGCGGCCTTGGCCGCCATGGCCGCCGCTCCTGTTTTTCCGAGCGAGCCGGCGACAATGAAGAGGTGACCATAATCCCCTTTATGAGTATCATTCTTTCTTTTTTTAAACGCGCGCCGGAGACTTGCCTTGTCCACGAGCTCTAACCTGAGGTTTGGATCCTGGAGCAGGTGCCGCGGGACGCTGATGTCCGCGACCAGAAAATCGCCCACCATTTCCTCGGCCGGCGGAAAAACGTGAGCGATCTTGGGCGCCGCCAGCGTCACAGTCAAGTCTGCCCTGACAGCAGGTCCGATGATCTCAAAGGAGTCCGAGGAAAGGCCGGAAGGGATGTCGACCGCAAGCCTGAAGGCGGCCGATTTGTTGATATCGTTTATCACCCGCTCATAAATCCCGCGGGCAGCCTCGGCAAGCCCCGTCCCAAAAATGGCATCGATGATGATTGTCGCCTCTTGGAGAGCCTTTTTCCGCTTTTTCCATTCCTCTTCAGAGCGGATTTCAACAACGGCCACGCCGATGGCAGCAGCGATCTTAAGGTTGATGGCAGCGTCTCCCCGGACCTCCTCCTTTGAACCTAAAAGAAGGACAAGCGGGCTGGCTCCCTGATTGTAAAGATGCCGCGCGACAACGAGCCCATCGCCTCCGTTGTTCCCCTTGCCGGCGACAATGACAATTTTCTCTCTCTCAGGCCGTGGAAAAAGTGCCCGCAACACTCGGACGATTTGAAGGCCGGCATTTTCCATGAGCACCGGGCCGGGAATGCCGATGTCCTCGATCGTCTTGCGGTCGATTTCTTTCATTTCTGCTGAAGTCAGGATTTTCATGATGGCTCCTTCAAAGATATCGGGACGCGCATCTGGCTCACTTTTTTGGCTATGATTTTATCATAAAATGACTTCTTTGACTTAAAGATAAGCTATCAGCATCTCCTTTTGCCTGATTCTATGTGCACAGGAGGCCGCCCTGAAGCCCCCGTAGCGGAGGAGGGACCCGTCGGCTTCTCCGACGGGGGGAACCGACGGGACTGGTTCCCCGGGGTGCGGGGGCGAGGGCGGCCTCCTGCGCACATCATGAATATCCCATATTTAGAATGGGAAATTGGGAATTGAGTATTGTGTCTCCCTATTTTTTGTGGTATTTTTTAGGGACAAAAATAAGATAAACAGAGGAGGTTTTTCATGAGCGTAAAGATCGGAATAAACGGATTTGGACGGATCGGCCGAAACCTGTTCCGGGCTTCATACAAGGACCCGAACCTTGAATATGTCGCGGTGAATGATATCACCGATGCGAAAACACTGGCCCACCTTTTGAAATATGACTCGGTCCTGGGGACTTTCGCAGCCGACGTCAAGGCGACCGCTGACGCCATCATCGTGAATGGCAAAGAAATAAGAGTTTTGGCTGAAAAAGACCCAGCCAATCTCCCCTGGGGGAAACATGGGGTCTCGGTTGTGGTCGAGGCGACCGGAAAGTTCAAGAAAAAGGAGGAGGCTCTTAAGCACATGCAGGGGGGCGCCAAGAAGGTCATTTTCTCAGCTCCCGCCACGGACCCCGACGCGACCATTGTCATGGGGGTTAACGAGCACACCTACGACGGTTCAAAACACCATGTCCTCTCCAACGCTTCCTGCACCACGAATTGTCTGGCTCCGGTCGTCAAGGTCCTTCACGAAGCCTTCGGTGTCGAAAAAGGATTCATGACCACAATCCACGCCTACACAAATGACCAGAGAATTCTTGACCAGCCCCATAAAGACCTTCGCCGGGCCAGGGCCGCCGCTGTTTCTCAAATACCAACTACCACCGGCGCCGCCAAGGCTGTCGGCCTGGTGCTGCCCGAGCTCAAGGGCAAAATTGATGGAGTCTCCATCCGAGTTCCAACCGCCAATGTTTCTCTCGTCGATTTTGTCGCCATCCTCAAGCGCAAGACCAACGACAAAGAGGTCAACGATGCCTTCAAGAAAGCGGCCGAGGGAAAGCTCAAGGGTATTCTCGACTTCACTCTGGAGCCCCTTGTGTCAGTTGATTTTCTGCACAACCCGCACTCCGCCATCGTCGACGGCGAAATGACCCGGGTCATGGACGAAACCCTGGTCAAAGTCTTCGCCTGGTATGACAATGAATGGGGCTATTCCTGCCGCCTCGCCGACCTGATCAATTACATTTCCCGATGAAAGAAATGAAGCATCTCGAGGATTTGGACTATAAAGGCAAAACAGTCTTTCTCCGGGTGGATTTCAACGTCCCTCTGGATGATAACGGGAATATTCGCAATGACACACGGATCAAGGCCTCCCTTCCTACGATCAATTACCTCATCGGCCGGGGCGCCAAGCTTGTCATTGCCTCCCATCTCGGTCGGCCGAAAGGAAAAGCGGACCCTAAGATGAGCCTCAAGCCGGCGGCCAAAAGGCTCGACGAACTTGTTTCGGCCGATATCTTCATGGCGCCTGACTGCATTGGCGAGGCTGTTGACAAGCTCAAAAAGGAACTCAAGCCCGGGCAGGTCCTCCTCCTCGAAAATCTGCGGTTCCATCCCGAGGAAACAGCCAACGATGCAGGGTTCGCCCAGAAGCTCGCCCTGGGCGTCGATTGTTATGTCAACGATGCTTTTGGCTCCTGCCATCGCGCCCACGCTTCTGTTGCAGCCATAACCCAGTTCGTCAAGGAAAAAGCGGCCGGCTTTCTCCTCGAGAAGGAAGTCGAATACCTGAACAAGGCCATCCACTCGCCCGCCAGGCCTTATGTCGCCATTCTCGGCGGCGCAAAAGTCTCCGATAAGATTGATGTCATCCAGAGACTTCTGACCAAAGCCGATCATATCCTCATCGGCGGAGCGATGGCTTACACGTTCTTCAAAGCTGAGGGCTATGAGGTGGGGAAATCTCTGGTCGAGGACGATAAATTGGCGCTGGCGAAGGAGACCCTCAGGGAAGCCAAAGAACAGAAAGTGGATTTTTTTCTCCCCTTGGACCATCTCCTGGCCACGGGCATCGATAAAGACGCCCCGACTAAGTTGGCCGATTCTTTTCCATTCCCCCTAGATTGGATGGCCGTTGATATTGGACCGAAAACTGTGGCCGAATATAGCAAAATAATCGCCGAAGCCAAGATGATTTTCTGGAACGGCCCTTTGGGTGTCTTTGAAGTCGACAAGTTCTCCCTCGGGACGGTCAAAATCGCAGAAGCCGTGGCCGCCTCAAGAGCCGTTTCTATCGTCGGCGGCGGAGATTCCATCGCTGCAGTCGAAAAAGCAGGGGTCAGCAAGAAAATTTCTCATATCTCGACAGGCGGAGGAGCGTCTCTCGAATACCTGGCCAACGAGACGCTTCCGGGGATCGAGGCGCTTGAAGATGAAAAATAGACGCCCTTTTATCGCCGGAAACTGGAAAATGCACATGACCTCGGCTGAGGCACAGGGGTTGGCGGCTCCGATAGGCCAGGCCAGCCAGGAGCTTCAGGAAGCTGAATTGGTGGTTGCCCCGCCATACACGGCCCTGAACGAGGTCGGCAGGGTTCTAGCGGGCAGCTCGGTTCGGTTGGCCGCGCAAAACCTGTTTTGGGAAGAAAAAGGAGCTTATACAGGGGAAATCTCCGGCCCGATGCTCAAGGATGCCGGATGCGTTTATGTCATTGTCGGACATTCCGAAAGACGCCAATATTTCCAGGAGACGGATGCAGACGTCAACAAGAAGGTCAAGGCGGCCTTGAAATTCGGGCTCTTGCCGATCGTCTGCATCGGCGAATCTCTCGACGAAAGAGAGCGGGGTGAAACCATGGCCAAGTTCTCAAGGCAGGTTGATGGAGGACTCGAAGGAATCGACGCTGACAGCTTCCGCAAGATCATCATAGCCTATGAGCCGATCTGGGCTATCGGCACCGGGAAAACAGCTACCCCTGCCCAGGCCGAGGAAGTCCATGCTTTTATCAGGGAAAAATTGGCCCAAAAATATGGAAATGAATCGACTGACTGTGCTATAATCCTCTACGGCGGCTCGGTCAAGCCGGCAAATTCGTCTGCTCTCCTGAGCGAGAGGAACATCGACGGGTTCCTCGTCGGAGGGGCGTCACTGGAGGCCGAGTCGTTTATCCAGATTGCAAGAGAGGCCATTAAGGCTTCTAAGGAAAAAAAGTGAGTGCTTTAATTCTTATTGTTCACATTGTCATTTGCGTCATTCTGATTATAGCTGTGCTGCTTCAGTCCGGTAAGGCGGCTGACCTGGCCGGAGCCTTCGGAGGCGGGGGCAGCCAGACGGCCTTCGGAGCACGGGGCACGGCAACGCTCCTTTCCAAGGTGACAACAATATGCGCTGTGCTATTTATGGTCACATCCATGGGACTCTGGATCCTCTCGCTTAAAGGCCAGAAGTCTGTTGTCAGAGGAGAGGAGCCCGCAAAGCAGGCTGCTCCAGCTGCGACGGACGTGAAAAAAGAAGCCCAGGCGCCAGCGACTGCTCCTGCCACTGAGAAAAAGGAAGATGCGCAAAAACAGCAGCAACAGCCGCCGCCTGCTCAAACAGAAACACCGGTAAAAGAGACTCCTAAAAACCCCGATAAATGAGTGAATGCCGAAGTGGTGGAATTGGCAGACACGCTAGCTTGAGGGGCTAGTTCCTGGTATACGGGAGTAGGGGTTCGAGTCCCCTCTTCGGCATTTTCCCCTCCCTTCTCCCAACTTCCCTAAGTTTTGCTGGCGACCCAGAGTGAAAAATCGGCTTCCGGCATGGCCCCGCTTATCCGGCCCCTTTCTGTTCCTTTCAAGAGGAGGACAAATGTCGGCACCGCTTGAATCCTAAAACTGGCGGACAGCTCAGGATTCCGGTCGGTATTGAGCCTGACCACCATGATCTCTCCCGCTCGTCTCTTGGCCAGACGTTCCACAATCGGGTGCATCATCATGCAGGGGCCGCAGGTCGGCGAATAGAAGTCCACAAGAATGGGCAGGCCGGAGGTGTGGAACCAATTGTAGGTCGAGCCGGGAGGAAGCTCGATTACTGTGCCCGGCCGAGGCAGAGGATTCTTGCATCTCCCGCAGACAACGGTTTTGCCGGCGGCATCTAGGGGATAATTGTTTGTCGCTCCGCAGTGGACACAGCTAACCCGGACTTTTTCGGATGAGTCCATGCCCGGATTTCCTTCAGTATTCCGTTATTTAATTTTTACAGGATAAGGCGGTATCGGAGGCAGTTTGAATTCTTTGGTCTTGAGCTCTTCCAATATGACCTCAATGGCCTTGTTGAGCTGTTCATCGATTCCCGCGTATTCCTTGGCCGGGTCATTATCCACATAAATATCGGGCTCAACTCCGGTGCCCTCGATAATCCACCCCTTTCCTTCTTCGCTGAAGGGTGCAAACTCGGGTCTAAAAAGCTGGCCGCCGTCCAAAAGAGGCAGCGGGTTGCGGATTCCGACAGTGCCTCCCCAGGTTCGCTTCCCGATGACCTTGCCGAGTTTGTACTTTTTGAAACGGTAGGGAAAGATATCTCCATCGGAAGCAGAGAACTCGTTGATCAGGCAGACTTTGGGCCCGACAAACAGGCCGTCCGGGTCCGGCCGGGCCGCTGTGTTGCGCGCCATCTCCATCATGGCGATCTCGCGGCGGAGCCTTTCGGTGATCATGGGCGAGACGTTGCCGCCGCCGTTCCCGCGGACGTCGATGATCAGCGCCTTTTTCTGGAGCTGGGGATAATAATGTTTCACAAATTCGTTCAGGCCCGGAACGCCCATGTCAGGAATATGGATGTAGCCGACCTTCCCGCCTGTCGCCTTGTCCACTTTTTCGATATTCTCTTCAACCCAGGTGTAGTAATAAAGTTCATTCTCGTTTTCAATCGGAATAACGACGACGTCACGGCTTCCTGTTTCGTCAGGCTTCGCGTTGACCTTAAGGGAAACCTGCTTTCCAACGGTGTTATAGAGCGCCTCGTACATGTCGGTCATTTTGCTCGTGGACAGGCCATTAATGGCGATGAGATACTCGCCTTCTTTGACGTTGACGCCGAGCTCTGTCAGGGGCGAACGCAGGGAACGGTCCCAATTTTGACCTTTGAGAATCTTCCTAATTTTATAGAATCCCGTTTGAGTATCTCTTTCGAACTGGGCGCCGAGCATTCCCACCTTGATTTTCGGCGCATGAGGCATGTCTCCCCCGCCAACATAGGTGTGGCCGATGTTGAGTTCTCCGATCAACTCGCCGATGACGTAGGTCAGGTCAGCGCGATGGTTCACGGCTTGGGCCAAGGGCTGATAGAGGAGCTTCATAGCTTCCCAATCCACTCCGTGCATATTCGGCGCGTAGAAAAAGTACTTCATCTGGCGCCAGCATTCCGCATAAATATGATCCCATTCCGCCCTGAGGTCGAGGTTGACTTCCATTTGAGAAAGGTCCAGTTTTTCCTCGATTTTGACGGGGGCCTTGGGAAGATCGATGATGGCAAACGACCTGTCCTTCAACACAAGCATTTTTTTCTGGTCGGCCGATATCTCGTAACCGTTGATATTTCCGAGGTCAGTCTCTTTCCTTTCAGCAAGGTTGTAGGTTGTTAGGGACGGCTGCCTGTCTCTGTCCCCGAATTTCAAATAGTAGATGGAGTCGCCTACAGATACGATACCCCTGTAGTTGGCGACCTCTATGGGGAGTCCGACAATGCGGGAATTCAATCCCGCAGGATCGACCTTGACCGTGACTTCCTTTTTGGGCTCTTCGGGCTTGCCTTCCCCGGCTTTGCTGGGTTCATTTTTCGCTTTTGCCTGTGCTGCGGCCGCCGGCTTTTCGGGTTCTTTTTTGACTTCCACCTCATCGCTCTTCGGCTCGAACGGAGATTTTGTCTCTGCGGCCAGCGTTACAAGATAAATTCTCGACAGCGCCCCATAAGCGTAATCGAACTCGACGCTGCTGTAGATCGGGTTGAAATCCCTGTTGGAGACGAAAAAGAGATACTTGCCGTCGCTGCTGAAGCTCGGCTCATAGGAACTATACCAGCCGTCTGTCACTTCATGGGTAGCTTTGGTATCCAGGGAGTAGAGATAGATCTTGGGCATGCCCTCTTTTTCAGGCTTGGAATAAGCGATCCAGCGGCTGTCGGGCGACCAGGCGTAATCGTTGATTTCAAAGGCTTCAGCCTGGGCAACCGTGACAGTTTCCTTTTTCTCGACATCCACATAATTCAGCCGCAAAAGCTTGTCGCTCCATACGATTTTCCTGCTGTCGGGCGACCAGAAGATCTGGTACTTGTACGTGTCCGCATTCTTGGTGAGCTGCTGGGCTTCCCCCTGTCCGTCCTGGGGCATGACGTAGATTTCGTCCTCCCCCGTTCGGTCGGAAATATAGGCGATCCATTTGCCGTCGGGCGACCACTTGGAATTGCGCTCATGAATTCCGGGCGTATGGGTGAGATTGCGGGTGTTCCCGTACTTAACCGGAACGGTGAAAACGTCTCCCCTGGCGCCGAAGAGGGCGCGCTTTCCGTCAGGCGAAATCTCAAAATTTGTCACTTCTTCGCTAACCTTCTTCACCTTGGACCGGCCCATGATCTTGTCGTCGGCAATAATGACGGGCACTTTTGTTGCCTGCTCAGAGGCGAGGTCGAAACGATAGATGTTCCCGCCGTTCTCGAACACGATGGCGTTAAGACCGAGAGAGGGAAACTTGATGTCAAATTCAGCAAAATTGGTAAGCTTTTGTGTCTCCTTGGAGCGGAGGTTGTAGACGTACAGGTTCACCCTTTTGTTCTCGTCGCGGTCGGAGACAAAATAGATCTTCTCGCCGCTCCACATCGGGATGATGTCTAGGGCAGGATTATTGGTGATGTTCTCGATTTTTTTGGTCTCGAAGTCATAAATCCAGACGTCGTCGGCCATACCGCCGCGGTAGCGCTTCCAGGTGCGGAATTCGCGGAAAACACGGTTGTAGGCGAGCTTTTTGTCATCCGGGGAAAAGGAGCAGAACCCGCCGCGCGGGAGAGGAAGCTGAACTGGAGTCCCGCCGGATGCAGGAACAAGGAAGAGCTGGCCTATGAATGCGTCCCATTCCCTCATCCGGGAGCGGAATACGATGTTCTTGCCGTCATTGGTCCAACCCATGACGAGGTTGTTCGGACCCATGCGGTCGGAAATATCATCACGTTCAAGAGAAGGCGTGTAAGTCAGGCGTTTCGGCGTTCCTCCCTCGGCGGGAATGAGATAAACCTCGCGGTTGCCGTCATACTCAGCCGTGAAGGCGATATTTTTGCCGTCCGGCGAAAAACGGGCGAATGCCTCGTAGCCTTCATAATAGGATGTCAGCTTCCGGGCTACACCGCCGGCAGCGGGCACAGCATAAAGATCGCCCCCATAGCTGAAGACGATTTGGTCGCCGTAGATGGCCGGGAACCTGAGGACGCGCGCCTCTTGGGCGGAATAGAAAGGCAGGGAAAACAGAAAAAGAACCAGGATAATACTGGAGCCCATTCTTGGGATTGCTTTCATCTGACCTCCTCGATAAAAAAAAGAAAAATCAAATGCGAGTTTACGAATATAACATACGAAATTCCGGGACACAAGGTTTTGTCCTAAACTGCATTCACCTCCGTTTCTGTGAT
>Ga0209253_10002260_pt1 | contig 17050 bp, 15 predicted proteins | sample FrelakmetBRP12BR_FD_187145 | JGI IMG/M metagenome (GOLD analysis project Ga0209253, IMG submission 187145) | Freshwater lake sediment microbial communities from the University of Notre Dame, USA, for methane emissions studies - BRP12 BR (SPAdes)... | ecosystem: Environmental > Aquatic >...
ATAAAGTACATTTTTGAGGAGACGCCGGCACCGTTCATGAGGCGTTCTCCGGAAGAAAGGCGGGCCCAGCACGGCGCCCTTCTCAACCCCAATCTCAACCCCAATTACATTTTTGACAATTTTGTCGTCGGCTCCTGCAATCAGTTCGCCCACGCGGCCGCCATGGCCGTGGCGAAAAACCCCGCCAAATCCTACAACCCGCTTTATGTCTATGGCGGGGCCGGCCTGGGCAAGACCCACCTGATGAACGCCATCGGCCATTACACCTTGAACAAACACCACCGCCTCAAAATCCTCTATGTTACAACTGAAAAGTTCATGAACGACCTGATCAACCATCTCCAGTACGGCAAAATCCTCGATTTCCGGCAAAAATACAGGAGCGTGGACGTTCTTTTAATGGACGACATTCACTATCTCTCCGGCAGGGAGAGAACCAAAGAGGAATTCTTCCATACTTTCAACCATCTTTATGAGAATCAAAAGCAGATCGTGATTTCGAGCGACTGCCCGCCCAAGGAAATTCCACAGCTTGAGGAGCGATTCAGCTCAAGGTTCGAATGGGGGCTCATCGCTGACCTTAAGCCTCCGGACATTGAAACCCGCATCGCCATTCTCAGAAAAAAAGCCGAGATTGAAGGAGTGGTCCTGCCCGAGAGCGTCGCCCTTTTTATCGCCGACAAAGTCCACTCTAATATCCGCGAGCTGGAGGGCTACCTGCGCCGGGTCATTGCTTATGCTTCCTTGAAAGGAGAGAAGATCGACCTTGATATCGCCAAGGAAGCCCTGAAGAGCCTGTTAGAATCTATGGCCTCTGTTGTGACTGTGGAAAAAATCCAGAAATTAGTCTGCCACCAGTACAAGATAAAGTTATTGCAGCTAAAAGCCAAAAATAATTCTCCCAAGGTCGCTTTCCCCCGGCAGGTGGCTATGTATCTATCCAAAGAGCTGGCCAAAATCTCCTTGCCTGAGATCGGCAAAAAGTTCGGTGGAAAACACCACACGACGGTCCTCCATAGTGTCCGCAAAATTGAGAAGATGCGGCGCAAGAATTCCGAATTCAACAAAGAATTAAACAACCTCATCGGCCTGATTCAGTAATGAAATCAAGATGTTGGGCGCGATTTACACATTTCCAATTGCTTTTATTCTTCTTCTTAATTAAATTATCTTTAATATAAATATATAATAAAGAAAGAATATCTAAGAAAAAGGTGGAAAAATGAGATTTTCCGTGATCAAAGAAAAAATCCTTGATGAACTTCAGCTCCTTCAGGGGATTGTTGAAAAAAGAAATACAATGCCAATTTTGGCTAATATTCTTATGAGCGTCGGAGAAGACAGGGTTGAGCTCATCGGAACAGACCTGGAAGTCGGGCTCAAAACATATTTTGAAGCCAATATTGAGGAGAAGGGTACGATCACAGTCTCGGGAAAGAAGATCTTTGAAATCGTTAAATCCCTGCCGGACGAAGGAGTGATTACATTCAGAGAAAACGAGGACTTGATGATGGAAGTCTCTTCCGGCAAGAGCGAATTTAAGGTCCTCTGCCTGCCCAAGGAGGATTATCCCCAGGTGCCAGAAGCCAAGTTCGAGAAAAAGATCATCCTCCCCCTGGATAAGCTCAAGGAGATGATTGACCGTGTCTATTACGCGATCGCTCAGGAGCAAAGATATTATCTCAACGGAGCGCTCCTGGTCCTCAAGAAAAATACGATGGAACTCGTCAGCACAGATGGACACCGCTTGTCTTACACCTCGGCTTTTATAGAAAATCTGGCTCCGCCGGAAGAAGTCAAAATCATCGTCGCCAAGAAAACCCTGGGAGAGTTAAGGAAACTGAGCGATGAAAACATAGAATTTGATTACGATGAGAACAACCTTTTCTTCAAGGTCGGGAACCGGATGCTCATCTCCAGAATCATTGAGAGCAAATTCCCCAATTTTGAGACGGTCATTCCCAAGGACAACCCCAATATCCTCTATCTGCCCAGAGAAAGTTTTACCCAGGCGATCAGAAGGGTCTCCCTGCTGTCCTCCGAGAGGTCGAGGGGGGTGAAATTCTCAATCGAAAAAAATGTGCTCAAACTGTTTTCTTCGAACCCGGAAATTGGGGAGGCGCGCGACAACCTGGACGTGGAATATAAAGGGGCCGAGCTTGAGGTGGGTTTCAATTCCCAATACCTGATCGACTTTCTCTCCTCTGTCAGCTCGGAGAGGATTCGCCTGGAGCTCAAAGATGAGAACAGCGCGGCCGTAGTAAGACCGGAGCTCGACGAGGATATCAAATATACGTATGTCCTGATGCCGATGAAGATTTAGCCTGGATTCCGGGACGTTTCTTGACAGCTCACCCAGGTCGTTGAACCCGCACCCTCTATTCTTCGTATTATTTATCAGAGGTCATTGTTTTCAGGGAGGAGAAAAGGCATGAACGCGAAAAGGGCCCTTAGATTGCTTTTTGCTATCGTCCTGGTTGCGGGTGTCGTAGCCTGCGAACAGGCGGTGAGGGAGCCGGAAACTAAGGTTCAAAAGGTCGAATTGGGAGAGGCCGATTCTGTCGAGGTTGATATAAGGATGGGGGCCGGCGAACTGAAGCTAGAAGGCGGGGCCACGGCTCTCATGGAGGGGACTTTTCGTTATAACGTGAAGCGCTGGACGCCCGAAGTGGATTACCAGGTCTTTAACAAAAAGGGAAGGCTCTTAATTCAACAGAAGAAAAGACACGGTGTCCACTTTGGCCGGACCAAGAACATCTGGGATGTCCGCTTGAACAATACAATTCCCATGGACATGAAGGTCAACCTGGGAGCCGGAAGCAGCGATTTGAACCTCCAGAATTTTTCTATCAAACGCCTTGAGATTGATATGGGCGTGGGCGAGCTGACCCTGGACCTCAGCGGGGAGCGTAAAGAGGATCTGGCGGTCAAAATAGACGGAGGTATCGGCAGCGGCACCGTCTATTTACCCGAAAACATTGGAGTTAGGGCAGAGATAGAAGGGGGCATCGGGTCGGTCCATGCCCCCGGGTTTCATAAAGACGGCCACGTCTATACCAACGATGCTTACGGAAAAGAGGGCGTCTCTATTGATCTGCGCATCGAAGCGGGCATCGGAAGCATCGAGTTGAGGGTTCGTTAGGCGGGATAAAAAGCCGGCGCATTTCTGCTGAGATGAGGGGCCGCAGGCCTCAACTCTTTGGGCCGTTTGGTCATTGCCTAGACTCGGCATCGCCCTGGAGAAAAGGCCTTCCTGTCACCGAACCACGAGAAGAGGCGTTTTACTGCTATGCAGGACCTTATTCGAGACGCTGCCGAAGACCCATTCGCGCAGGCCTGATTTGCCATGGGAAGTCATGACGATCAAGCGCATTCCGCCCTGCTTGGCCAATTTGATGATTTCCTCGGCGGCGTTGCCAAACCTAAGCACGCTGCGCACCTGGACATTTTTTTCTTCACATTTTTTAGAGGTTTTATCAAGATAGGCGGTCAGCTCTCCCTTCATATTGCTCACGAACTGTTCCGAGAACTGGACGTAGTCCTGCCCCCCGATCGTATGGACCCGCTGGCCGGGTTCGACAACACTAAGCAGCGTCAGCTCGGACTTGAGCTTTGCGGCCATATCCAGGGCATACGGCAAAGCCTGCTCACCGGCCGCTGAGCCATCCAAGGGCAGGAGGATTTTATTGAAAACACCGGTCTGCCAGCGTTTTTTCTTAATCATTGCCGCTCTAACCAGGAGGACAGAAACGCGGGCCCCATGGACAATTTTGTAAGCCGTGCTGCCCATGGTCCAGGGCAAAATTCCCGAGTGCCCGTGGGATACGGTTATGATCAGGTCCATCTTTTGCTGCTGAGAATAATCGAGGATTGTGTTGGCCGGGTCGCCGTCAAGAATCACGGGTTTGACTACCGCCGTCTCCCTTTCCACGTCAAGACGCAGCTGCTCCGCCATTTTATCGAGATAAACCTGGATCAGGCGGCGGTACTCTGCCGTCCGCCCCTCCGGGACGGAAACGAGATGGATTTCTGAATCAAAGACAGCAATCAGTTCCTTGGCATAGACGAGAGCCAATTCTCCCAAGGCCGAGCCATCCAACGGAACAAGAATATGATCCAGCATTGTTGATCTCCGATTACGCGTATCTAATGACCAGCAGCAGCCAGCAGATTCCGACCACCAGGATCATGGCTGGCATCGCGTATTTACAGAATCGGCCCCAGGAGATCGGATAGCCCTCTTTCTCGGCGATGGCCGTTCCCACAACATTGGCCGACGCGCCGATGGGTGTCCCGTTGCCGCCGATATCCGTGCCCAGGGCCAAAGCCCAGGCTAGCGGCGGGAGGGGCATCCCAGCTCCGGCCAGACCCCTTATCACGGGCACCATCGTGGCGGCGAACGGGATGTTGTCCACAATGGCCGATGAGAAGGCTGATATCCACAGGATTATGCTCATTACGACAATGAAGCTCCCCCCGGATATCCGGCCGATAAAATGAGCCAGGGTCGTCAGGGCGCCCGTCTGCTCGAGCCCCCCGACGCAGACGAACAATCCAAAAAAGAAGACTAGCGTCCGCCAGTCGATCTTCTTCACAATGAGAGAAGCATTCTTTAACCCGAAGAGCAAAGTCAACCCCGCGGCAATGCAGCCTATCGAGGCCACTGATATGCCCGTTTGCGCGTGCGTTATCAACAAGGCGATGACCAAAAAGAAAACCGCAATATAGACCTTGAACAGTCTTGGGTCAGCAATGGCTTTCTCCGGATCGGGGTATTGGCCGGGATCGGAATGGACGCTGCGCTGGGACGCTTTGAGAGACTTGCGGAAAACAAAATAGAAAATGAGCAGAGTCGCGATCATTCCTATCCAGGCAATGACGCCGGTGTTTTTTAAAAAATCAAGGAATGAGTAGCCCAAGGCCGTCCCGATGATGATATTCGGAGGGTCCCCGCTCATCGTGGCGCTCCCCCCGACGTTCGAGGCGAAAATTTCGGCGATAATGACTGGGACCGGATCAAACTTCAGCAATCTGGCTAACTCGATCGTTACGGTCGCCAGGAACAATAAGACCGTGATGCTGTCAATGAACATGGCCAGAAACCCGGATAACAGGATAAAGGCGACCAGAATGGAAACGGCCTTGTACTTCACCATCCGGGCGACATAGAGACAGAGCCAGCGGAAGAAACCGACGTGCCCGAGGCCTTCGACCATGATCATCATCCCCGCGATAAAGATGATCGTCTGCCAGTTGACCCCGACTGACTCGAGGGGCTTGTGCCCCGGGGCCCAGAAAGCCGGCTGGATGAGTTGCCCCACGTTCAGGGCCCTGACCGCAGTGGCCGGACTTTTCATGATGGCCAGAAAAACGACGATGATGGTCAGCGCGCCGCCGGCCAGCGCGGGGATGTAGCGGGGCCATTTGTTGGTGATGATGACGATGAACATCAAAAGGAAGATGGAGACGGCAAAAAACTGGCCTAACGCGGACGTGCCCAAAGATATCTCTTCCGTTTTCTCAGCTAAATAAAGATGTCTTTATCATATCCGATCTTGATCAGTTCGATTTTTGCGGGATCGGCCGTTCCGAGGTGATAGCGGGTATCGGCAATGGCAATATGCTTGGCCGGCGGATCGAGGGGGCGGTCCTCGGCGAAATATCCCTTGCGGATGGCTTCGATGATGCGCAAACCGTTAGCATCGACGGAGACAGGGTCAAACCCCAGAAGCAGGCCATAATATTTCCAGACATATTTCGGGTTGAAGCTGTGCGGGCCGACACAGTGAAACTGCGGGGTCAGCATCACCAGGACGTTGAGCCTGGTCTTGCCCTTGACCATAGGCTTTTCCCAGATAGACGCCAGGCTGGCGCAGGAATCGGGATGATAGCTGAGCGGGTCGGGAATGAACATGATGTAATTTTTGATCAGCGACCCGACTCCCGACCAGTGGTGCGACCGCATGGGCCGGGCATTGATCAGGGCCGTTGATTTCTGGAAGATGGGATTTCCGATAACGCCCCGATCATCAATGCCGATACTGGCTTCCTTCACGCCGGTGTCCATGACCCGCTTCTTCAGAGCCTGTTCGACCTGCGTTGTTGTCGGAAGATAGTTCCAGACATTGCTTTTGATGCCCACGATATCGGTGGGCTTGACGATCGTCTTCCAAGCCCCGACCGGGTCTTTTTTCCCGGTCAAGGCGGTGACTCCGGCATCCAGCATCTCCAGGACCACCTCGTCTTTCGGGTTTCCGTCGGCATCCAGGACATCCTGATTCCGGACCAGCACGACGCGGGATTTTCCCGCCGGTTTTAGCACCGGGGACTCCTGTGCGCCTAACAGCAATGCAGTGCCGACGGTCGCAGTGACAATGGAAGAGTCCTTGATGAATTGCCGCCTGGTGATGACCTTCTTGAGGCTCATCTTCCCTCCTTGGTCTTCATGTTTTGTTCTTAATCTTGGCCAGAAAGACTCGAGCGGTTTCCTGGCTTGGGGCATTTATAACTACGGCCAGCAGATTCTGTTCCAATCGACACCTGGCCCAGCGGCCGTCCTTGGTCTGGATGCTCTCTTCAGGGGCACCGGCTAGATACTGCCTTAAGAAACGGTCATGGGCTGCCCGAGCCTGCTCATGGTCGGGATAAAGAAGCAGAACAAGATAAAAGGTGCCGCCAGGATCGCGGTACTTCCCCATAGCCCCCTGGGTGTTGTCATCGATATTCAGGATATTTTCACTGGAGATAAAATAATAGCTGTTCAACCAGATGTAATGATGGAAATAGTGGACGCTCTCCGGAATGAGGTTGTCCCGAGGGAGCAGGGAGATGACCGGCGGCAGAGGGCCCTCTGTTTCAATATCGTCGGCAATCAGTCGTCCAAGCTTTGAAATGGTCTCTCTCTTTTCCGGTGTTTCCGGATAAGCCAGGATCGAGACGTAATAACGGTCCTTCCAGAACGTGAGCAGGCCGGCGGCGTATTCGGAGCCCTGCCCCACGCTGTTGTCGATCGTTTCCCGGGAGTGGGCGAAGACGCCGAAGGCGTTGAAGGAATTCCCCATATCAAAGATATCAAGGGTCATTTCCTTGTTGTTTTCCTTGGTGTATTTGACGGCGAGGAGACTCTTAAAATTATAGGAGATGTAAAGCTCGGCGCCGCCGTCGATGTAATCGGACAAGTTCTGCGGCGTATAGATGGAGAATTCGGCGCCCTTGTTCCAGCCGTCTATGGCGGCGGGCAGTTTCGCGAAAAAGTCTTTCGTTATTTCAGCCATGATCGGCATCCTCAAAAGGCACAAAATGAATAGCGCCGAAAGCGCCATTAAGCCAGGCGGTTTCTTGGTCATTCAGCCAATATTAGCAAAGACGGGCGAAATTGCAAAGCGTTTTTGCCCCGGCGCACATCATGAAGATCACATATTTAGAGATACTTTTTGGTCCGGCCGGGCATCTGCGCGTCATGGTTGCTCGAGCGTTTTTTAGGCCCCAAAATAACACCCGCAGAGAGGGGCCAGCTGATCGGCTTGGGCCCTCTATTGAAATAAGCCCTGCCTGTTTCTATAATGGCCTTCTATTGGAGCTTAGGCCATAACTGCATCCAAAGGGCAGCGCCGGGAAATTGAAAAGGAGGGCCTATAATGAAATATAGCCGTCTGCTTGCGGTGGCCGTTTTATTGATCGCCTCCATGAGCCTGATTGCGGGGGGAACACAGAGCCAGGAAAAGCCGTTGACGTCGAGCGAGAAGATGGACGAGCTGTTTGAATTCTGGAACCGTCTCGACCAGCCGGGATATGCAGTGATCGTGGTGAAGGACGGCCAGGTCGTCTATCAAAAATGTTTCGGGCTGGCCATCCTCGAAGGGGGCGTTCCGAATACCCCCAAGACGATTTTCAATGTCGCTACTCTCGCCCAGGCTTTTACAGGCATGGCCGTAGCTATGCTGGAAAAGCAGGGCAAATTGTCGCTGGATGACGATGTCCGCAAGTATATCCCTGACCTCCCCGACTTTGGGACGCCCATCACCATCCGTCTTCTGTTAAGCCATAGCAGCGGGTTCCATGATTGGCCGTCTCTTATGAAGCTGGCCGGATGGGAAGAGGAAGATATGACCACGGCCCGAATCCTGAAGATGGTGAAATCGCAAAAACGGCTTGGGTTTGTACCCGGTTCCCGGTGTTCATACTCGGCCACAAACTTTGATCTCTTGGCCGAGATCATCAAGCGGGCGACCGGCCAGCCACTGCGGGACTGGGCCTGGGAAAACATGTTTAAACCCCTGAAAATGACCAGAACCCAGTTTCGGGAAAACTATCGTGAGGTCATCGAAAATCAGGCATTTTCTTACAATTACTCCAGAACGCTTGGCTTTATGAAGGGACTGGATAACGTCAGCGCGGCGGGCTCACATTCGCTTTTTATTTCCCTTGAGGACCTTGGCAAATGGCTGCTGAACCTGGAGACTGGACAGGTCGGCGGCAGGGACATGTTTCAGAAAATGTTCAGCCCGGGCAAGCTCGACGGCGGTGAAACCGCGGACTTCGCGTACGGGCTCCACGTTGACACCTATAAAGGACTGAAGCGAGTTTATGAAACCGGGGATTGGGCCGGTTCCGGAGTCGCGTTTGAATATTATCCCGATCAAAAATTCGGCTTCGTGCTCCTGTCCAACTGGGATTACGCGTATCCCCAATATTTTGTCCAGGATATTTCCGGCATTTTTTTGGGATCGGTTTTCAAACCGGAAAAACCGGTGCCGCCGGCGAAGCCCAAAAAAGAAGTGAAGGTCAAGCCGGCCATTTACGACCAGTATGCGGGAGATTATCGGATAGAGCAGGGCGGGGTTTATACTTTAGCCCGGGAGGGAGACCGGCTGATGATCGGGGTTTCCGGACAAAAATATCAATTATTCCCCCTGTCTCCGACCCAGTTCTTCCTCAAGATTGCCGACGTCCTGATAACGTTTCAGAAGAGCAAGGAGGGAAAATTTGATCAATTCGCTCTGGAGGAGGGCGGGACAAAAATAATCGCCTCCAGGGTCGAGCTCGTCAGGCCGACGCCGCAGCAACTCCAAGAATTTGCAGGGACATATTATAACGATGAATTGGAGGCCCGCTATAGCGTTGAGCTGCGGAATGACAACCTGGTTATGGTCCACCCCCGGCTGGGCGATATTCGGCTCTCGCCCGAAGTGCAGGATCATTTCATCGGGAGTTCCCCTGTCTTCCGCAGGGTCGTTTTTTCCCGGGATAAGCAGAAAAACGTTTCCGGATTTTTTATCGATAGCGAGCCCAGCCGCGATATTGTTTTCGTAAAGAAATGAACAGATTCCCCTACCTTAGGATGGGGCGAAGCGGTCCCCATGAGGCGCAGAAGCCTGCTGCTTGGCCAGCTCCAACCTGATATTTCGCTGCCTCAACGGTATCCTTCAATTCTTGCTAAGACCACAGGAATCAATGAGCTCGGTGAGCTGTTTTTCTTTCAATCCCGCCAGGTGCTTTCCGTCGAGCCGTCTATGAATCTTCCCGGCCTTGAAGAAGATCACCGTCGGGTAGACCTCGATGGCGTGCTCATCGAACAGGTCTTCGTTGCCGTCGAGTGTTATCCGGACGAAGTGCCGCTCACGGCCCTGGGCATATTTTTCATAAATCGGAAGAAATCCCATGGAGAACGGACACCAGGAAGCATAGAAAAGGACGAAAATTCCGTCCTCGGATTTGAGGAGATCTGAAAGGTCACGGCGTTCATGGATAATCCTGCTCATAAAAATATTATATACTAACGCAGCCGCCGGCGCACTTCAGCCTTCCTTGACATCTTTTCGAGTCCTAATCTACAATCCCCCACGATGTTTGGACGGGAGACCGGGGACAAGGATTCTCGCTCGGCCGGTGCAGCCGGAAACCACATTCCAATGAATTTCGAGGAGGTCTGACATGAGGTCTGAAATATGGAGTCGACGATCGTTTCTGCGTTTGTGTGGCGCCCTTGGAACGGCCGCCTACGCGGCGAAAGCCAGCGGCGTCGAGAGGATCACGGCCGCCTCGCAGTCGGTTGCGGACCGGCTGCCCGAGGAGGTCGCGAAAGACGAGTTCTACTGGAGGGAAATCCAGTCAGCCTTCAAGCTGGACCGCACGCTGGTCAACCTCAATAACGGCTTTACCTGCCCGTGCCCTCGGGTCGTGCTCGAATCGGTCTGGCGCTATATGGATATGATCAACATGTTGCCCGTTCATTACCAAGGCATGGTCGCCAGGAACGTGGAGACGATTCGCCTGCGGATGGCGGCGGAGTTCGGCTGCGACCCCGAAGAGTTGGCGCTGACGCGCGGCGCCAGCGAGGCGCTGCAGATCGTCCAGAACGGGATCGACCTCAAGGCCGGCGACGAGGTGGTCACGACCGAGCAGGACTATCCCCGCATGCTGACCACGTGGGACCAGCGGTTGCGGCGGGAGGGGATCAAGGTGACGCGATTCCAGTTCCCCGTGCCGACAACCCAGGATGATCTCTACCAACGGTTCGAGAAAGCGATCACGCCCCGGACGAAAGTCTTCCATTTCACTCACATTACCAACCTGACGGCCCAACTGTTCCCAGTGCAGCGGCTTTCCCGCCTGGCCCGTTCGAAGGGGATCGTCACGATCGTCGACGGCGCGCACGCGCTGGGGCATTTCCCGTTCAAGCTGCGGGACCTCGAGTGCGACGCCTACGGAGTCAGCCTCCATAAGTGGCTGCTGGCGCCGATCGGGAACGGCTGCTTGTACGTGCGCCGGGAGATGATTCCGAGATTCTGGCCTCTGCAAGCGGCCCCCGAACAGCAGGATAACGATATTCGCAAGTTTGAGGCCATCGGGACGCACCCGTGGGCCATCCGGGCGGCGCTCGGTGAAGCGCTGGCGTTCCATCAGGCCATCGGGGCCGACCGAAAGGCGGCGCGGCTGCGCTACCTGACGCTTCGCTGGGCCAACGCGCTCAAGGTCCAGCCGCGCATCAAGATACTGACGGACCTCTCGGAGCCCGCTCAGGCGTGGGGGGTCGCGGCGGTCTATATCGACGGCATTGACGTCAGGGATCTCGCCAAGTTCCTGATGGACAAATATCGGATCATCGTAGTTCCGCTCGTCGGAGGAGCGCCGCCCAACTCGGTCTTCGATTACCAGGCGATCCGGGTATCGCCGAACGTCTACACGACCCTCGAGGAGGTCGACATGTTCATTATGGCCATGGAAGATGCACTTAAGGGCGGCGTTCCGACCACCCAGGCGACGGCCGGCGATGGCCCAGTGGAGGGCATGCAATGGGCGAGTATCCGGTAACAGGAAGAATTCATATGAAACGTTTGGTCATTTTAGCAATTGTGGCATTCATCCTTGTCCTCATCGCGGGCAGTACTTTGGCTTATGCCCAGGGCACTTTTAAAATCCCCTTCAAGTTCGAAGCGGGCGGCAAGAAGCTCCCGCCGGGCGAGTACCGGGTTGCACAGAAGGGAGACGGACAGATCGCTCTTCGCAAGGAACCAAGCGGCGAGGAAGTCCTGATACCCTTCACCAGCAGGTTGACACAAACCGGTCGACCCCTAGAGGAGCCCCAGCTTGTCTTTGACATGGTGGGGAACTTTGAGCCCTCGTATACGGAATACGTTACGGACTACGTGTTAGCGGAAGTGTGGCTGCCCGGGGAGGACGGTTTTCTGGTGCACACCACAAAGGGAGCACACCAGAACCAGACTGTGAAAGGGCTGAGAGCGAAGTAGCGCGGCGCCGGCCAAGTATTTTTCATGATCTTCTCCTCGTGCGCCTGGAGAGCTCTGGGTGATTCCCGGCCCATTTGGCGATGTGGACGGCTTCCCGGATGCCTGGTCGCGGCTCTCCAACCGTCCTTGACATCTCTCGGGTCGTGAATTATGTTTCCTCACGATGATTAGATGGGATAATCGAGGCCGAAAAAGTGGGTACGGCCGGTGCAGGGGAAAACGAATTCCCTATAAATTCATTCCGTTCTATTTAGGAGTCCAGCCATGAGAACCGCATTCACGAGCCTGGCAATGACGGGCATCCTCGCTCTGTTCGTCCCTTCCGTACGCTCCGCGGCCCAAACCGCGCAGGAGAAGCCCTTCCAGCCCGCCTCGAGCTGGGTCCTCAACGACCAGGAATATTTCGAAAGGCCGGGGCTTTCGGTCCTGGTGTTCCACGATTATTATCCCGAGGGCAAGCAGGGCGGCATCGAGATCATTCAGCACGGCGAGCGGGTCGCCGTCCTGGGGGATGTGCGCCTCGAGTCTGCTCCCGGCCAGTGGGGCAAGCTTCCGGTCCCCGGCAAGCGTCTTGTGGACCGGGCCGCGAACCGCGCGGAGGTCCCCCTCCGCTTCGAGAAGGAGCAGATTGAATACGTGGTCCGGGTCGAGCCGGACGGCGACGCCATCGCCGTGACCGTTGACCTCGCCCGTCCCCTCCCCGCGGAGCTTGTCGGCCGGGCGGGATTCAACATGGAGCTCTTCCCCTCCGCCTATTTCGGCAAGGCCTATCACCTGGGCGGCACCGACGGCGTCTTCACCCGCCAGGGCAACGGCCCCAATATGAGGGACGAACGGGGCGTGCGCCCGGTCATCCTGGCCAAAGGCCCTAAGTTCGTGGCCGCGCCGGAAGACCCGATGCGCCGCCTCGTCATCGAATCCTTCAACGGCGACCTCCTCTACTTCGACGGCCGCAGCCAGGACACCAACGGCTGGTTCCTGATTCGCTCGCTCGTCCCCGCCGGGGTCACGAAGGCCGCAGTTCGCTGGAGGATCACGCCCAACGCCGTTCCCGGCTGGATGCGCCCCCCTGTCATCGGGATCTCGCAGGTCGGTTACCACCCCGGGCAGGAAAAACGCGCTGTTATCGAGCTCGATCCCCGCACTGACCCGCTGGGCGAGGCCTCGCTACTCCGAGTGGACCCCGAACAGGGCCTCGTTCCCGTGCTCACGAAGCCCCTGGCCCGATGGGGGCGGTTCCTTCGTTACGATTATGCCCTCTTTGACTTCACGGAGGTCAAGGCGCCCGGCAGCTATATTGTCCGCTACGGGGACGCCCGAACGTCGCCCTTCCTCATCTCGCCGGAGGTCTATGGCCATGACGTCTGGCAGCCGACGCTGGAGACTTTCCTGCCGGTCCAGATGTGCCATATCCGCGTGATTGATCGCGGCCGCATCTGGCACGGGGCCTGCCATATGGACGACGCGCTTCAGGCCCCCCCGAACCTTGACCTGGCCTACATCGAGGGGTACCGGCAGGGGGTATCGACGGAGACAACATATGCCGCCGACGAGCACATCCCGGGCCTTGACCGGGGCGGGTGGCACGACGCCGCGGACCACGACCTGGCCGGGGGCGCCCAGGCCTGGGCCACGCAATTGCTCGCCCTGAGCCGCGAAGCCTTCGGCCTCGATTCCGACCAGACGACGGTCGACACTGCGCGCCTGAACGTCGTCCTTCATGCCCCGGACGGGAAGCCCGACCTCCTTCAGCAGGTCGTCCACGGAGTGGAGTATCTTCTTAACGGGTATCGCGTCGCCGGGCACGGCTTCACCGGGATCTCGGATCCGAATCTGGAGCAATACGGGACCCTGGGCGAGCCCGCGGTCATAACCGACAACCGCGTCTTCGATCCCTCACTGGGCGTCGATGAAGCGAAGGGCGACTGTTCGGGCCGCCGGGATGACCGCTATGCCTTCACTAATCGCGATACGGGCCTGGAATATGCCTCGATCGCTGCGCTGGCCGCCTCGAGCCGGGTGCTTCGGGGCTACGATGATGCCCTGGCCAAAGAGTGCCTCGCGACGGCCATCAGGGCCTGGGAATTTGAACAGAGTCACCCCCCCGCCCGCTTCGCCAATCCTTACGTCCCCGAGCGCGCGGACACCCAGGAAGTCATCGCCGCCGTGGAGCTCCTGATCACGACGCACGAAGCGCGGTACGCGGAGCGCCTCAAGGCGCTTCTCCCCGTCGTCGCGGAGAGGCCGGACGAAGTGGGTTGGGCCGCGGCCCGGGCGCTCCCGTTCGTCAAGGACGAGGATTTCTCCAAGGGCCTGGACCGGATCTTGGGCGAATACGCCGCGAAGCTCAAGGACGAGCTCGCCAAGATGCCTTATGGCGTTCCCTTCAGGCCCCAGGTCTGGGGCGTCACATGGGACATCCAGGAATACGCGGTGAGGCAATATTACCTTCACAAGGCCTATCCGCAGAAGTTCGACCGGGAGAACCTCCTGCGGGTCCTCAACTACGTCCTGGGCTGCCATCCGGCCTCGAGCACCTCGCTGGTCTCTGCGGTCGGCGCAAAGTCCATGACCGTGGCCTACGGCATCAACCTGAACGACTGGACCCATATTCCGGGGGGCGGCGTATCCGGGCCCTCTCTCATCCGGCCCGACTTCCCCGAGCTGAAGGAGCCCTTCCCGTTCCTCTGGCAGCAGGCCGAATATGTCCTGACGGGCGCCACGACTTACGTGTTCACGGTGCTCGCCGCGGACCGGCTGCTTAACGAAACGCCATGAGCGGGTGGGGAAATACATAATTCGGCCAGTCCTCTCTCTGGGACGGGCGGACTATCTGGAGCTTCTGATGGCCGCCGAGACATCGGCCGAGTATCCAAAAATGCGCTCGCGGCCGGCGCAGCGGAAAACGAATTTCCTATAAATTAAGGGTCAGGTCCCGGACTTAAAGCCGATCGGGATGTGGGCGCCATCGCAAAAGGGTTTGTTTCTGGACTTGCCGCAGCGGCAGAGCGTCACCCGGTTCCTCGTTTCATATTCAAAGCCGTCGGCTGATTCGACCGGGATGCCGCCCTTGACCCAAATGGGACCACCGGTCCCGGCCTGGGGGTTCTCAATCAGGCTGATCGACGGTTCCAACTCGGGTTCGATGGCCGTGCCGGTCGTCTTATCCCAGGCGATGAGGCTTCCCGACGGGCAACTGCAGGCCTCCTCGACGGCCATTTTCCTGGCCTCGGGATCGTCCGACCGTTCGGCATAGCCCCAGGCCTCCTCCCCCCTGTGACAGAAGCGTGCCACCGCGCAGAACTCCTGCGACCAGGTCAGGTCGAGCCCGGGGCCGACCGTTTTTTCGGCATGTTCGAGATACGTGCCGCGGCCTGCGGTTTCCGTCCCGTCGAAAGCAATCTCTAAATGGCTACCGTCGCAGTACGGTTTGTCCTTCGACGCGCCGCAGCGACACAGGGCGTACGTGTCTCGGTCCGGGTATGCGGAGCCCTTATCCCATTTCGCCGGCTCGCCGTCAGCGCCGATGGTTATGCGTTCCTGGGCCAGCGGGATCCTCCCGGTGACGACGTAAGGGCCGTCCTTTGTGACTTTGATTCGCCGGGTCTTTTTTGGACTGTTCTTCATCATAGAATGTTATTATAACCCATCGATTGCTGTTGGCAAACAGACAGCTTTTCGTGCCAAGGGTATATTTCGGAAACCAGGCCATCGGGGAATATTCCGCTGGCTCAGTCGTCTTTACATAGGGATGAAAATGAGCCAAGATGAGAGCCGCTGAAGCCTCTAAAACCTGTTTCGCCATGATGGACATGCCTCAAAGTACGATCAGTGAAAAGAAGAACTCCGGGGGAATCATGGTTTTTGAAAGACTCCTCATTCATCAAGAGACAATTTTCCGGATCTGTTTGGGCTATTCCCGAAATTATGTTGAGGCCGAGGATCTGGCGCAAGAGGTCTACTTGAAGGCTTATCAAAGCCTGCCGGGCCTGCGCGACTCTTCGTCGGCGAAGGACTGGCTGATCCGGATCGCCAAGAATGCCTGCCTCGACCGTCAAAAGAAACTCCGGACTCAGGGATTTTGGCTTCGGCGCTGGGCGAGAGAGATAAACGTTGACCCCCCCGCCGCGGCCGAAGCGAGTATCGAGGCCCGCATCGAAGAACTCAAACGGGCCGTCCGCCGTCTGCCGAAAAAGCTCCGCACGATTTTCCTCCTCCGCGAATACGGACATTTGTCCTATGAGGAGCTGGCGGCGGCATTGGACCTGAACAAGGGAACGGTGATGTCGCGGCTCAGCCGGGCCCGCCGGCGGGTAACCGCGGCGCTTCAGGAGAAGAGCAATGAGCGATGCTGACGAAAAAAAAGACGTTGAGGCCTTCAGGGAACTGGTTGAAGCCGAGGAAAGCAAGGCTCTGGCAGAATTCCGCGCCGGTCATTTCCGGGAGCGCCTCGAAGACAGAATCTCCTCGGCGGCTGGGTCGTCTCCTCGTCCCTCCCTTTTTCAGGTTATTCCCCGGCCGGTTTGGGTTTCATTGGCCATCCTAATTGTCCTGGGCGCAACGGCGATTATTCTTTGGCGGTCGCGCGCTCCCGCGCGCGAGGACCGGGCGGCCGTCGAAGCCCTTCTCCGTCAGCTCCCCGGCTTGCACGCTGTCGAAAATCAGGTCCGGGTGGTTTCTGATCTCCGACCACTGCCGATGTCGCCCCTCGAGAAAGGAATCGCCAGCATTTTCTCGAATCCGAATGCTTCCTCCGGTGTGACCCCACTGCCCGGGCAAAATCAGGGTTTCTCTGCGATCAACCTCAAGAAAGTTCCGATGGACCTTCAGAAACTCTACAACATCCTGATCATGGATAGATCCGTCGAGCACGTCTTGACGGCCGTCTCCCAGAAAACGAAGGAGGGCTAAGATGCCTAAAAAGATCTTTTCTCTTTTCATTCTCATTCTTTTGGCTATTCCCCTTGTGGCCGATGAGCCCGGCGCCGTCCCCGTGGACAAGAAGGTCGGCTATGCCCTTCTTGACGCCATCGCCCAGACTTTCCAGGAGATGGCCATGACCGGGACCGGAGGCGTGGAGAAAGTGACCCAGGCGGTCCATCAATTCATGGTCGACGCCCGGAAAGCAAAAGAACAGAAACAGATTGACGATATCTTTTTTGTGCGCTACCAGAGGATCCTGGCCATCATCAAGCTCGCGGTCGTGAAAAAGAGCATGCCTCCCAGCAAGCCCGTGCCCACCGACGAGGAGCGGGAGAAGCTGAGGACGTGGCTGTCGTGCGTGAGCAAGCCATGAGCCG
>Ga0209253_10002261_pt1 | contig 17050 bp, 20 predicted proteins | sample FrelakmetBRP12BR_FD_187145 | JGI IMG/M metagenome (GOLD analysis project Ga0209253, IMG submission 187145) | Freshwater lake sediment microbial communities from the University of Notre Dame, USA, for methane emissions studies - BRP12 BR (SPAdes)... | ecosystem: Environmental > Aquatic >...
TCAGCAACGAGCAGTTTTACACCCGGGCGGGAAACTTTCATGTGGACGACGATGGCTACTTGGTTAACGTGAACGGTCTCCGGGTGCAGGGATACCAATATGACAGCACCGGAACAAACCTCATCGAAACGCTGGACGATATCGTCGTCGATCAAACCACCATGGTCCCCCCGAGCATTTCCGAAGAAGTCGATATGATGTTGAACCTTAACTCCGCGGAAAACATCTTAACCTTTGATATCGACGACCCGGGGGCGACTTCCAACTATTCCACGGCCCTGACGGTCTACGACACCCTGGGCCAGTCCCATACCATCACGGTCTATTTCACCAAGACCGGAGACCAGGCCTGGCAATGGAACGCCACCATCGACGGGTCCGACGTGGACGGGGGCACCCCGGGAACGGCCCAGCTCTTCGGCACGGGAAACCTTGCTTTCGACGGTTATGGGGTTCTCACCACCGCCATGCCGGTGGACTTCTACACGGGAGCCATCACCTATCTCAACGGGATTGCGGCCACGGACATTGAGGTCGATTTCACATCCTCGACTCAGTATGGATCTCCTTCCATCATTCAGAGCCTCAGCCAGGATGGATACGCCGCCGGGAACCTCTCCGGAATCAGCATCGATTCCATGGGGAATGTCGTAGGGAACTTCACCAACGGAGAAGTGAAAAACCTCGCCCGTCTGGCCCTGGCGACCTTTCCCGCCCTGACCGGGCTGGAAAGGGCGGGCTCCCTGCTCTTCAATGCCACCACCGAATCCGGCGACCCCCTGGTCAACAAGCCCGGTGAGGGAGGGCTGGGGGAAGTCACCGCCGGAATGTTGGAGGAATCCAACGTGGACCTGGCGGGGGAGTTCATCCGGATGATCATAACGCAGAGGGCCTACCAGGCGAACTCCAAGATCATTACCACTACCGACGAGATGCTGGCCCAACTCATAAGCCTCAAGTAAACTTAGTCCTAGCCTATTCTTCAAACAGAGCGGTCGGAGCTTCGCCCGGACCCCCGACCGCTTCTTTCCAATAAACCCATAAGAATCAATCAACTAAATTTCCATTTCGGAAGAGGTCCACCTCCCTTTCCTACCAGCTAATGTTCAATTTCATCCGTCAATTAATTGACTAAATACTCATAAATTGACATAAATTGCCTGGAAAAACAATCCCCTTCTTAATTAAAAAATACTATTCAATTTGAGGTGTTATAAAAAATCTGGGCCCCCATTTCCTTGGCATGGCCATTGCAAAAAGGTCAATACGTCCAAAAACGGCGGGTGATAAGAGGAGGAATCCTTCCTTATATGGACAAACAGAATGCCTCGGATTCGGGAAATCCAAAAAAGCCATTGAAGTCGTTTAAGATTTTTTTGATCGCGGGAGCAGGGTTGCTTGTATTGCTGGTCCTCGGAGGGGGAATTGTTTTCTTCGGTTTATCTTCTTTTTCCTCCGGGGACTCATCCCTCATGGAAAAGCTCAAAGGGGTGGTTTCCGGAGGGAAAAAAACCGGGGGATCCGCCTCCGTTGCGGTCCACAAGATGGAGCCTTTCTTGGTGAACCTGGCTGACCCCGGCCAGCTCCGTTACCTGAAAGTGACGCTCCACGTGGAAACCCAGCAGCGGGGGGAGGAGTTCGGAAAGAGGCTTCCCCAGTCCAGGGATTCGGTGTTGACCATTCTGTCCAGCAAGAATTCCAAGGATATTATGACCTCGGAGGGGAAGAACGCCCTGCGGGAGGAGATCAGGGAGAAGTTGAACCATCTCCTCATGGAGACCAAGGTCCGAAACATTTACTTCACGGAGTTTGTCATCCAGTAGACCGGCTATGGAAAAGATCCTGTCGCAAGAAGAGATCGACACCCTCCTTAAGGGGATCGAAAACGGGAAAGTGGAAACCACCTCGGACTCCCCCGCGGGAGGGCCGGAGGCGGTTGCCTATGACTTTGCCAACCAGGACCGCATCATCCGCGGACGGATGCCCACCCTGGAGGTGATCAACGATTTTTTTGCCCGTTCCCTGCGCAACCCGCTCACCCTGATCCTGCGGAAAAGCCTGGAGGTCACTCCCCATAGGCTGGTCCTGATGAAGTATGGGGAGTTCACCCGGACCCTCCCCCTTCCCTGCAGCATTCATGTGTTTAAAATGAACCCCCTGCGGGGCAATGGCCTCCTGGTCCTCGACCCGAAGCTGGTCTTTTCCTTTGTGGATATCTTCCTGGGAGGAACGGGGCGGATGAACTTCCGGATTGAGGGGCGTGATTTCACCCCCATCGAATCCAAGCTGATCATGAAGGTGGTCAACGTCATCTTCTCCGAGCTGGAGAAAGTCTGGAGTTCGGTCCATCCCATCTCCTTCCAGTACCTGCGGAGTGAGGTCAACTCTCAGTTCGCTTCCATTGTTCCCCCCACCGACCTGGTCCTCACCATCCCCTTCGATGTAGAGCTGGAACAGGTCAACGGGCTGATCACCCTCTGTGTTCCCTATTCTGCCCTGGAACCCATCAAGACCAAACTCTACTCGGGGTTCCAGACTGATCCCCAGGAATGCGATCAGAGCTGGGTCCGCAGGTTCATGGAGCAATTGCAAACCACCGAGGTGGAGCTGGTGATCGAGCTGGGAAAGACCTCGGTGAGCATGCAAAGACTCCTTCAGTTGAAGGAGGGCGATATTCTGACCCTGGGAAAGGATGTTTCCGAACCGTTAACCGCCAAGATTCGGGAGGTTCCCAAGTTCCTGGGCAAAGCGGGAATGTACGGGAGCAACAAGGCGTTTCAGGTCGAGGCGAAAATCACCCCTTCCTAAATTTTAAGGAGCATTCGCCATGGAGCAGGATGTAGGAAAGCCGAATCAGAAGGAGATGAATGCGGGAGCCGATAAACAGGTCTCTCCCCCTGGAGGAGCCGGCCTGAAAGAGGCGCCCAACCTGGACTTCGTTCTGGATATCCCCCTGGAAATTTCCGTGGAGCTCGGCCGGGCAAGGATTCTGATCAGCGAGCTCCTCCAGCTGGGGCAGGGCTCGGTGATCGAACTCAACAAGCTGGCCGGGGAGCCGGTGGAGATCTTCATCAACCAGAAGCTCATCGCCCGGGGGGAAGTGGTGGTGGTCAATGACAAGTTCGGGATTAAAATGACCGACATCCTCAGCCCCATGGAGAGGGTGAAACAGCTGGGAACGTGAGGCTGGAAATGATCTGGGCGACGGTGAAGATGATTTTGGCGCTGGGAGGCATTCTGGTCCTCCTCTTCTTCCTGGTGCGGCTGTTCAAGCGGTGGGAGTGGGGGAGCGGAAGCCCGGGACCGGAGGGGGGGATCCGGGTTCTCAGCAGCAAGCTGATTGCCCCCCAGAAGCATATCTCCCTGGTGGAGATCGCGGGGGAGATTTTGGCCTTGGGAGTGACTCCCCAGCAGATCACCTTTTTGACTAAAATCGAAAATGAGGAAATGGTGAAGAAGAGCCTTTCACCCCGCGACATCAGGCCCCAGGCACCCGCCTGGGTGAAAGGGCTTCCCTTTTTATGGAAGAAGGGGAAGGAAACCCTCCTGGAGAGGGGAAATGAGAAATAGGCTCTTTCTCCTGCTTCTCCCCGCAGGGGTGCTCTTTTTCCTCTGCCTTGCCGCTCCCCTGGCCGCCGCCCCCGCCCAGGGCTGGCCGATTCCCACGGTGAAGATCGGGGTGGGGGAAGCCAAGGACCCGGGGGAGGTTACGGTTCTCATTCAGATCCTCATTCTCCTAACGGTCCTCTCCCTGGCCCCGGCCATCCTGATCATGATGACCTCCTTCACCCGGCTGGTGGTGGTTTTCTCCTTTATCCGCCAAGCCCTGGGGACAAACCAGATGCCGCCGAACCAGCTTATGATCGGGCTGGCTCTGTTCTTGACCTTTTTCATCATGACTCCGGTCTATCAGACGGTCCACGATAAAGCCTGGGTCCCCTATCAGCAGAAAAAGATCAGCCAGGCCCAGGCTCTGGATGAAGCCCTTAAGCCCGTTCGCCAGTTCATGTTCAAACAGACCCGGGAAAAGGACCTGGCCCTCTTCGTGCAGATGGCCAAGATGGCCCGACCCAAGAACCAAGAGGACATTCCCACCACGGTCCTCCTTCCGGCGTTCATGATCAGCGAACTCAAAACCGCGTTCCAGATCGGCTGTATTCTCTACATCCCTTTCTTGATCGTGGACATGGTTGTTTCCAGCGTCCTTCTGTCCATGGGAATGATGATGCTTCCCCCGGTGATGATCTCCCTGCCCTTCAAGGTGCTGCTCTTCGTCCTGGTGGATGGATGGAACCTGCTGGTGGGTTCGCTGGTAAAAAGCTTCTACTAACCGAGCAGAGAGCAAAGAGCGTAGAGCATAGAGCAAAATAAAGAGACCCAAGAAGGCAGAAATGAGACCGGAAAAAAGAACCAAAATCCAGGGTGCGAAAAGAAGAGAGCTTTTTTTCTTGGGTTTTAACTCTTGGCCCTCTGCTCTTCGCTCTCTGCTCTTGGCGAGGTTATTCGGATGACGCCAGACCTGGTGGGCCAGATCGCCCGGGACGCCATTGAGATCACACTTTTTCTTTCTATCCCCATTCTGGGCGTGGGGCTGGTGGTCGGTTTATTGGTCAGCCTTTTCCAGGCGGTGACCCAGATTCAAGAGGCCACCCTGATCTTCGTGCCCAAAATCATCGTGGTCTTCCTGATGCTCCTGATTTTGTCTCCCTGGATGATGAGGAAGATGATGTTCTTCACCGAGCAGTTGATCGTGAATCTGCCCCAGTACGCGAGGTAGGAAACGGAACGATGCCCTCGACGGCGCTATGGAACTGGTCCCTTTTCCAATTTCAATCGTACCTCCTGGTTCTCATGAGGGTGGCGCCGGTTCTCTTTATGATGCCCGTGCTAAGCTCCCGCAACCTCCCCAACCTTTTGAAGATCGGATTGACCCTGACGGTGGGCCTCATTTTCTTGCCCTGGGTCCGGATGGACCCCGCGCTTCTTCCCACGGAGCCTTACTCCTTCGCCTTTTTCCTGACCGCCGAGCTCATGATCGGTTTCATCCTGGCCCTTTCGGTGAAGATCGTCCTGGCCGGCATTCAGCTGGGCGGAGAACTGGCCGGATTTCAGATGGGGCTTTCCCTGGCCAACGTGGTCGACCCCGCCTCGCAGGTCAATACCCCGGTCATCTCCCAGTTCTTGTATCTTATGACCCTGGTTCTGTTCCTGGCCGTGGACGGGCATCACTGGTTCTTCCAGGCGGTGGGCCAGAGCTTTCTCCTCCTGGCCCCGGGAGAAATTCATCTGCAGCCGGGAATCCACCGCCATTTCCTCTATCTCATGGGGAATCTCTTTGTCATCGCCGTTAAAATCTCGGCTCCGGTCGTGGCGGTCCTCATTTTTACCCAGATTGCCCTGGGGATCCTGGCCAAGGCCGTTCCCCAGGTGAATATCCTGATGACCAGCTTTCCCATCACCATCGGGCTGGGGCTCCTTTTCCTGGGTTTTTCCCTTGACCTGGTCTTCCCCTACTGTGAGGTTCTCTTCCAGGAGGCCGGGAAGGGGCTGGTTTCCACCCTCCTGCCTTTGATGCGGAGATAAGGATGGCGGACGACTCTTACGGAGAACGAACAGAAAAAGCGACCGGAAAACGCCGGAGCGAGGCCCGCAAGAAGGGACAGGTGGCCAAGAGCCGGGAAATTCCCTCGGTGGCGGTTCTCCTGACCGCGCTATCGGTTCTCTATCTTCTGAGCACGCACTTCCTGCAGCAGCTCTCTTCGGTCATGGTCCGCAGTTTTCAGAAAATCGGCTCCTGGACCCTGGATTTCGACCATACCCAGGCCTTCCAGGCCGAAATTCTCTGGTGGCTTTTCCAGACCCTGGCCCCCCTCCTGCTGGCCATTTCGGCCGTGGCCGTCCTGAGCAACTTCGTGCAGGTCGGGAGTCTGTTCTCCACGGAAGCGATTCAGCCCCAGCTCAAGAGGATCAGCCCCATCGCGGGATTTTCCCGCCTCTTTTCCAAGCAGGCCCTGGTGGAGCTGCTCAAATCGGTGGGCAAAATCCTGATCATCGGATGGGTGGCCTATTCCACGGTGCGGCAGGAGCTGACCGAGATCCGCTCCCTGACCGGTCAGGACGTGGCCAGCATTTTCCGTTTTGTGGGGTTGGTTTCGGCACGGATCTTTTTCAAGACCGTGCTGGTCATGATTACCCTGGCCGCCCTGGACTACGCTTTCCAGCGGTGGAGCCACGAGAAGAGCCTGCGGATGACCAAGCGGGAAGTCCAGGAAGAATACAAGCAGTCCGAGGGAGATCCCCTGATCAAGTCCCGCATCCGGTCCATTCAGCGGGAGATGGCCCGGAAAAGAATGATGTCCGAGGTTCCCAAGGCGGACGTGGTCATCACCAACCCCACCCACCTGGCCGTGGCCCTTCTCTACGAGCGGCAGGAAATGACCGCCCCCCGGGTGGTGGCCAAGGGAGCGGGGTGGATCGCGGAAAAGATCAAGGAGACGGCCCAGGCCCACGGGGTTCCCATCCTGGAGAACAAACCGCTGGCCCAGGCGCTCTATAAAACGGTGGAGCTGGGACAGATGATCCCCTCCTCCCTGTACCAGATGGTGGCCGACCTGCTGGCCCATGTGTACCGGATGAAAAACCGAAGGATCTAAGCACAAATGGCCCCAATGGCAGAGAAAGTCATTTCGTCGCCCCTGTTGACCAAAGAAGGGATTCGCTTCGACCGGAGCGAAGTCGCCATGGCGGTGGCGGTGGTGTCCATTCTGATGGTGATGGTGATCCCCCTCCCTCCCATGCTGCTGGACATCCTTCTTTCCTTGAGCTTCACCCTTTCGATCCTGGTGCTGCTCACGTCCCTGTACATCACCCACCCCCTGGAGTTTTCCACCTTTCCCTCGGTTCTCCTGCTGACCACGCTCTTCCGGCTGTCCCTGAACATCGCCTCCACCCGCCTCATCCTTCTCCACGGCAATGAAGGAACCTCGGCGGCCGGCGTGGTCATCAAATCCTTCGGCCACTTCGTGGTGGGGGGAAATTATGTGGTGGGGTTCATCATCTTCACCATCCTGGTGATCATCAACTTTGTGGTCATCACCAAGGGCAGCGGCCGCATCGCCGAAGTGGCGGCCCGGTTTACCTTGGACGCCATGCCCGGCAAGCAGATGAGCATCGACGCCGACCTGAACGCCGGCATCATCGACGAACAGGAGGCCCGGAGACGACGGTCGCAGATCTCCCGGGAGGCCGATTTCTACGGGGCCATGGACGGGGCCAGCAAGTTCGTCCGCGGGGAGGCGGTCGCGGGGATCCTGGTCATTCTGGTGAATATCGGCGGGGGGTTCATCATCGGGGTCGTGCAGCAGAACCTGCCTTTTATGACCGCGGCCGAGACCTACACCATTCTGACCATCGGCGACGCCCTGGTCGCCCAGATTCCGGCGCTCATCATCTCCACCGCCGCGGGCATTATCGTTAGCCGGGCAGCCTCGGAATTCAGCATGGGGAAAGAGCTGAGCAAGCAGTTCAAACTTCAACCCCAGGCCATCGGCACCTCGGCCGGAATTCTCTTGACCCTGGGGCTGATTCCCGGGCTTCCCCACCTTCCCTTCATCTTTCTCTCTCTGGTCGTGGGAGGGGTGGCCTATCTCGCCTTCCAGGAGAACCGGAAGGTGGCCCAGAAAAAGATGGAGGAGAGGCAGAAAGCAACGCCGACCTCCGCGGCCGACGTGGCCGAATCCCTTCTCCATCTGGACCGGCTGGAACTGGAGGTGGGATACGGGCTGATTCCCCTGGTGGACGAAGAGCAGAACGGGGACCTGCTGAACCGGATCCGCTCCATCCGCCGCCAGTTTGCCTCCGATTTCGGAGTCATCATCCCTCCCCTGCGGATTCGGGATAACCTGCAGCTCCACCCCGGCGATTACCGCATCCTCATCAAAGGGAATGAGGTGGCCCGGGCGGAGATGATGATGGGATACTTCATGGCCCTCAATCCCGGGGAGGTCAAAAAGAGCATGGAAGGAATTCCGGCCAAAGAACCGGTCTTCGGGCTTCCCGCCCTGTGGGTTCCGGAGAAGAAGAAGGAGGAGGCCCAGTTTTCGGGCTACACGGTGGTGGACATTTCCACCATCATGGCCACCCATCTGACCGAAGTCCTGAAGCTGCACGCCGATGAGCTCCTGGGGCGCCAGGACGTGCAGAAGCTCCTGGACCGACTGGCCCAACACTCCCCCAAGGCGGTGGAGGACCTGGTCCCGAACAACCTTCCCCTGGGCGTGGTCCAGAGGGTCCTGCAGAATCTTCTGCGGGAGCGGGTTTCCATCCGGGACCTCCTGACCATCGTGGAAACCCTGGCGGACTATGCCCCCCTGAGCAAGGAGCCGGACATCCTGACCGAGTATGTGCGCCAGAAACTGGCCCGGTCCATTGCCAAGCAATACGAAACGGCCGAAGGGACGCTGCCGGTGGTGGCCCTCGAACAGCGGATCGAGGACCTCCTGCGGGAGAAGATCGTCAGGGGAGAACAGGGCACTTACCTCTCCCTAGAGCCGGCCGTGGCCCAGAAGATCCTGACGAGCATTAATCAGACGCTGGACCGGGTGACCCAGTTGAATGCCCAGCCGGTCATCCTGTGTTCTCCCGGGATCCGCAGGCACCTGAAGAAGCTCCTGGATCGGTTTCTCCCGCAAATCGCGGTTCTGTCGCATAGTGAAATACCTCCGCAAACGAAAATTCAATCTCTGGGAATGGTGAGCCTCAGCCATGCAGATTAAGCGCTTCGAAGCATCGGACATGCAGGAAGCCATGCGGCAGGTCAAAGAAACTCTGGGACCCGAAGCCCTCATCCTCTCCACCAAGACCGTCCGGAGGCCGGTCGGCCCGGCCCGGATGCCCCGGCCCTCCCTGGTCGAAGTGGTGGCGGCGTCCGATCATCCGGTGACCGAAAAGCCGCCAGCGGCCCCGAAGGCGTCCCCCCTTTGGCTTCCCAAGCTGGAGACGCAGAGGAGTTCCGCCTCCCCCGTGGAGAACCCTTTCCTGCAGAAGATGCTGTCGGCGGGGATCTCTCCGGAGTTTGTCAGGGCGCTGGCGAAAGATCTCCGCGGCTGGCGGACCGAGTCCCGCCGGGAGGGGACCCCGGAATCCTGCCTCGATTACCTACGGTGGAAATTGATGGAAGCCGTGGAGGTGACCGGACCGGAGGCGGAGGGGGCCAAAGTCTGGTCGTTCATCGGGCCGACGGGAGTGGGCAAGACCACGACTCTGGCCAAGCTGGCGGCGCACTTCAGCCTACGGCTGGCCCAGAAAATCACCCTGGTCACCATCGATACCTACCGGATTGGAGCGGTCAACCAGCTCAAGACCTACGCCCGGATTCTGGGCCTACCCCTGGAGATTGCCACCGGCCGGGGGGAGTTTCAGGAGATCCTTTGGAGCAACCGGGACCGGGATTTAGTGCTGGTGGACACGGCGGGAAGGAATCCCCATTCCCAGGAGCAGCTGGAGGAATTGAAGGGCATCCTAACCGCGGACCCCCGGGTGGAGAATCACCTGGTCCTCAGCGCGACAACCAAGGATTTCGACCTGGCCCAGGCGGTGCAGCGCTTCAGCCTCCTGCCCATCCGGAGCTACATCTTCACCAAGCTCGATGAGACCGATGAATACAGCTCTCTCTTCAATCAGTTGTTGCGTTTCAGACGCCCCCTTTCCTACCTAACCAGCGGGCAAAAGGTCCCCGAAGATATCGAGCTGGCGACCAAGGGAAGGGTGGCCAGTTTGGTTCTAAACCGGATTCCATGGAATTGATGAGGTCAACAGGAATGGATCAAGCCGAAGGATTACGGACCCTGATTAAAACCCGCGTGGAGAGAGGAGACCCCTCCGGCCCCCTTCCTTGCCGCTGGCCCCGGGTTATCTCCGTGGGGAGCGGAAAAGGAGGGGTGGGGAAGACGAACGTGGTGGCCAATCTGGCCTTCGCCTTCACTCTCCTGGGCAAGGAGGTGCTGGTCCTGGATGCGGACCTGGGGCTGGCCAACCTGGACGTGCTTCTGGGCCTGACTCCGAAATACACCATCCAGCATCTGCTGAACCGGGAGAAGAGCGTCTTTGAAATCCTGACCCGGGGTCCGGGGGGAATGTCGATTCTGCCGGCCTCCTCCGGGGTTCTGGAACTGGTGGACCTGGATGAGAGCCAGAAGATCTTTCTGATGAATGAACTGGACCTCATCGCCGGGACGGTGGACCTTCTGCTGATCGACACGGGCGCGGGGATCTCTTCCAATGTTCTATATTTCAACCTGGCGGCGGAGGAATCCATCGTGGTCCTGACCCCGGAACCCACGTCCCTGACCGACGCCTACGCCCTGATCAAGGTCCTGGCCCACACGTACCGGAAGGAGAGATTCACCCTGCTGATCAATTCCGCCCGGGACGGCCAGGAGGCCAAGGAAGCCTTCCGCAAGATCAGCATGGCCGTGGACCGTTTCCTGGGAAGCATCTCCCTCGATTATCTGGGATTCGTGCCTTTCGACGAGAAACTCCCCCTGGCGGTCAAGAGCCAGCGGCCGGTCCTGGAGATCTATCCGCAAGCCCTTTCCAGCCGCAGCTTCATGGAGATGGCCAAGAACCTGATGGAGAAGCCGGCGCCCCATCAGACCCACGGGCAGATTCAGTTCTTCTGGAGGCATTTGTTCCAATGTCAACAGCTAACCGAACAGAAGGGGAGAGGCGATTGAAATCGCGGGCCCTGACCCACAAGATCTATTCGGCCGGCCTCAAATCCGGCGGCCTGAAATCCGCGGCGGTGCCGCCGCCGGACCCCGCCAACCGGGAGGAGATGATCCTGAAGTACACTCCCTTGATCAAGTACATCGCTCACCGGTTGGCCATGCGCCTTCCTCCGCACGTCTCGGTGGAAGACCTGATGAGCGCCGGGGTCATCGGCCTGATGGATGCCCTGAACAAATTCGACCCGCAGAAAAAGGTGCAGTTCAAGACCTACGCGGAATTTCGCATCAAGGGGGCCATGCTGGATGAGCTGCGGTCCCTGGACTGGGTGTCCCGGTCGGTGCGGCAGAAGGCCGCCCAGTTGGAGAAGACCTACCATAGCCTGGAGAAGAAAAGAGGAAGGGCCGTGGAGGACGAAGAGGTGGCGGCGGAGATGGGGATCGACCTGGACGCCTACTACAACCTGGTCAACGAGGTCAACGGAGTTTTTCTGCTGGACTTTGAGAATCTTCGCCACAAAATCCCCAAACTTCCCGAAGAGGACCTGATCAACCTCCTCATGGACGACACGGAAAAGCAGCCCCTCCACCTCCTCGGGGTGGAGGAGCTGAAACGGGTCCTGGCCCAGGCCATCGAGGACCTGGCCCCGAAGGAAAAGACGGTCATCTCGCTCTATTACTATGAAGAACTGACCCTGAAAGAGATCGGAGAAGTCTTGGGTTTTACCGAATCCCGGATCTGCCAGATCCACGCCAAAGCCATTTTGAAGCTGAAATCCAGAATCCGTCCCTACTTGAGGGACTCGGGATGAAAAGAAACTCCGAAGGCCCCAGGAGCGGAGATCCCTCCGGGAAGCAGATGGGCGACCGGGGGAAAAGAGAGGAAGGGGGAGAATGCCCGACCCGAGCATGAACATCCTGGTGGTGGACGATTTCGCCACCATGAGGCAGATCGTGAAAAAGGCCCTGAAGCAGCTGGGGTACAACCACGTCTTCGAAGCGGATGACGGGAACAGCGCCCTGGGGGTTCTGAAGAAAGAAAAGATCCATTTCATCATCGCCGACTGGAATATGCCCAAGATGCCGGGAATTGAGCTGCTGAAGACCGTGCGCAGCACGGAAGAGTGGAAGGACCTGCCCTTCCTGATGATTACCGCCGAAGGGCAGAGGCATTATGTTCTGGAAGCGGTCAAGCATAAGGTCAGCAATTATATCTTAAAGCCCTTCACCCCGGAAGCCTTGAAGGCAAAGATCGACAAGATTTTCAAAGGGAAGTAAAGGACAATGGGTCGGGGAACCAAGCCCGGCTTCCCCCGGCCCCAGGACCTGAAATCCCATGCCGGATGATTACTCGGTCTTTGGACAATTGAGTCAGATGAATCCCCCGGGATCCACGAAGAATTCCAAGGAAGTCCCGGTGGATAAGGATGCGCGACGGCGACTGAAAGGGAAGAAGAAAGAGCCGGAGAAGGAGAAGGCAGAAGAAGAAGACCTGGAGCTGGAAGAAGGGACGGAATCCTCGAAAGAAAAACCGCCGGTGGGGAAAGTCGTGGATATTACCATCTGACAACAGGGAAAGGAATGGGAAGATGAATTTCAACGACCCTTGGGGACTCCTTCTGGTCGAGGCCAGCATCCTGGCCTCCCTCGTGGTCATCCTCTTTTTCGTAAGGAGAGCGCTGCGGATGGCTCCCCCGAAGAAGGCCAGAGGATTGACCCAGAGCAGGAAAAGCCTGGAAACCAACCTGGAAAGGATCAACCAGCTGCTCAAGGAGTCGGAGACCCTCACCCAAGACCTTACCAACAACCTGGCGGAAAAAAGGGAGATCATAAAGAAGCTGATGGAATCCCTGGACGAAAAGATTCGCGGCCTGAACCTGCTGCTGGAGAAGATCGAAGGAAAGATCCCCCCCCCGGGACCGGCGGTCGGTGGCCGAGAAGGCAACGGGCCGGTGGTGGAAATGGCTCTGGCGGGATGCGGAGTCTCCGATATCGCCAGGCGCCTGGGCCTTTCCCAGGAAGAAGTCCGGCTGATCCTGGATTTGAGGAAGATCACCACCGGTTGAAAGGATAAAACGCATAGCGCAAAGCGCATGGAGCATAGCGCCGAAAACATCAGGAATTGAGAACCAATAATCACCCATCTATATTATCTTGGACGAGATCAAGATCTTTTTCCCATCTCTCTTTCTCCCCCTTCCCGAAGGGGCCCGCGGCCCTGAAAAAATCCCCCTCTTCCGCCCGGGAGACCGGGTCCAGGGAAGAGTGCTCCAGCAGATCGATGCCCACCATTTCTCCCTCCAGCTGGGAGGCCGGACGGTGGTCGTGGAAAGCAACGTTTCCCTCCCCCTTTCCGCGGACCTTATCTTCCGGGTGGAGGAAGCTGGCCCCCGGACCCTTCTGAAATGGATCCCTCCCGAAAGCCTGGAGGACGCCCCCACGGTTTCTTTCCTGAAAAGGGGTCTCGCTGCGGACATCCCTCTGGAACAACTGGCGGCAAAGTTGTCCCACCTGGAGCAGGTGAAATGGATGGCCCCCGTCGAGAAGGAGACCTGGAAGCAATTCCTCCACCTATTCCATCGATTTTCCCTCTCGGACCTGGAATCCCAGGGCCCCCACCTACTGGAAAGACTGTTTTCCCAATCGGGCTTTTTCTGGGAGAGCAAGGTCCAGCACTGGATCGAAGGCGGGAGGAAAGAACCGGCCGACCCTCTGGTCCGGGAAGATCTCAAAGGTCTGGCCCTGAAACTCCTGGATCACCTGAAAGGACTGGCCGGTTCATCCGGGTCCGAATTGGGCAAGCCAGGGACCCTGGAGGAGCTGAAGCAGGACCTGGGGAGCTTTCTCCAGAAGATTGAGCTCTATCAGGTTCTCAACCTCCGGCCTTCGGACTCGCCCGACCGGTTCTTTCTCTTCCTCCCTCTCTGGGTGGGAAATCAGCTGCAGTTTGTGGAATTCGACCTTTCCCTTCCCCGGGAGAAATCCGCCCCGGAAAAGGGGAATGGTTTTTCGGTCCTCTTTCTGCTGAACCTTCCCGACCTGGGAAAGGTCAGAATCGAAGTCCAGATCAAGGAAAAAGACCTTTTCTGCCGGTTTGTGGTTTCCGAAGGGGAAGTATCGGAATTCCTCAAAAAGAACCTTTCCCTCCTGCGGGAACGTTTGGAAGGGCTGGGATTCCGGCCTTCGCTCCAGATGACCACCGGCCCGGTGGAAATGGAGAAGGAGATTTATTTTCGGGACTTGGAGAGAGAATCCCAGGCCCTGCTCAGCGTGGTCATCTGAGGCCCCATGAAAAACCCGAAAAAGAAGAATCCCTTTCGCCAGGCGGTGGCTTTACATTACCTTCCCAAGGTGGACCGGGCCCCCAAAGTCACAGCCAAGGGTTCGGGTCTGGTGGCGGAAAAAATTATTGAACTGGCCAAGAAACACGGGATTCCCATTCAAGAGGACCCCGCCCTGGTTCAAATTCTGGCCCAGCTGGATTTTAATCAGGAAATCCCCCCATCGGTCTATGGAGTGGTGGCGGAGATCCTGGCCTTCATCTACCGAATGAACCAGAAATACCGGACCGCGGCAGGGCCGGGAAAATAGGCAAGAAATTCCTTTGCTTCGGGTATTTTTTTCCTTGGCCTAAGCGGGAAACTCAGAGAGACGGCGGGGGCGGGGATTCCGGGAGATTTCGGGAAAATGTCAGTAGGGAAATAAAATTCTAACTATTTGGAATTAATTATAAAAATAAATCATCCTCGCTCTTCCCTCCTCCCCCTGAAGGAAAGGCCCGCAGAATCCCGATGGCACAATCCTTGCTATTTCCAAGGACAGACTCTTGAAGGAGGAAGAAAAGTGGGTATTTTTCAAAACTCTGCGGTCATCGGGCTTTTTCGCCAGGAGAGAAGGTATGAACTCATATCCAACAATCTGAGCAATGTCAAGACCCCCGGCTTCAAGAAAGATGTCCCGATTTTCCATGAGGTCTTTTCCGAGGCCCTTCACCCCTCGCTCTCGGCCCTTTCCATGGACTTAGAATTCTCCCAGACGCTCCTGGCGCAGGGGGAGATCCAGAACTCCGGAAATCCGCTGGACCTGGCCATCGAAGGAGAGGGCTTTTTCAGGGTCAAGACTCCCGAGGGGGTCCGTTACACCCGGAACGGAAACTTTCGTCTAACCCGGGAAGGGATCCTGGTCCAGTCCAATGGTTTTCCGGTTCTGAGCTGGAACGGGGAAATCACCCTGCGGGGAAACCAGATTGCGGTGGAAAAAGATGGAGTGATCAAGGTGGACGGGGAGGAGCGGGAAAAGCTGGCCCTGGTCACCTTTGCCGATTTGAAGGCATTGAAGAAGGAAGGAAAGACCCTTTTCAAGCTGGAAGGGGAGCAGGAGGAAAAAGAGGCTGAAGGAACCCAGATCGTTCAAGGAGCCCTGGAAGGCTCCAACGTGAATGTCATGGAAGAGATGGTTCAGATGATCGATTCCCTGCGCACCTTCCAGGCCTGCTACAAGATCGTGCAGGTCCAGGATGAAATGAACGCCAGATCGGTCAATGACCTGGCAAAGGTTTAACCTAAAAGGAGGAACACGGAGATGATGCGAGGACTTTGGGCTGCGGCCACGGGCATGTCCTGTCAGCACACGAACTTGAACGCCATCGCCAACAACATGGCCAACGTGAACACCACCGGCTTCAAGAAAAGCCGGGTCAATTTCCAGGATTTAATGTACCAGAACCTGCGCATGCCCGGAGCCGCCACTTCCACGGGGGGTCAGCTTCCCGCCGGAATCCAGGTGGGAATGGGGGCCAACGTGGTGGCCGTGGAGAAAATCTTCCTCCAGGGAGATTACACCCAGACCAAAAACAATCTGGACCTGGCCATTGAGGGCAAAGGGTTTTTTAAATTGCTGAGCAACGGAAAAGAAGTCTACACCCGGGCCGGGGCCTTCAAAATGGACAAGGACGGCTACATTTGCGACGCCCACGGGAATCGACTTCAGCCGGAATTCGCCATCCCCCAGAGGACCGCCAACCTCACCGTGGAACCCGGCGGAAGGATCGTGGCTTCCGGTTCAGACGGAAGAGAACTGGGCAGCACCCAGATTCAGCTCTACAACTTCATCAACCCCGCGGGCTTGATGGCCATGGGACACAATCTCCTGGTTCCCAGCGAGGCCTCGGGTGAACCTCTCCAGGGAAATCCCGGGACCGATGATTTCGGGACGGTTCTCCAGGGTTTCCTGGAAATGTCCAATGTGGACGTGGTGGAGGAGATGATCAACATGATTACCACCCAGAGGGCCTACGAGATCAACTCCAAGGTCATCCAGACCGGAGACGACATGCTCCAGATGGCCGCGACGCTCAAAAGGTAGGAGCGGGCCTCATGAGATTTCATAGAATACCCGTCTGGCTTTTTCTCCTGGTTCTTCTCGGCTCCCTTTCCCTTTCCGGAAAGGCCTTCCCTCAGTCCGCCCTCCCGGACAGGGAGAAGGGGGAAACGGCAGGGCAGTATCTGGACCGCTCCGAGGTCGCCCGCTTCCTGGAAAATCAGATGCAAAAGGCCCTGGGAGATGAAAGGAAGACGGTCCGGGTCAAGGACCTCCAGGGCGGGGAGAGAATGCCCGCGCCCCCGGGTGACCTTTCCTGGGAAGCCAGGATTCCCGACCGTTTTCACCAGGGCGGCACCATTCCCGTATCCCTGATCCTGCGGGCAGACGGGGAAAAGGCCCGGGAGGTCCGGGTTCAGGCGAGAGTGGAGATTTACGCCGATGTGGTGGTGGCTCGAAACGCTCTCCGCAGACATCAGGTGGTGGAGGAGAAAGACGTTCAGGTGGTGAATAAAAATATCACCGCTCTTCCGGGGGACGTGGTTACGGACTTGCAGGAGGTATTGGGAAAACGGATGACCCTTTCGGTCAACAGCCAGGAAGTCCTGCGTAAGGCCATGGTGGAAGTCCCCCCCCTGGTCAAGAAGGGAGACCGGGTGACTCTCCTGGTGGAGAATCCTTCCTTTCGAATCACGAGCGCGGGAGAGGTGAAGGAGGACGGGCGAAGGGGAGACCGGATCCGGGTGCTCAACATCTCCAGCAGAAAAGAGGTCCACGGGCGGGTTCTGGACAACCACACCGTGCAGGTGGACTTTTAGTCTTTTAAGAGTCAAGTGGTGCGCAAGATGGCATCAAGAATTTCAATGAAAAGGGCCAATTCCAAATTCGAATGTCTTTTCTTGATTTGCTGTTTTTGCACATTTGAATTTCGAATTTGTTTCGGATTTCGGTATTCGGATTTCGGATTTTTCGATGCCTCGAACCTGCTTGGCTCCGCCATGCCGGGT
>Ga0209253_10002262_pt1 | contig 17049 bp, 12 predicted proteins | sample FrelakmetBRP12BR_FD_187145 | JGI IMG/M metagenome (GOLD analysis project Ga0209253, IMG submission 187145) | Freshwater lake sediment microbial communities from the University of Notre Dame, USA, for methane emissions studies - BRP12 BR (SPAdes)... | ecosystem: Environmental > Aquatic >...
TCGCGCGACGGCTGGTCGGCCGAGGCCGGTTACGGCGACTACGAAACGCGCAAGGCAAGCCTCAACGGCGGCGTGCCGCTCGGCCAGTCTGCGGCTTTCGACTTCGGCGTCTCGTGGATCGACAGCGCAGGCTTCCCGACGCGCACCGAAGACGACACGAACCGCGGGTACGACGACCTGAGCTTCAGCGCCAACCTGCGCGGCAAGGTCGGCGGCGCCGAACTGTCGCTGCGGCACTGGAGCGCCTCCGGCAACACGCAGTATTCCGATTACTTCCTCACGCCGGTCGACCAGGACTACGCGGACTCGACGACCGCCGCGGAGATCAGCCTGCCCGTCGCGGGGCGCGGCGAGGCCCGCGCCACGCTGAGCCATTTCGAGGACCGCATCGACCAGAACCAGCCGCCGTTCGAGGGCGCTCCGAACGACTTCCTGCGCACGCGCCGCGATACGGCCGACGCGCAGTTCGACTGGAAGGCGACGGACGCCCAGTCTTTCGGCGTGGGCGCGATGTTCTCCCGCGAGAATGCGAGCAGCTCGTCGTTCGGCGAGAAGTTCGATGCAGATACGGATTCGCTCAACCTGTACGCACAGGATCGCATCGAGGCGGGAAGGCACAGCGCGGTGCTCGCGCTCGGCTACACCGACCACGAGACGGCGGGCAGCGAAGTGACCTGGAACGTCGACTATGGTTACGCGATCACGCCGCAGACGAGGCTCTACGGCCTCGCGGGCAAGGGTTTCCGGGCGCCGGACGCCTCGGACCGCTACGGCTTCGGCGGCAATCCGGACTTGAAGCCCGAGAAGTCGCGCAACTACGAACTCGGCCTGCGCCAGAAGATCGGCGAGCACCAGTCGATCGAGCTCTCGGCCTTCCGCAACGAGATCGACGACCTGATCGAGTACGTCGTGCTCGATTTCGAGACGTTCGAGGGCGAGAACCGCAACGTGGCCGAGGCGCGCATCCAGGGTGTCGAGGCGTCGTGGAGCTACGCGCACGGACCCTGGCAGGTGCGCGTCGAGGCGATCCACCAGGATCCGCGCGACCTCACCGACGATACGCAGCTGCTGCGCCGCTCGAAGGAAAGCCTGACGGCTTCGCTGGCCCGCCAGCTCGGGCCCGTCATGCTCGGACTCAACGTGCTGGCCACGGGCGAGCGCAAGGACTTCGGCTTCCCGAAGCCGGTGACGCTCGACGGTTACGTGCTCGCGGACCTGACGGCCCAGTGGCAGGTCACGCCGGCGCTGGCGCTGGTCGGCCGCGTGGAGAACCTGTTCAACGAGCAGTACGAGCTCGCGAGCACTTACAATACGCCCGATCGCGGCGTATACGTCACGGTGCGTTACGCACCGCCCCGGGGACAGTGATGGGCCATCGACTCAGCAGGATCTACACGCGCACCGGCGACGACGGCAGCACGGGCCTCGGCGATGGAATGCGCGTCCCCAAGGAGCATTTGCGGGTCGAGGCCTACGGCACCGTCGACGAGGCCAACAGCGCCATCGGCGTGGTGCTCGCGGTACCGAACCTGCCGGCCGCGATCGCCGCCACGCTCACCGAGATCCAGCACGACCTGTTCGATCTCGGCGGCGAACTTTGCATTCCCGGCCACCGCGCCATCACCGCGCAGTACATCGACCGGCTCGAGCAGACTCTCGACCAGCTGAACGAGGAACTGCCGCCGCTCAAGGATTTCATCCTGCCGGGCGGTGGGCCTGCTGCGGCCGCCTGCCACCTCGCGCGGACCGTGGCGCGCCGGGCCGAGCGGCGGGTGTGGGCGCTGGCCCGCGTCGAGAACGTCGCTGCCGAAGTGCCGCAATACCTGAACCGGCTGTCGGACCTGCTGTTCGTCGTTGCGCGCGTGCTCGCGCGCAACGAGAGCGGCAGCGAAGTGCTTTGGCGCCACCGCCCGCCGGGTTGAGCCGCCGGCTATTGCCCGAACCGCCTGCGAGCATCGTCGAGCGCCGCGCAGGTGGCGTGAACGCCCTCGGCGAGCCGCGGCGTCGCGCGTGCGACGAGATCCGACGGCAACGAATAGATCGTCTTCGCGCGCACGGCCTTCAGTCGCGGCCATTTCGCCCACTGCGCCATCGGATCGGCAATCGTGTCGTCGGTGCTGACGATCACCTGCGGATCGAGTTCGAGGACGGCCTCGAGCGTGATCGGCGGCGCGATCTGCGGCAGTTTTGCGAACACGTTCCGGCCGCCGCACAACTGCACCACCTCGCTGATCACGTGCTCGCCGTTGACGGTGTAGACCGGGTCGTCGTCGATCTCGATGAACACCGACAGCGGCTTGCTCGCAGCATGGGTCTCACGCTGTGCCGCGACGTCGCGCTCGAACTCCCGGGCCGCCTGTTCGGCCATGGCTGCGCTGCCCGCCAGCGCGCCGATGCGACGCAGCGCCACTGGCACGTCCGACAGTCGATAGGTCGGAACGGACTCGACCTTCAGGCCGAGCCGGCGCAATTGCTCGATCACGGCGTCGGGCGTGCCGCTCGGCCACACGAGCACGAGGTCCGGGTGCAGCGCCAGCACGCGCTCCATGTCCACGCGCCACGCGTCGCCGACGCGAGGCAGGCTGCGCGCCGCCGCCGGGTAGTCGCTGTATTCGACGGTGCCGACGATGGCCTGGCCGGCGCCGGCCGCAAAGGCGATCTCCGTGAGGTTCGGCGCGAGGCTGACGATGCGCAACGGCACAGCAGCCTCCGATTGCGCCATGAACGCCAGCAGGATCAGTGCCGCGCGCCCTTCCCTCAAACCGCGCTCCCTGCCAGCACCAGTGCCGCCACCACCACCAGCCAGATCCAGAGCGCGCGCACCACGATGCGCAGCGCTCCGCGCGCGGTCGCCACGTCGAGCCCGTCCGCGGGCACGCTCGCAAGGCTCGGCCGCAGCGACCCGCAGCCGACGCGGGCAAGCAGGTCCTCGCTGCGGTCGAGCAGCCCTTGGCTGGCGCCGTCGACGGCCGCCTTCCAGTTGCCGACCGCGTCCTCGAAGCTGCCTGCGAGCGCATACGACAGGGCGGCGAGACGAGCCGGCACCCATGCCAGCACGCCGTGCACTTTCGCGAGCGTGCCGCTGAACGAGTCGCCGCCCGCCGGGGCGTTCGAGCGCAGGGCTTCGAACGCCGCACGGCGACGCAGCAGGTCGCTCACGCGGAACAGCCACGCGCCTGCAGCACCAAACACGACGAACCAGAAGATGACGCCGAAGATGCGGTTGTTGGCCTGCACGAACACGGCTTCCTCGATCGCGGCGCGCGCGCCGTGCGCGTGGCGCTCGGCATCGCCCTCGAGCAAGGCGCGGGCGCCGGCCGACGCCGCATCGCGATCGCCCCGCTCGAGTGCGGCGACGTAATCGTCGACCTCGTCCTTCAGGTCGCGCGGCCCGAACGAAAAGAGCAGCACGAACACCGCGAACGCGAACTGCGGCAGGCCGAGCAGCTCCGAACCGAGCATCCGCGACACGAGCGCGATCGGCAGCACGGGCAACAGGACCACGACGACCGTGCCGAGCAGCAGCCCCGGGCCGCTGCGCGCCGCCAGCCAGGCGCCCGCCCGGCTGCAATAGCGATCGAGCCATCGGGCCTCACGCAGCCGCAGCAGGTGCGTCAGACCACGCTCGCAGGCCAGGGCGAAGAGGAGCGCGAGGAGATTCATGGGTTCCCCAGCCCCCACGCGAGGCGAACCTCGGTCCGCAGTCGCGGCCAGTCGAACGCGATGCCCGGGTCGGACTTGCGGCCGGGCGCGACGTCGCTGTGCCCGACCACCCGCTCGATGGAAAGGCTGGGATAGGCCCGGCACAGCTCGACGATCAGGGCCACGACGGTGGCGTACTGGGCCTCCTCGTACGCCGAGGCGTCGGTTCCCTCGATCTCGATGCCGATCGAGTAGTCGTTGCAGCGCTCCCGGCCTTCCCAGCTGGAGACACCTGCGTGCCAGGCACGCTGGTGGAACGGCACGTACTGGACGGCCTCCCCGTCGCGACGGACCAGGACGTGCGCCGAGACCCGCAGTGCGGCGATTTCGGCGAAATACGGGTGTTCGTCGGCCGGGAGCCGGTTAGTGAAGAGCCGGTCGATCCACGGCCCGCCGAACTCGCCGGGCGGCAGGCTGATGCCGTGGAGGATGATCAGGTCGGGCTCGACCCCGGGCGGGCGCTCGTCGCAATTGGGCGACGGCACCTGGCGCGCCCCGCCCAGCAGCCCGGTGGCCGGGTCGGGATCGAGGCGCGCAATCCGGTGCTTCGCGGGGCGGCGCTTGCGCATGGGTCAATGATGCCGCTCCGGCGGCGCGAGCGCCAACGCGATTGAATTAGACTGCGACCGTGGACAGAACGCGTCATCCGCTGCACCCGCTCGCCGAGCGCGACCTGCGCGTCGTGTGGCACCCGTGCACGCAGATGAAGGACCACGAGTGGCTGCCGATGATCCCGGTGGCGCGTGGCGAAGGCGTCTGGCTGTACGACCACGACGGCCGACGCTACCTGGACGCCATCAGCTCGTGGTGGGTCAACCTGTTCGGCCACGCGAACCCGCGGATCAATGCCGCGCTCACGGCGCAGCTCGGCCGCCTGGAGCACGTGATCCTCGCGGGCTTCACGCACGAGCCGGCGGTGGCGCTCGCCGAGCGTCTGACGCAGCTCGCCCCGCCCGGCCTCTCGCGCTGCTTCTACGCCGACAACGGCTCGAGCGCGATCGAAGTGGCGCTCAAGATGAGCTTCCACTACTGGCGCAACACGGGGCGGACCGGGAAGCGGCGCTTCATCACGCTCGCCAACAGCTATCACGGCGAGACCCTCGGCGCGCTGGCGGTCGGCCACGTCGAGCTGTACCGCGAGATCTACCAGCCGCTGCTGATGGACGTGATCACCGTGCCGACGCCGGACTGCTACGAGCGCGAGGACGGCGAGGACTGGGAAGCGCACAGCCGGCGCCTCTTTGCGCCGATGGCGCAGGCGCTGGAGAAGCATGCCGACGAAGTGTGCGCCGTGATCGTCGAGCCGCTGGTGCAGTGCGCCGCCGGCATGCGCATGTATCACCCGGCTTACCTGCGGCTGCTCAGCGAAGCCTGCGACCGGCACGGCGTGCACCTGATCGCGGACGAGATCGCCGTCGGCTTCGGCCGCACCGGCACGCTGTTCGCCTGCGAACAGGCCGGCATCACGCCGGATTTCCTGTGCTTGTCGAAGGGACTGACCGGCGGCTACCTGCCGCTCTCGGCCGTGCTGACCAGGGAGAGCGTCTACGAGGCGTTCTACGACGAGTACGCGAAGCTGCGGGCGTTCCTGCATTCGCACAGCTACACCGGCAATGCGCTCGCCTGCACCGCTGCGCTCGCGACACTCGACATCTTCGCCGCGGACCATGTGATCGAGCGCAATCGCGAACTGGCCGCGCACCTCGGGCGGCGCGCGCAGGAACTCGCGGACCTCGATCACGTCACGGAAGTCCGGCAGACGGGCATGATCGTCGCGGCCGAGCTCGCCCGGGGCGGCGATCGCCGCAATCCCTTTGACTGGCAGGAGCGGCGTGGCCTGCGTGTCTACCGGCACGGCCTCGAGCACGAGGCGCTGCTGCGCCCGATCGGCAACGTCGTGTACTTCATGCCGCCTTACGTCATCACGCCGGAGCAGATCGACCGTCTCGTGACGACTGCGCGCGACGGCATCGTGAAGGCCACATGCGACTGATCCGCGTTTACGTCGACCAGCCGCTGGCGACCGACAGCGACCTGCTCCTGCCGGAAGCGGCCGCCTATCACGTCGCTCGCGTGCTGCGACTGCGGGCTGGCGCGCCGATCGTCGCGTTCGACGGCAGCGGCGGCGACTACCGGTGCGAGATTCTCGCCATCGAGGGCGACCGCGTGCGGGTCCGGGTCGGCAGCCGCACGCCGGGCCTGCCCGAATCGCCGCTCGGCATCACGCTCGTGCAGGCGGTCTCGCGCGGCGAGCGCATGGACTGGACGCTGCAGAAGGCTACCGAGCTCGGCGTGCGCGCGATCGTGCCAGTGCTGTCCGCGCGCAGCGTCGTCCGGCTCGACGAGAAGCAGGCGGCGAAGAAGCTGCGGCACTGGCAGGCGATCGTGGCGGGCGCGTGCGAGCAGTGCGGCCGCAGCGTGCCGCCGGAGGTCCGCGCGCCCCAGGAACTGGCCGCGTACCTCGCCAGCGCGCCGCGGGAAGGCCAGCGCTTCGTGCTGAGCCCGAGCGGGCCCGCGTCGCTCGCGGGACTCGCGAGCGTGACCCCGCGCGTCAAACTGCTGATCGGCCCGGAAGGCGGGCTGGATGACGCCGAACTCGAGCGGGCCGCGCAGGCGGGATTCGCGCCGGTAAGGCTGGGACCGCGCGTGCTGCGAACGGAAACGGCCGGCATCGTGGCGCTGACCGTACTGCAGGCGCTGTGGGGCGACCTGCAGTAGCGCGCCGCGGGGCGCGCCTCACGCGGCGCGCGTCTCCTCGCTGATCATTTCCTCGAGACGCTCGAAGTCCGGCAGCAGCGGATACTCGCTCAGCATCCGCACCTGGCAGGCGACGGGGCCGCGATCACCGAATGACCGGGTGTCGTCCGCCTGCAGCACGTCCGCTGCGACCCGCACGAGCTGAGGGAAACCCTGGGTCAGCACGGCGAAGTGGCCACCCGCCGTGTGGCTCGTGATGCCCTGCATCACGACGATGCGGGTGCGCCCGCTGGTGCGCGGCGGCTGGCGGCCGCAGGCAGCCTCGAACGACACGAGCGGCACGCGGCGCCCGCCCCAAGCAACCGTGCCGAGGTACCAGGCCGGCGCGCCTTCCATCGGCGTCGGCGCCTGGTAATTGATCACCTCGGTGACGCACGAACGCGGCACCAGCACGCGATCTTCCGAGAGCGGCACCAGCAGGCAATAGAGCTCGTCCGTCGCGGCGTTCATCGCGGCTCCTGGTTCATTCCTGGCGTCGCCGGGCCAGCACGAGCGGCTCGATCGCGTCGAGCAGCTGGCTTTCCTGGTACGGCTTGCCGAGGTAGTCGTCGACGCCGAGCTCGATAGCCCGCGCCCGGTGCTTGTCGCCCACGCGCGAGGTGATCATGATGATCGGCACGTCGGCGGTGCGCGCGTCATTGCGTACGTGCGCCGCGACCTCGTAGCCGTCCATGCGCGGCATCTCGATGTCGAGCAGGATGACGTCGGGAATGTGCTCCTGCATGACAGCGAGCGCCTCCACGCCGTCCTTCGCCGTCATGACGCGCATGCCGTTGCGCTCGAGCAGGCGCTGCGTGACGCGGCGCACCGTGATCGAATCGTCCACCACGAGGCAGAAGATGCGGTCGTCGCGGGTCGGACGCGCGACCGTTTCCGTGAGCCGCGTGCGCCACTCGGAGCGCACCATCGCGCCCACGTCGAGGATGACCACGATGCGCCCGTCGCCGAGGATCGTGGCGCCCGAAATGCCGCGGATGGCGGCGATCTGCGGGCCGACCGACTTCACCACGATCTCGCGGCTGCCCACGAGCTCGTCAGTGACGAATGCCGTCGAATGCTCGCGGGCGCGCACGAGGATCACGGCGAGCGCGGCGTCGGTCTCGGGCAGCGTGGACGGCCCCGTGCCGACGAACGACCCGAGGTGCTGGAAGCGATACGTGTTGCCGCCGTACGTGAACGTCGGCTGCTCCTCCGCGAGGTGGCGCTCGATCTCCGAGCGCTGCAGTCGCGCAACGCCCTCCACCGTCGCCACGGGGAGCGCGAACAGCTCGTCGTGCACGCGCACGATGAGCGCCTGCGTGATCGCGAGCGTGAACGGCAGGCGGATCGTGAATCGAGCGCCTCGACCGGGCGTCGACTCGATGAACAGCCCGCCGCCGAGTTTCTTGACCTCGGTGGCCACCACGTCCATGCCGACACCGCGTCCCGCCTGCTGCGTAAGGCGGCCCGCGGTGGAAAAGCCAGGCTCGAGGATCAGTTGCAGCGCCTGCTCGTCGGTGAGGTCCTGGTCCGGGCGCAACAGGCCCATCTGGCGCGCCTTGGCGCGAATGGCCGGCACGTTGAGGCCGGCGCCGTCGTCCTCGACGAGGATCACGACCTCGGCGCCCTCGCGCTGCAGCTTCATCGTGAGGGTGCCGGTCTCCGGCTTGCCGGCGGCCATGCGCTCGGCCGGGGTCTCGATGCCGTGCACGATGGAATTGCGCAGCATGTGCTCGAACGGCGGCAGCATGCGTTCGAGCACCTGGCGGTCGATCTCGCCGGAGCCGCCCTCGACGACCAGCTCGACCCGCTTGCCCTCCTCGTTCGCCGCCTGCCGCGCGAGGCGCGTGAGCCGCTGCACATGTCGCTGGAACGGGACCATCCTCGTGCGCATCAGGCCGTTCTGCACCTCCGCGACCACGCGGCCTTGCTGCTGCAGCAGGGTCTGCGTCTCGCGGTTGAGGTTCTCGAGCAGGCCCTCGATGCTGCCGACGTCGCTCACCGACTCGGCGAGCGCCCGCGAGAGCTGCTGGATCATGGAATAGCGATCGAGTTCGAGCGGGTCGAAGTCGGCGCGGTGCCCGAAATCGTCCTGGTGCTTGTTGAGGATCTGCGCCTCGGTCTCGATCTCGAGCTTGCGCAACTGCTCGCGCAGGCGCGTGACCGTGCGGTCGAGCTCGGCGAGATTGAACTCGATCGAGGTCATCTGCTGCTCGATGCGCGCGCGGAAGATGCTCACCTCGCCCGCGTTGTTGAGCAGTTCATCGAGCAGGTCCGCATCCACGCGCGCGAGTTCCTGGCGCTCGTTCTGCAGCACGGGCTCGCGTCCCGGCAGCACGGGCGGCGGCTGCGCGGCCACGTACTGCGCGGCCTCCGGCACCTCGGGCTCGAGCACCTCCGCGGACGGTGGAATGACGGGCCAGTTCAAGCTCGGCGTCAGTAGTTCGTGCTCGAACATCACCGGGACCGCCGGCGGCTCGACCGCTTCGACCGGCGCTTCGACCGGCGTTTCGGGCCGCGGAGGGGCGCCAGCCCCAGCCATCGGCTCGACCGGAGCCGGAGGCGGCTCGGCGGCGGTCTCCGGCGCGGGCTTCGCGCCCGCGACCTCCCGGATGCGCGCCAGGAGCGCGGTCGCCGGCGGAATCTGCTGGCCGCTGCTCGACCTGTCGCGCATCTGCTGCAGTTCGTCGATCGACGCCTGCAGGACTTCGATCGCGGCGGCATCGGCGTGCGCCGCGCCGCCCTCGACCGCGGTCAGGAAGGATTCGAGCTCGTGGCTTACGTCGCCCATGGCGCGGATGCCGGCCATGCGCGCGCCGCCCTTGAGCGTATGCAGCAGGCGCTTGAGCTCGGTGACCTGGCCGGTGTCGGCGCGATCCCGCACCCAGCGCGAGAGCGCGGCATCGGCCTGCTCGAGCAGCTCCGTGGCTTCCTCGCCGAAGATGGCCGCGATGTCGGCGTCGAACTCGACCTCCGGAGGCGAAAGGGGTTCCTCCGCTGCCGGCGCGGGCGCTTCGACCGGAACCGGCGCTTCGACCGGCGGCGTAGGCGGCGGCTCGGGCAGCGCTTCGTGCGGTGAGGTGTGATCGATGTCGGGCTCCGGCGGCGCGAGAAGCGCGTCGGACAGGCCCGGCAACGAGGGTTCCGTCAGGTCTTCGGCATGGGCCTCGGGGACCTGTGAAGTCTCGGCCGCATGCGAGGGTTCAGGTACGGTCGACGGCTCGGGCGTGGACTGCCAGATATCGCCGAGCGTGCGCTCCGCAGCCTCCGCGAGCTGGGCCAGCTCGGCGTCGAGCGAGCGGTCGAGCGCGTGCCAGCCCGCGACGAGCCGGCCCTGCTCCGGGAAGAAGCCCGTGGTCTCGTCCACGTTCTCCGAAACGGTCTCGAGGAGCCGCACCGTGTCTTGCAGCAGGACCAGGCCTTCTTCGGGCAATCCGTGGCCGTTGTCGAACAGCTTGCGGATGTAATCCTCCATCGGCTCGGCGACCTTGATGCCCTGGCGCGCGCCGGCCGTCTTCGCGATGCCCGAGAGCGTGTGGCATGCGCGGTAGAGCGCTTCGGAGATGTGATACGGCGCAAGACCGCGCCCGCAGCGCTCGATGAACTCGCGCACGACGGCGATGTGCCCGGCCGTTTCCTTGCGATAGATCTCGCGCAGGACCGGATCCATGGCGGCGTCGGGCGGCTGCAGTTCTTCCTCGACGGACTCCACGACGGCCGCCGGCTCCAGAGCGGGCGCCGGCGCCTCGGCCTCGACGGGCGCCTCGACCGCCGTGGCCGGCGTTTCGACCGGCGCAGGCCGGGGCGGCAACGACGGGGGCATGGCCGTGGCTTCGCGGCCCGAAAGCGCATCGGCGCGGGCCATGATGCCGGCCACGTCGGCCGCGGCCTCGCCGCCCTGCTCGATTTCGTCCACCAGCTGCGGCATCGCGGCCACGGCATCGCGCACGACGGCGACGATGTCCGGAGAACGCGGGAGCGTCTGGCTGATGACCCGGTTGAGGAGGCTCTCGATGCTCCACGAAAACTCGCCGACACGGCGCGCACCGACCATGCGGCCGCTGCCCTTCAGCGTGTGGAACGCGCGGCGCACGTCGCGCAGGGCCTGCGCATCGAGCGGGTTCGCTTCCCATTGCGGGAAAAGCGCCTGCAGTTGCGTGACGTTCTCGCGGGCCTCTTCTACGAACAGGTCGACGAACTCGCGATCCACGGCGGTGGCGCCGGCTTGCGCCTCCGCGGGCACCACGGCCGGCGTCGCTGCAGATGCAACGGGTTCGAGTTCCACGGTCGCAGCCGCAGCCCCTGTTTCAGCGGATTCGTCGCCGCGCGGCTGGCGCAGGGGCACGACGCGCGGCGCCGCAGGCTCCGCGTCCGCGAGGCTCGCCTCGGCGGCGTCGAGCATCGTCCACTGGTCGGCGCGCCCGGCCTGCAGCGTCTCCATGTAGTACTCGACGGCCACGATGGCGTCGGCGATGCGATCGAGGCGCGGCGATGCGAGCGCGCCCGGGCCCGGACGCACGATCGTCCCTAGCGCCCGGCCGACGTTCTCCATCACATCGACGGCGCGCTGCTTGCCGAGCATCAGCAGGCCGGCCGTGATGCCGCGGACCAGCTGCGGAACCTGATCGAGGCCCTGCGCCTCGGTCGGCGCCGCGATCGCCTGCGTGACCGCTTCCTTGATGCGCGCCATGTTGACGATGCACTCGCGCAGCACGGCGTCCTGGACCAGGCGGAACTCCTCGTCCGTCGGCTCGGAAGGCTGAGCGCCCCTGCGCGGCTCGGGCAGGATCAGGCGCACGAGCTGGCCATCGAGGCTGTCTTCGACCGAGATCAGCGCGGACGCGATGCTGAGCAGCGCGGTGTCGTCGGGCGAGATGCGCTTGTCGACGATCGCGTTCAGGGAGTCGATCTCGCCCTGCACCCGATCGCGCAGCGCGCCGAGACCGAGCACGCCGAGCGTGTCGCTGATCTTGCGCAGCATCTCGAGCTGCGGCACGAGTTCGTCGACCTGCTGCGCGCCCTTGCGCACGAAGATGTCCAGCACGTCCTTGACGCGGGTGAGGTCTTCGCGGATCGCGGCCGCGACGGTCTTCATCAGACGCACGCTCGGCGCCGACAAGGTCTCGCTCGACTCGTCCTCGGGCTCGACCGCAAGCATCTGGTCGAGGTGGAAGGAGCGGCGCACGCCCTCGACGCGCGGGCCGCCGTCCCTGGCGCGAGCGACGTAGAACAGGAGATTGTTCAGCAGCTCGACCGGCGGCGCGTCGGCATAGCGCTGTTCGCCAGTCTCCTGCAGGCGGCGCAACTCGCGGTCGACGTGGCCGAGCAAGCGCTTGATCGAAACGCTGCCGGGCATGCCGCCCTGCCGCAGCGATTCGAGCACCGCGCCGACCACCCACCAGAGCTGGAACAGCGGCTGCGTGGAGGCCGCCACCTCGACCTGGTTGGCGATCTCCGCAAGATGGCCGAGGTTCGCATCGACGTTCTCGCCGCGAATCCAGCCAAGCAGGGCCAGCTGGAAGCGCGGCCTGACGCGGCGCGCGAGGTCGGCGATCTCGCGATCGCCCGCATGCACCGAGGCCGGGCGCGCCGGCTCGTCGGAGCGCAGGTTGAGCAGCAGCAGCGCGCCTTCCGAAAGGAGCGCGCTGCCGCGGACGGCGCGCAGGTCGTTGAGAAGCGGCAACAGCGCGAGCGGCACGTCGCGGCCGCCCGAAGCCACGCGCTCGACGTACGACGGCAATTGCTCCATCGAGCGCATGAGCGCTTCGAGCCCGTCCGTGTCGGCGCGGCCTGCGGCGGAGTGCAGGTCCACGTAGCGCGCGACGTGCTCCATCTCCTCGGCAAGCAGCGAGCCGCCGTAGACCTCGGCAAGCCGCAGTGCGCCTCGGGCGAGGTGCACGTGGGCCGCAAAGCGATGCAGGGCGCCGCGATCCTCGGGGCGTTCCGAAAACGCCTCGAGCGCCACGCGCGCTTCGTTGAGTTCCGCGGCGATCTCGCGCGCGATGACCTGCAGCGAGGCGTGGGCCTCGTCGACGCTGGCGAGTGTCAGGGGTCCGGTGCTCACGACAGTCTTCGGGTTCCGCAGCTCAACCGATCCCGCTCACGCGACGGGGCCGTTCGCCGGACTCGTCGCCGTCGGCGCGCAGCACCGGGTACTCGCCGGTGACGCTCGATTTGCCGGAGGGCGGCAGGCGGAAGCCGGTGACCGACTTGCGCAGCTGGGCCGCGAGCTCGGCCAGCTTGCCGATGGAGCTCGACGTGGCGGAAGTGCTTTCCGCCGTCTGGGAGCTGATTTCGCGCAGCACCTGCATGTTGCGCGAGATGCTCTGCGACACGCCGGCCTGCTGGCGGGAACTGGCCGAGATGTTCTGCACGAGGCTCGCAATCTGGTTCGACACCTGCTCGATCTCCTCGAGCGAGGCGCCGGCGTTCTCGGCGAGCAGCGCGCCGCCGACCACGTCCGTGGTGGTGCGCTCCATCGAGACCACGGCCTCGTTGGTGTCGGCCTGGATCGTGCGCACCAGCACTTCGATCTGCTTGGTGGCGTTGGCCGCGCGCTCGGCGAGCCGCTGCACTTCGTCGGCGACCACGGCGAAGCCGCGGCCCGCTTCGCCCGCCATCGAGGCCTGGATCGACGCATTGAGCGCGAGGATGTTGGTCTGCTCCGCGATGTCGTTGATGAGCTCGACGATGTTGCCGATCTCCTGCGAGCTCTCGCCGAGGCGCTTGATGCGCTTGGAGGTTTCCTGGATGTTCTCGCGGATCGCGTTCATGCCGTCGATCGTGCGGCGCACGGCATCGCCGCCCTTGTGAGCGATGTCCACCGAGTGGCGCGCGACGTCCGCCGCGCGCTCCGCGTTGCCGGACACTTCCTCGGTCGAGGACGCCATGGCCGTGATGGACTCGGAAGCCGAGCCGATCTGCTTCGACTGCGCCGAGGACGCCTTCGCAAGGTGCGTCGAGATCGCCTGCGTCGAGCGCGTGGCGGCATCGAGCTTGATGGCCGAATCGTTGATCGTGACGACCAGCTCGCGCAGCGCCTCGATCGCATAGTTGATCGAGTCGGCGATGGCGCCGGTGATGTCCTCCGTGACGGTGGCCTGCACGGTGAGGTCGCCGTCGGCGAGGCTCGACAGCTCGTCGAGCAGCCGCAGGATCGCCTGCTGGTTGCGCTCGTTCTGGCGGGCCTGGTGATCCGCGGCGCGGCGCAGCGAGGCCAGTTCGCGCTGCAGCCAGATGACGCCCCCGACGGCGAGCAGGGTCACCAGGATGAAGAACAGCGGCAACCAGGGGCTCGTGAGCCAGCCGGAAAGGCCCGCGCCTGCGCCCTTGTCGGCCTTGGCCAGGCTCGCGTACAGGGCCGCGCCGCTCTCGGCAAGCGCGTTGCGAGCCGCCTGCATCTGCTCGAGCTGGTCGCCGAGCGCAATCACGGACTGCACCTGGTCCGACTCGCTGCGGTACACGGTGGCGAGGACCTTCGCGGCATCGGCGGCCGGGCCCGCCGCGGGTGCTTCGAGGCCTGCTCCGCTGCGCGCTCCCGTGAGCGCGGTGCTCACCTGTTCCATGTACACGAGGCTGTCGGTGAGGCGCCGCGAAGCGGCCTCGACCGGAGCCGTGCCGTCGGCGAGCGCGGACAGGTCCTGTTCGACCGCCTGCGCCTTGATCTCGAAGCGCTCGAAGGCGCCGTTGACCGTTTCGTTGCGTGCCGGGCCCATCGCCTTCAGCACGGACGTCGCGGCGGCCAGCACCTGCGGCGTGAGATCGCGCACGGAGGCCGCGGCCTTCTGCGCCTTGAGCGCCGCGTCGCGCCCGTCGAGGACGGCCTGCGACTGTTCGAGCAGCGCCGGCCAGCCCGCTTCGTTGCCCAGCAGTCTCGCGCTCGGCGACGACAGGACGCCGACCGAGGACTTGCCCGCATCGATCTCGTTCAGCACACGCTCGAGCTTCGCTCGCGAATCGGCGAGTGCATCGAATGCCGGCGCCGAGCCGCGCACCGCGGCGCCCGCCTGCAGCGGGATGTTCTGCGACAGCGACGACAGCGCGGCCACGTGCTCGCGCAATTGCGCCTGCTGCGTCACGGCGCGCCCGGACAGCATCAGCGCCAGCGCCGCGAGCAGGGCCGAGGCGAGCGCCACGCCGAGCAGCATGGGTTGCAGCCTGGCTGCGTCGATTCTGTTGATCATGTCATCACCCGATACATCGGAGCAGATTCCCGCGCGCGGCTCAAGAGGCGGCCGCCTGCAGGAATTGCGGGCTTTCAAGCAGCGCGCGGACGCTGAACACGGGCCAGACCTCCGCGCCCCGCTTGAACGCGCCGGCGAGATAGCGCTCGCAGCGCAGCAGCGTGGGCGGCAGGTCGGCCGAAAATTCGCTTTCGTAGAAACGCCGGAACCCCATCACCTCGTCGACGACGAGCCCGGCGGGAATCTCGCGGTGGGCCGCGACCAGCACCCGCGTCGTGCGACCGGCACTGGTGTTGCCCGAGCCGAGGAACGCGCGCAGGTCGATGATGGGCAGCAGCTGGCCGCGCACGTTGGCGAGGCCGCGGATCCAGGCGCGGGCGCCCGGCACGCGGGTGACCGAAGACGGATACCCCATCACTTCGCGCGTCTCCTCGCGCGCCAGCAGGAAGGCTTCGCCGCCGAGGCGGAAGGCGATGCCGACCCACTCCGCGCCCGACGCTGCGGCCTCCGGCTGCCCCTGGGCAGCCGCGCGCGCGCGCCTGTCGAGTTCCTTCAGGAGCTCGAACGGCCGGTCGCGCAACGAGCGCAGGGTCGGGTCGCCTGTCATGTCAACTGGCGATGGTCAACCGGCGATGGCAGCCTGCGCCATGCGCACCAGCTGCTCCGTCGCGACCGGCTTCACGATGTAGTCAACGGCTCCCTGGCGGAGGCCCCAGATGCGGTCCGACTCCTGGGCCTTGGACGTGACCATGATGATCGGAATCGACCGGGTATCCGGGTCGTTGGCGAGCTGGCGGGTCGCCTGGAAGCCGTTGACGCCCGGCATGACGATGTCCATCAGGATCAGGTCGGGGCGCAGCTCCCGGGCGAGACGCAGGCCCTCGCCGCCGTCGGCGGCCGCCGCGGTCGTGAACCCGTGCTGCTCGAGCGCCTGCTGCATGACGTGAACGTCGGTCGGGGAGTCGTCCACGATCAATACGAGTGCCACTGTCGGTCCTCCGAGGGGGTCGGCATCAGCGATGCACGTGGGTCTCGATCGCACTCAGCAGCTCTTCGCGGGTGAAGGGCTTGGTGAGGTAGTGCTCGGAGCCCACGATGCGCCCGCGCGCCCGGTCGAACAATCCGTCCTTGCTCGACAGCATGATGACGGGAATGCTGCGAAAGACCTTGTTGTGCTTGATGAGCGAACAGGTCTGGTAGCCGTCGAGCCGCGGCATCATGATGTCGACGAAGACGATGTCCGGCTGGTGATCCGCGATCTTGGACAGCGCGTCGAAGCCGTCGACGGCCGTAAAGACCTCGCAACCCTCCCGGGCCAGCAACGTCTCGGCCGTGCGGCGAATGGTCTTGCTGTCGTCGATGACCAGCACCTTCAGCCCGGCCAACCGTGGCCGGCTGCTGTTGCTGGCTGCCGTGTTTTCCATGCCCTCGAACCCTCGGATGGGAATTTGCTTCGACACCGGGAAGCTAAAGCGCGAGGCTACCGCTCGCGTGAGGGTTTTAACATATTGGCCAGCCCCCTGCCATTGGCCGCTTTCGATACCATGACGTCCATCACATGCGGCCGAGCCCTGGGCCGCGCGTTGCCGGAGTGAACATGGCCGAGAACAGCTTGCGCGTTGCCGTCGTGATGGACCCGATCGAGGACATCAAGCCGGCGAAGGACACGACGCTCGCGATGATGCTGGCCGCGCAGCGCCGCGGCTGGGAAGTTTCCTACCTCGAGCTGCGCCACCTGTGGCTGCGCGACGGCGTCGCGATGGGACGTGTCCACCCGGTCACGGTCCGCGACGACCACGGCGACTGGTTCACGCGCGGCGAACCGCGCATCGAGCGCCTCGGCGATTTCGCGGCGATCCTGATGCGCAAGGATCCGCCGTTCGACACGGAATACATCTACAGCACGTACATCCTGGAGCGCGCGGAGATCCAGGGCGCGCGGGTCGTGAACCGGCCGCAGGGCCTGCGCGACATGAACGAGAAGGTGTTCACCGCCTGGTTCCCCGAGTGCTGCGCCCCCACGCTCATCACGCGCGACATGGGCGACATGCACGCGTTCCTGCGCGAGCACGGCCGCATCGTGTGCAAGCCGCTGCACGGCATGGGCGGCCGTTCGATCTTCGTCATCGACCTCGGCGACAAGAACGCGAACGTCGTCTTCGAGACGCTCACGGACTACGGCCAGCACTACGCGATCGTGCAGCGCTACCTGCCCGAGATCGTCACCACCGGCGATTCGCGCGTGATCGTGGTGGACGGCGAGCCCGCGCCGTATGCGCTCGCCCGCATCCCTTCGTCGTCCGACAACCGCGGCAACCTCGCCGCCGGCGCGAAAGGCGTAGGCCGTCCGCTCGACGATCGCGACCGCTGGCTCGCGAGCCGGATCGGCCCCGTCCTGCGCGAACGGGGGATGCTGTTCGTCGGGCTC
>Ga0209253_10002263_pt1 | contig 17033 bp, 18 predicted proteins | sample FrelakmetBRP12BR_FD_187145 | JGI IMG/M metagenome (GOLD analysis project Ga0209253, IMG submission 187145) | Freshwater lake sediment microbial communities from the University of Notre Dame, USA, for methane emissions studies - BRP12 BR (SPAdes)... | ecosystem: Environmental > Aquatic >...
GGGCTTAAGCTTTCCCGGCCCCCGCTTCGGCCTTTTTCAGGCTTCGGCAGCAGCACGCCTGATAGAAAAGGCTCATGATGGCTAGGATCGCGGCCGCGGCTATGATCACCCACTTGGCCCATGCGGCCGGCCACCAGAATATCGCCAAGACAACTACGGCCGCAGCCAACACGAACCGGCAAAAGCAGAGTTTCATGATCTCCCTCCTTCTAGGATCTAGGCGTTCAGATTTTACGGAATATATTGCCCTCGCGCAAGGATAAAGGTCGGCTGGCGTGCATGGCCCGCATGAGGGACGTCCGTCATGCCAAGGCAGCTTGACAGGGCGCCGGTTTGTCGTGAATGATGCTGATGAGCCCGCAAGCAAAGGAGTGGACGATGTTCAGCGCGAAGAACGACTCGGCCCTTAAGACCCTCCGGGAGGGGATCCGTTTCAAGACCGTCGCCCACGGCGATAAGACGCACCTGGCGGAATTCCGCCTGGCGAAGGGGGCCGTGATCCCTGAGCACGTCCATCCGCAGGAGCAGACGGGGTATCTCGTTTCCGGCCGGCTGACGTTCCGGATCGGAGACGAGACGTTCGAGGCCCGGACGGGGGACGGCTGGAACATCGGCGGCGGCATCGCCCACGGCGTCGACGTGCTGGAGGATTCCGTGGTCATCGAGGTCTTCTCGCCGCCCCGCGAGGATTATCTGGCTCTCTCCCGGTGACCTCCAAAAATGTGATGGCTTTTCGCCTGAAATCCTGATATAAATATCCATTACGGTCGATCTGCCGGGGAAATGTTTTTCGGTCGAAGAGGAGATAAAATGGGATCCAGGCGGCAACAAATGCTCATGCAGCAAAGAGCGTCTTTCGAACAGACACTGCAGGAACGGCTGTCCTTCTTGTCCGGGAAGGGGGTTCAATCCCTCAAGGTCGACAAAGACACGATCGTCAGGAAATTGAAGGCGGATATCAAGGCCGTGAACAATAGGCTGAGGACCGTTGCCGGCAACGATAAGAGATCGGAAGAAATGGCGAAGATAAAGGCGGACAGGGAGTCGGCTCCTCGCAAAGAACAAGAAGGCGTCGCCGGCGATAAGCCGAAGAAAGCATCCGACGAGAGCAAGGGAAAGAAGGCGAAACCGGAAGGCGGCAAGAAGCCGAAGAACGCGGAGGCTGGCCTAAAAACCTGAGAGGCCCCGGCCCCGCCGCGGGAACGGCCTCGCGGCATAGGGCGTTTGAAGTATAATAGGGCCGTCTATGAACGCGGGAGCCGCCTTCCTCCTGTTCCATCTGCGGGTCGGCACGCGCTTGGCCCTGCGCATCCTGGCGCCGGTCCTGGCCGCGATCCTGTTCTTGTTCTACATCCTGAGGCCCGAGTTCATGCTCGCGTTGGCCCGGGCCCTGTTCATCGAGGGCAGCCTGGCCGAATCCGGCGTGGCCGGGACGCTCCTTCTGCTGGGGATCGCCCGGGCCGTCACGCCCCGGATCTCGGCCGGCCGAGCCGGGTGGGCCCGCTCGCTTCCCGCAAAAGGGCGCGTCCTCCGCGCCCTGGAGATCCTTTCTTCGATCGTCGGGGCAGCGCCCCTGCTCGCGGTCCTGGGAGTCCTCGCCTGGGCCGTTGCGCGCCCGGACCGGGTGCGCGTCGCCCTCCTTCTGGCTGGCCTCCTCGTCGGGGCGGCGGCGGCCAGCTTTATCAGTCTCCAGGGTCCGGCAGCCCTGAAACGAAAGCTCCTGCCGGCGGTCGCATGCTTCCTCTCTTTTTCGGGGAATGGGATCCTTCTCGTCGCGGCCGCCGCGATCCTGGTCTTTGCCGTGGCGGCCCCCGGCGATGCCGGACGCGCGAGGACGCGGCGCCGTCCCCGCCGAAGCCTGCCGCCGGCAAGCTTTTTCTACTGGCTCTCCCTCCGGGCCGTCGGCGCCAGGATCGTTCTGGCCTATGTCCCCGCGGCGATCGTCCTGGGCGCGGGCTGGCTTTTCCTCGAGAACAACGATCTCGCGGCGAACACGGCGTTCTCCCTCTCGCTTTTCGGCCTCGCGCTCGGCCTGGCCGTTTTTATCGGCTTGGCCGCAGACGCCCTGGCCGCCCGCCGTCCCGCCTGGCCCTGGCTCCGGTCGCTTCCGCTCTCGGCGGCCGCGCGGATCGGCTCCGATGCTTTGTTCCTTGGGCTACATGCCTTGCCCGTAGCGTCCGGTCTCGCCCTCCTCGGCCGCCCGGCGTGGGAGGCCGCGTTCCTCGCCGGCCCCATCGCGTGGTTCGCCCTCCGCGCCGCCGGAGCCATGCGCGAGGCCGCCGGCCAGCCGTTCGGCGTTCTCGGCAAGGTGCTTGTCGAGGGGACGATCGTCTCCCTGAGCCTGGCCGTCCTTCCGTGGCTCTCGTGGGTCCTTGTCGCCGTGGCGCCCGTCGCGTTCGTCCTGGCCAGGAACGCCGAACGGCGCCTCAAGCCCAGCCTGTGGGCCGCCCGGCATCACCTGAACACCGGCGATCCTCTGTCCTGGAGCGTCTCATGATGGTCTTCGAGAACGTCACCTTCGGCTATGAACCGGAAAGGCCCGTCGTCCGGAAGGCGAGCTTCACGTTGTCTCCGGGGCTGACCCTGCTCCTTGGGCCGAACGGCTGCGGCAAGAGCACGGTGCTCAAGCTGGCCGCGGGCGTCGAACGTCCGGACGAAGGCCGCGTCCTCGTCGACGGCGCCGAGCTCTGGAAGGACGAGGCCAGGGCCAGGATAGGCCTGGCTTATCTCCCGGAGTTCCCGGACATCACGCCGTACGCGTCTCTCCGGGACGTCGTCCGTCTCGTCTGCCGTCTCCGCGGCGAGCCGCGCTCGGCGGGGGATAAGGCCCTCGAAACGTTCGGGCTCCGGGACGAGGCCGGGCGCTCGGTCCGCGAGCTCTCGTCGGGCCAGCGGAAAAGGGCGCTCTTCGCGGCGGCCGTCGTCGGGCGTCCGGCTCACGTTCTTCTCGACGAGCCGCTCGATGCTCTGGACCGGCAGATCGCCGACGACGTCCTGGCCTGGATCCGGCAGAGGCTGGCCGACGGAGCGGCCCTGGCCGTCGTCTCCCATGCGATCGAGCCATTCGCGGACCTCGCTACCCGAGCCCTCACCGTGAGCGAGGGCCTCGTCGAGCAGCGCGATACGCTTCCCGGTTCGCCGGGGGATCGCTTCCGTCTTCTCGATTCCCTCGCCCGCGGAGGTCTTCAGACGGCGATCAAGGGAGGATAGCTATGGACATTCCTCGAGGGATCCGAAAAGCGATCTTTCTTGCCCTGGGCTTCGCTCTCATCGCGATGTCCGTCGGCCCCGTCCTTACCGATCACGCGGCAGTTCCCGGAAGCCCGCAAGCGCCCAAATCCTCCATTCGTGACGTCCTTCTCCAGACGATCCATGAGAAGGGCGTGGACGATGCGATCCGGCAGTACCGGCGCTTGAAGGCCGAGTCCCCCGACGCCTACGACTTCGCCGAAGGGAGGCTGAACGAGCTCGGCCTGGACCTCGTCGACGAAGATCGGATCAAGGACGCGATCGAGATCTTCAAGCTGAACGTCGAGGCCTATCCTCAGGCCTGGAACGCCTACGACAGCTTGGGCTACGGCTACATGAGGGACGGCCGGAAGGACCTCGCCGTTCCCCAGTTCTTGAAGTCCGTCGAATTGAATCCGGACAACGTCGCTGGGCGCCGCTACGCCTATATCCTGGCGCATTACGACAAGAAGGAACACCTCGTCCCCATGCGGGACGGGGTGAAGCTCTTCACCCAGGTCTACTCGCCGGTCGACCGGAGCCGGACGTATCCGATCCTGTTCCGCCGGACGCCCTACGGCATTTCGCCGTACGGGGAGAACGACTACAGGCCTTCGCCGGGCCCCTCCGGGCTGTTCGCCGAGGAAGGCTACATCTTCGTCTATCAGGACTGCCGCGGTCAGTTCAAGTCCGGGGGGGAGTTCGTCGTGATGAGGCCCCATGATCCGGCGAAGAAAGGCCCGCAGGAGACGGACGAGAGCAGCGACACCTACGACACCATCGAATGGCTGCTGGCCAACGTCCCCAACCACAACGGGCGCGTCGGCCAATGGGGAAGCTCGTACTCCGGCTGGCACACCGTCATGGGCATGATCGGCGCCCATCCCGCCTTGAAGGCCTCCTTGCCCCAGGCCTCGCCCGCCGACATGTGGGTCGGCGACGACTTCCACCACAACGGCGCGCTCCGCCTGATGTACACGTTCGACTGGCTGGCCGGCAGCGCCCAGATCCGGAGCGGGCCGTCCGCAGCTTCGACCGGTCCCTTCCGCTACGGAACGCCGGACGGCTACAAGTTCTTCCTGGAGCTCGGGCCGATCTCCAATGTAGACCGCCTCTACTTCCACGGGACCGTTCCGACCTGGAACGAGTACCTCGCCCACGGCGACTACGACGAGTACTGGAAAAGACAGAACATGCTGCCGCATCTGAAGGGGATCCGGCATGCCGTCCTGCACGTGGCCGGCTGGTTCGACGCCGAGGACTTCTATGGCCCGATGAGCATCTACAGGTCGCTCGAGGCGCTGAACCCCGTCAACAAGAGCACGCTCGTCGTCGGCCCCTGGCGGCACGGCGGCTGGACGTCCATGGACGGCGACGTCCTGGGGAACATCCGTTTCGGGGTCAAGACGGGCGTAGATTACCGGGAAAAGATGGAGCTGCCGTTCTTCAACTTCTATTTGAAGGACAAGGGGGCTCTCGAGCTTCCGGAAGCGCTGGTGTTCGAAACGGGATCGAACCGCTGGGTCTCATACGACCGCTGGCCGCCGCGGCGAACGAGCGTGAAGCCGGTCTTCCTGCGGGCGGACGGAAAGCTCTCCTTCGAGCCGCCGTCCGATCCCGGCGACCGGGCTGCGGACGCGTTCACCAGCGATCCCCGCCGGCCCGTCCCCTGGTCATCGGAGATCCGGACCACCCAAGGACATCTCTGGATGGTGGAGGACCAACGATTCGCGTCCCGCCGCCCCGACGTGCTCGTCTATCAGTCGGACGTCCTGATGGAGGATGTCACGATCGCGGGCCCCATCATCGCCAGCCTTTGCGTCTCCACGACGGGGACGGACGCGGATTGGATCGTCAAGCTGATCGACGTCTACCCCAGCGACTCGCCGGATCCGCGGCCGAATCCCACCGGTGTCCGCATGGGGGACTTCCAGATGCTGCTGGCAGGGGAGGTCTTTCGGAGCAAGTACCGGACGAGCTTCGAGAAGCCCGAGCCGCTGACGCCCAACGCCGTCACCAAGATCGAATTCGATCTGCGGGACAGGAATCACCGCTTTCTCAAGGGGCACCGCATCATGGTCCAGATCCAGAGCACGTGGTTCCCCGTCATCGACCGCAATCCCCAGACGTTCATGGACATCTACCGGGCTGCGGAAGAGGACTTCAGGAGCGCGGTGCACAAGGTCCACCGGTCGAAGCGCCATCCGTCGCATCTTAAGCTCAACGTGATCGAGCAGGAGTGAAGGATAAAGGAGAAGAACATGACCGGTCAAAACAAAAAGAGGAATCCGTTCATCGCCGCATTTCTGTCCTTGCTCGCTCCCGGGGCCGGCCAGATCTACAACGGGCGGGGCACCCTGGGGATCGTTCTCCTGGCTGTTCCCGTCGCGCTGCCCGTCCTTTGGGGATGGGCCGGCTGGGCGCGCAGGTTCAGCGGATTCGTGGAGTTTATCCTGGCCGAAGTCGCCGTCTGGCTGTTCGCGATCGTCCACGCGTTCCTCCAGGCGCGCCGCGCCAAGGAGACCGGGCTCAAGAGATACCAGAGGACGGTTGTGTACGCGCTCATCGTCATCTTTTCTATCGGCTCGGCCGTCCTGCTGTTCGGGACCCGGAGGACGCTCGCAGGCGTTTCCCCGTACCGGATCGTCTCGCCCAGCATGATGCCGGCGATCCAAACGGGCGACCTCCTGATGACGGACCCGATGGCTTATGCCGGCCACGGGCCCAAGCGTGGGGACCTCGTCGTTTTCGTGTATCCTCGGGATCCCGCGAAGCGATTCGTCGACCGGGTCATCGCCCTCGAGGGCGAGACGATCGAGATCAAGGACAAGCAGGTCTTCGTCGCCGGCCAGCCTCTTCAGGAACACTACAAGATCCACCAGGACAGCGGCTTGGACAGCGAAAGGGACAGCTTCGGCCCCTTCACGGTGCCCGCCGGCCATTGTTTCGTCCTCGGCGACAATCGCGACAACAGCCTCGACGGCCGTTATTGGGGAGCTCTCCCTCTCGCCAACCTGAGGGGGAAGGCGCTGTATGTCTACTGGGCCAAGGACAAAAAGAGGATCGGCCTGGCGCTGAAATAAAAAGCGCCGGACGGAGAAACGCTCGAATTGGGGGGAGTGAAGGCGATCCGAAATGACTAACGAGCAGAAGAGCATCGTCATCGTCGCGGTCTTGCTGGTTTTCGCCGAGATCCTTTATCCGCCGTACAATCTATTTGTCGTTGCCCCGGCCTCAGACCCGCCTGGATGGCAGCTGGTGCATTCGGGGCGGACCTGGATAAGTCATATGGGCGCTGCCAACGAAATGGTCGATGGCCGGTCCGCCTTCGTATATCGGAAGGTCCATCTGGGCAAAATCGTTTTCCACATCTTCGGGATCCTGGTCCTGGCCGTCGCGGCCTTGTTGATCTTCGAGAGCAAACGGCCCAGCGAAACTGTGAGGTACCCGTGAAAAAGCATGCCGTCCTCGTCTGGATGATCGCCGTCCTTTCCCTGCTCCAAGCGCGGGCCGGGTCGCAGGCCCCGGTCCTTGCACAGGACCATTTCAATGTCCGCGATTTCGGCGCGGCCGGCGACGGAACGACGGATGACACGGAGGCATTCCAAAAGGCCCTGGACGCGGCGGGGAAGAACGGCGGGGGAGTCGTCTATGCCCCTCGCGGCAATTACTTCTTTGCGGGCCACCTGAACGTGCCGAACGCGGTGAGCCTGGCCGGCATATGGGAGTCGGTTCCCGCCCACAACGGCCTGCGCGACCAGGGACTGCCCAAGCCGACCGACGATGGCACGACCTTCCTGGTGACGGAGGGCGCGGGTCGGGAGGACGGCCCCGCGTTCATCACCCTGAATACGAACAGCACCCTCAAAGGCGTCGTCCTGTACTATCCCGAGCAGAACGCAGATGATGTCCCGAAAACCTATCCCTGGGCGATCGCGATGCGCGGAAAGAACCCGGCCGTCCTCGCAGTCGAGATGTTGAATCCCTATAACGGCATCGACGCCACGCAGAACGAGCGCCACCTGATCCGGGACGTGCACGGCCAGCCGCTCCGGCGGGGCGTCCTCGTCGACGCCGTCTACGACATCGGGAGGATCGAGAACGTCCATTTCAATCCCTGGTGGAGCGTGAATCCCGGGCTCTTCCAGTGGCAAATGGCCAACGGCGAAGCCTTCACTTTTGGACGCACCGACTGGCAGTACGTGCTCAATACCTTCTGCTTCGGCTACAAGGTGGGCTACAAGTTCATCAAGACCCCGGCAGGCGTGTGCAACGGCAACTTCCTCGGGATCGGGGCTGACGATTGCCACACGGCCCTCGTCGTTGAAGAGTGCGCCCCTTTCGGCCTGCTCGTCACGAACGGCGAGTTCGTGTCGTTCCACGGGCCGGACCCGACCATGGTCGAGGTCCGGGAGGTCAATTCGGGCAGCGTGCGCTTCGTGAATTGTGCCTTTTGGGGGCCCTGTAGCCAGATCGCCCGGATCGCGGGGACCGGCACCGTGGGATTCTCGGATTGCACGTTCGTCGAGTGGGGCGGCAAGGAAGGGACCCGGCCAGCGATCCAGGCCCGCGCCGGGACGCTCCTCGTCCGTGGGTGCGAGTTCCGACAGGACCGCCCTCAGGTCGAGCTCGGCGTGAATATCGTCCGCGCCATCATCTCCGAGAACCTCTTCGCCGGTCCCGAGCGGATATTGAATCGATCCAAAGGAAAGGTCCAGATCGCGCGGAACGTCGGTAACTAGGCGGACTCGAGCGCCTGGGCGAGATCGGCCATCAGGTCATCGGCGTCTTCGATGCCGACCGAGTAGCGGATCAGGCCCTCGGGGATGCCCATGGCTTCGCGCTCTTCCGCGCTGCATTCGCAGTGGCTCGTCGTCGCCGGAGGCCCGGCGATCGTTTCGACCGCGCCCAGATTGGCAGCCCGGCGGGCCAGGCGGAGCCGGGGCAACACGCGCTTGACGGCCTCGAAGCCGCTCTTGAGCATGAAGCTCAGGACGCCTCCGTAGCCGCGCATCTGTCGCCGGGCGATGTCGTGGCCGGGATGCGTCTCGAGCCCCGGGTAGAAGACGGCCGCGACGGCCGGATGGCCTTCGAGCCAGCGGGCGATCTTCAAGGCGCTCTCGTTCTGCCGCGCGATGCGCAAGGGGAGCGTTTTCATCCCCCGGATCAGGAGGAAGGCCGCCATGGGATCGAGGGCGGCCCCGGTGATCTCGCGGTAGTGGAAGATGCGCCCGACCCGTTCGGGGTCGCCGCAGACGACCCCGCCCAGCGCGTCGGCGTGGCCGCCCAGGAACTTGGTCGCGCTGTGGATGACGAGGTCCGCGCCGAGGGCCAGGGGATTCTGATTGATGGGGGTGGCGAAGGTGTTGTCGGCGACGACGACGGCGCCGGCGCGGCGCCCGGCCGCGGCGAGCCGGGAGATGTCCATGACCTTGAGCGTCGGATTGGTGGGCGATTCCAGGTAAACGACCTGGCAGCCCGCGGCGACGGCGGCCTCGATCTGCTCGTGGTCGGTCGTATCGCACAGGTCCACGCGGATGCCGAAGCGGGGCAGGAACTCCAGGAAGAGCTTGCTCGTGCCGCCATACGAGTCTTTTACCGAGACGACCCGGTCGCCCGGCGAAAGCAGGGTGAACAGCGTGTTGCTGATGGCCGCCATGCCCGTGGCGAAACTCGTCGCCGCCGGCGCGCCCTCGAGCAGGCGGACCTTGGTCTCGAAGGCCTGGACGGTGGGATTGGTGTTCCGGGAATAGACGTGCCCGGCTCTGCGTCCGAGGACGACATCGAGCCACGCATCGACGTCGGGATACTCGTAAGCGGCGCTGTAGACCACGGGGACCTGAGTGGCCCCTTGCACCAGGGGATCCTCTTCGCCTCCCCAGACGGATAGGGTCGCGGCTGAAAGGTCGCTGATCCTCTTGCGATCGGGCATCGGATTTCTCCTTTTGGAACGGCTGGTCCTAGCGTCTCGGGTCGATGCTGACCGTGGCCGCGGTCTCCGGCACGCGCGCAAGCGGGCCGGCCTTGCGGACGCCGCCCGCCGCGGGTCGCCCGAGAAGGTCGAGCAGGAAGTGCTTGCCGGCCAAGGGCTGCGGCAAGGCGCCGGCCACTGACCAGGTCATGGTTAGGGCGTCGAGGTCGACTTCGATCGTCATGTCCGCGTAGGCCCCGTTCGTGTCGAAGCCGAAGAACTTCCGCCAGGCCTCGAGGTCGAGCTGGAGCGTCGCGCCGGCGTCGGGGATCCAGTTCAGGCCGCGCCCGACCCCGCGCGTCTCGTCGCGGACGCCGCCCCAATCTTTCGTGTAGAGGTTGCCGTCCGCCGCGTTGTCTTGGTTGGAGAGATCGATGGCCTTGCCGCAGCGGTAGAAGATGTTGTTCAGGACCTTGTTCCGGCGGGTCGTGCCGCCCCGCCCGGTCACGATCCGGCCCTCGATGTTGCGGAACTTGATGGCCGCGTCCTGGGTCAGGCCGATCAGGTTGTGGGCGATGACGGTCTCGTCGCTCCCGTCCACCGTGATGCCCCAGCCGCCGTGGCCCGGCATGTTGTAGGACCCGCCCCCCGCGCCCTCGGTCGCCCGCCAGATGATGTTGTTGTCGATCATGTTGGGCTCGTGGGAGGCTTCGAGATAGATGCCGCCGCGGAGCGTCTCGAGGTTGTCGCCCAGGACGTTCCCGGTGATCCGCGTATTCGAGTTCTCGTAGTCGATCCAGATGGCCTCCGCGTGGATCGTGTGGCGGATGACGTTCCCTCGGAGGAGGCAATTCTTGGCCAGGTGGAGCTTGATGCCGCCGGTCTCCCAGGCCAGCTCGACATCGCGGCCGCCGACATGCTCGATCAGGTTGGATTCGATGAGGGTGCTCTGGACGCCCACGCCGGCGATGCCGCACACCCCGGCGCCGTCGATGTGGTTGCGGCGGACGACCGCGTGCCCGATCGCCGCCGGCGGGTCCATGTCCCAATCCTGGGCGCCGATGTCGAGGGCGACGCCGTTGGCGTGGCGCAGGACGCAGTCCTCGATGATCCAGTGGTGGCCGCGGCTCAAGGACACCATCCCGCGCTGGGGCGGCGGGAAGGCGTTGGCCCCGTGCTCGAAGGTCAGGCCCTTGACGCGGATGTAGGCGAGGCCGGGCGTCCGGGGTGCGAACACCTGTTCCTGGACCGCGAGCTCGACATCGTGCCGGGCCGGGTCCGGATCGCCCGTGAGGCGCACATGGATGGCCAGGCCGTTGTGTTCGCACCAGAAGGCGTCGTCGGTCTTTCCCAGCTCCTGGTAGAGCTCGACCTGCTTGAGCGGCTGACCGTCGACGAAGACCAGGCCGCGCCGGATAAGGTGCCGCCACAGCTCTTCAGGCTTGGGCATGAGGTAGACGCGGTTCTGCATGATGCTGGCCATGCCGAAGGGATTGTACCCCTGGAAGTCCAGGTCCTCGAGGCCGCGCCGGTAGATCTTGACCGAGGCCCGGTCGACGCCGGGGAGCCTGTAGCTCGTGGACGGCTCCCAGCCCGACTTGGCCAGGTGAGAGCCCTTGACGACGACCTTGGCGCCGCGCGCCGCCTCGTAGCTGATCATCTTGCCGGGCCCCGTGCCGCCGCGGGCCGGGTCGATGCGCTCGCGATAAACCCCCTCCTTGATGACGACGCGTTCGCCCGGCTCGAGGACCTGGGCCGCCTTGTCGATGGTCAGGAACGGCAGCTCGCTCGTGCCGGGGTTCGAATCGGCGGCCCGGGGATCCCGGTTATCGACATAATAAGTCCGGGCGAATTGCAGGGGCTGTTCCCAACTGACGAACTCGCGCCCGTCGGGCAGGAGGACCCCGGTCGCGGCCTTTTCCGACGACATTGCGCCGCCGATGAGAGCGGCGGCGAGGCATAGGAGCGCGATGAGGCGGGGACCCGATTGGCTGCTTCGTGTCTCGCGCGGGCGGATCATCTGCGTATTGGGCACTTTCCCCCTCCTATCGCCACGGATGATAGAACGCGCTTCGAAGAGATGTCAAGGCAGTTTGACAGGGGGCCGGAAGATCGTGAATGATGCTGAAGAGAGATCAAGCAAGGGAGAGGCGGGGCCGCGGGTCATCTTGACTTCGCTTTCGCTCCGGGGATATTATCCCGCCAAGCGGGAAGAGCAGTCACAAGATCCTGAAGCGGAAGGGTGCGTCTTCGCGCCCGAGAGCCCGCCGTATCCTATGGAGAGGAGGTTCCGATGCCACCCGAAGGATTCCGGATCGTTATCATCGTGGGCGTTATCATCTCCATCTTCGCCAGCCGGGCCAACAAGCTGGTCGGCGGAGTCGTCAGCAGCCTGGTCACGACGTTCATCCTGATATTCGGTCTTCAAGCCTACACCCATTCCGGCTACATCTCGATCCTCGGCATCAGGCTCTCCCAAGGGCTCTTTGTCCTCGTGATCCTCGTCTGGTACGGTTTCGACATCAAACAGATCGCGGCCGGCGTCAAGGAGAAGGGCGCCATGAAGCTGATCCGCGCCGGGGCGGCGGAGAAGCTGAGAAGCGGGCAGTCCGTGCTCGAGGTCATGGCCCAGGTCCTCCCCCAGCTGGATAACCAGCCCCAGGACCTGAAGCAGCTCGGCGGCGAGATCCTCCAAGGCAAGCCGTTCGCCCAGATCCTCAAGGAATATCGCGCTTCGAGCGGGAAGGATGAGGACCAGGCGGTCCTGCGCTATCAGCAAGCCGTGGTTATTTTGGACGGCCTGAAGGTGATCATCATGGCGGAGGCCGCAGGCCTGGGCCTCGCCGGCCACGCGGAACCGAAGAGCTTCTTTCTTCCCTCGGTCAGACTGAACTCGGCAAAGACGTTTTCCCTAGGGAAGAAGCTCCTCAAAGGGGAGCTTCTCTATCTCTACAATGGCAAGTGGGTGACGTCCCCCGAGGAGCTGGCCGCCGAGTCAAGCCAGACCGCGCCCGGATCGCAGGTTCAGATCCGTTCGCTCTTCCAGATGCCGAATAACCCGGCCTGGATCTCCCGAAAACTCGACATCAAGGGCGGGCCATTGGAGCTGGATTCGAAAGCCAACGGCTGATCCCCCGGCCGCGCGGCCGGAGATAGGGTCCCAGACCATGAGATGCCCCAAGTGCCACACGGATAATCCCGATACATCCCGGTTCTGCGGGATCTGTGCGTCTCCACTGGGGGACGTCGGTGGTCCAGGATCTATGGCGACGCGGACCCTGGAGAGATCCGCGCAGGCGGCGGCGCCTGGAACGATGACCGCGGGAAAGTACCGGATCCTCGGAGAGATCGGGCGGGGCGGCATGGGCGTCGTCTACAAGGCCGAAGACATCAAGCTCGACCGGCCCGTCGCCCTGAAATTCCTCCCGCCGCAGTGGACGTCGGACCCCGGGGCGAGAGAGAGGTTCATCCTGGAAGCCCGGGCGGCCTCCGCACTTGACGACCCGAACATCTGCACGGTTTACGAGATCGGCGAGACCGAGGACCAGCAGCTGTTCATCGCCATGGCTTGCTACGAAGGGGAGAGCCTGCGGGAAAAGATCAGGCGAGGTCCGCTGGATCCTGGTAAGGCCATCGAGATCGCCGTCCAGGCGGCCCACGGCCTGGCCGGGGCCCACGAGAAGGGGATAGTCCACCGTGATATCAAGCCGGCCAACATCCTGATCACAGAAGGCGGTGCGGCCAAGATCGTGGATTTCGGCTTGGCCAAGCTCGCGGGGCAGGCGAGGCTGACGAAGGAAGGCTCCACGGTCGGCACGGTGGCTTATATGTCGCCCGAGCAGGTGAAGGGAGAGCCCGTCGACCGTCGGACCGACATCTGGTCGATGGGCGTCGTCCTCTACGAAATGGTCGAGGGGAGGCTGCCCTTCAAAGGCGAGTTCGAACAAAGCCTGGTCCATTCGATCTTGAGCTCAAAGCCCGAGCCGGCCGCGAAGACCGGAAAAGACCTTCCCCCAGGCCTGGAGCAGGTCATTCTCAAATGCCTGACGAAGGACCGGGCCGACCGATACCAGAGCATGAACGAACTGGCCGAGGACCTGACGGCGATCGCCGCTGGGTTGAGGCCCGTGAAAGCCGCACCGGGCCTGTTCCGGGGGAAGATCCTGGGGATCAAGAAGATCCACGCGTTCGTCGGACTGGCCTTTTTGGCCATCATAGCTTCGGCATGGCTGGTGACGGGCCGGTCCTCGAGCGGTAAGGCCGCCGTTCCGGCCGCCGCCCTTATGAAAAAGGAAACGCCAAAAGTCAGCACGGGCGCCAAGGCTTCGCCGAACGCCGAGGCCAATGAGTATTTCGAACGGGGCATGCTCTTTCTCAAGACCCAGTTCGACCTGCCGAAGGGCAGGAGCATGCTCGAGAAGGCCTTAGACTTCGATCCGAAGTTCGCCGAGGCCCGGGCCTGGTACGGATTCACGTTCGTCCTCGAGATCGACAGCGGGCTCGCCAACGACTCCAGCTGGCTTTACCGCGCGGAGAAGGAGCTGCGGAGGGCCGCGTCGGACGATCCTGATTCGGCCCACACGCATTCCAGCCTGGCGGCCGTCTATCTTTACCAGGGCCGGAAGGACCTGGTGCTCGAAGAGACCCAGAAGGGGCTGGCGCTCGATCCGAACGAATGGGACTCGAATATCTGGTTGTCGAACTATCACGTCCTGAACGGGGATTATGCGCCGGCCAAGGATCTGCTTCGCCGGGTACTCGAACGGGACCCTCTGATCTTTCCGGCCCGCATGTGCCTCGCGGACGTCTTGCGTATCGAGGGAGATCCGGCCGGGGCGGCCCAGGAGTTGAACAAGATCCTGGAGCAGGACCCTCGGAACCTTTATGCGCTTCAGAAGCTGGCCCGGGTCCATCTCGAGACGGGCGGCCTCCCCCGGGCGCGCCAGTTCCTGGAGGGGATTCCTCCCGAGGGCCAGAGGAGCTACGACGTCCGGATGACCTGGGCCCTCTTGCTGGCGCTCGAAGGGAGGATGGCGGAAGCCCGGGAAAAGATGGATGAAGAATGCCTCAAATACGGCGCCCTGAGCGTGTTTTCGACATTTAGGGTAGCGGATTTCTACGCTCTCGCCGGAGAGCCGGAGAAGGCCCTGGATTGGCTCGAGAAGGCTGCCCGCAACGGCGACGAACGCACGGCCTGGTTCCGCCGGGATCCGTTCCTCGCCAAGCTCCGGGACTTGCCCCGGTTCAAGCAGATCCTCGAGTCGATCGAATTTCGCCGTAAAACGCGACCTGGGTCCTGAGGCTCGGGAGCCAATTCAGCCAGCCCCGTTTCCGCCGACCGCCACAGTCCTTTATTTTGCCCGCCTCGTCCCAGAAGCCTTTTTCTTTTCGATGGCGGCCAGGGCGTCTTTGAGGACGGGGAGGGTCAGGATATCCTTGGGTCGGCCAACCGTCTCCTTGCTCTTGATGATCCGGTCCAAGGCCAGGATCCTGACCTTAAGCCGTCCGAGATCGACGAGGACCGCGTGCTCCGTTTCCTCATCGAACGTGCCCAGTCCATGCATCGTCAGCACGATATCGAATAGCTCGACGGCCTCTCCGGCGAATGTCGGCGGACGCAGGCCGATCGTCGGGACGAACACGCCTCCGGTCTTAGCCAGAGCGGCCTTGATCCCGGGGTCCTTGAGATCCTTGAACCAGAGGTCGATGTCCTGGGTGACGATGGGGGCCCCCTGCAGCGCCGCCGCCGCGGCCCCGACGATCATGAATTCGACGTTCCGCTTTTGGAGCTCCTTGAGGAAGGAGATCTCCCTACCGGAGAAGATCGTTCTTTCGGCCACGGATGAGGCTCCTTTGAAGCCGCCGGACAGGTTCCTGCTCCAACAGAAGGAGGGTCAGCCGGACATTGTCCCAGTCGAGCTTCGGGTTGGCGGCGACGATGCGGTCGGTGAGGGCCAGGATGCGGCGGACCTTCGCTACGTCGGGGTTCTTTTCGGTGAGGAAGGCGCTGGGCTTCACGGACAGGGCTTCGGCCAGTTGCCGCAGCGAGGCGGGAAGGACCGAGCTCTTGTGAGCCAGGTGATAGAAAGCCGTCTTGCTGACCCCGGCCCTTGCGAGCAGGGCGCTGAGGCTCAGGCCGCGCTTCCCGGCGAGCTCACGGAGCTTAGCCAAGTCGATCCGCATATCGATATAGTACTAAAATATAGGACTCATTGCAAGCCCATCCCTGCCCATTCTCGCGGCATGAGGAGCAGCTACGATCCCTTGGGCTTGAAGGCCTGGACGCTAATGCTGAGGACCGAAGAGACGTGGTCCATGAGGTCTTCCCGGGGAATGCCCAGCTTTTTTATGATCCCGGGGGCCATCGTATCCTCAAGCACGAGCTCGGCGGGGAAGACCTTCTCGCTCACGACGGAGACGTCCGCGAACCCCGCGGCCCGGATCGCGCCGAGATAATCGTCCTTGACGAGAGCGCCGGCGATGCAGGCCACGTAGGCCTCGACGGACCTCCGGATGGCCTCGGGCAGAGGCTTCCGCAGGACGAGGTCAGAGACCATCATCCGGCCGCCGGGCCGGAGGACCCGGAAGGCCTCTCGGAACACCCGGGGCTTGTCCGTGGACAGGTTGATGACGCAATTGGAGATGATGACGTCAATGGAGTTGTCCGCGGCCGGGAGGTTCTCGATCTCGCCCAGCCGGAATTCGACGTTCGCAACGCCGCTCTTCCGGGCGTTCTCGCGGGCCCGGTCGAGCATCTCGGGGGTCATGTCGACGCCGACGACCTTGCCGGAAGGGCCGACTTTCGCCGCGGCGAGGAAGCAATCGATCCCGGCCCCGGAGCCGAGGTCGAGGACCGTTTCTCCCGCCTTCAGTCCCGCGAGCGCCGCCGGGTTGCCGCAGCCCAGTCCGAGGTTGGCGTCCTCAGGGATGGCCGCGAGCTCTTCGGGGGAGTAGCCGACCTTTTGGCTGGCGCTCTCCCGGTCGAACTCCGGTTGACCGCCACAGCACGAGGACGGGGCGGGCGCGCAACAGGACGTCTTCGTGCTCGCCGCCTGGGCGTAGCGGTCCCGGACCTGTTTCTTGATCTCATTGTCTTTGAGGCTCATATCGGACTCCTTTTATGGATTGAGGTCTTTCATCAGGGGGCCGAGCCGGCTCCGGACCAGCCCCGTGAGCTCGTCGGCTTTGATCAGAGTCATGCAGCAGACCGCGCCGTCCTTCCGCCACAAAACGAGGGCGAGCTTGTCGCCGGGATGGATCCCCGCGGCCTCGCGGACATCCTTGGGGAGGACCATCTGGCCCCGTTCGTCGACGCTGACGAGGGCTTCTACCCGGCAGCATCCGCTGTCGTCCTTCTTCGCCTGAGCCGCCATGTCGGGCCTCCTGACAATTCAGCAATATCAGAATATTCGGTATTATCATAGAATGTTGAGCGCTTGTCAAGCCCTTCTTGCATGGCGGCCGTTGCCGCCGCCCAGACGGCGCGGGGCGCGGCCTATCTCCTGCTGCAGCTCCTGGACGGCCAGTGGAAGGTCATCAACGTCCTCGTCCGGCCGTCCGGCAACACGCCCCGCCTGCCGCCCCCGGCGAAGAAGTGAAGGAGCGATCCCGCGGGGCCCGCGCCGCTTCAGTTCGGCCGGGGCCTGATCCCGAGATAGTAGGCGATGTTGGCGTTCGGGTCGATCTTGACCTTGATCCGGCCGGGCATCGCGCTCAGGATCGGGTTCACGCCAGGGCCGTGGCCGGCCATGTTGCTGAAGCCGTGGATGACCGTGCCGATGGTCACTGCGCCGACGTGCCGTCCCGGCGAGTAGACATCGGAGTGGTCGCGGATGGCCACGACGTCGCCGAGCTTGAGGCTCTTGAGGTTGTACTGTTCGACGATCTCGGGGCA